>ERZ1292623.3369-Hain-H51-01um-R1-3369-length-13663-cov-6_pt2 | contig 11680 bp, 9 predicted proteins | sample MGYA00564398_ERZ1292623 | MGnify/ENA primary metagenome ERZ1292623 (study PRJEB36523, sample SAMEA6512633) | groundwater metagenome | collected 2019-01-07 | study: AquaDiva: Metagenomics assemblies of 32 groundwater samples | reverse complement strand
GCACTGCTTGTTTGAATCGCAAAGTGTCATTTTTGTCGCGCACTTGTTGCTTGCCGAGCAGAATGTTTCGCTTACATACGGGCCGTAATCTCCGCAAGTGTCGATTATTGTTTTTCCGCTGCTGTCTGAACACGAGCCAAAGGTATTTGCGTTCTGTCCATCTGTATCTGTGCAAGCCGCATTAGCTGGATTTATTTCTACGCCGTAACTGTTGACTATTCCAAAACCAGTGTTTGAACTGCTGGCAAAAGATATGCCGACCACTGCTAAAGCTATCAGTGCTATTGCCAAGTTTGTATTAAATCTCATAGCCATCCTCCTTTTACTATGTGTTTAAAACCGCAATATAAAAAGATTGTGTCGCTACTGCGCAACACACGCACCATCAATGCATGCCTCGCCAAGCCCGCAGGACTGCTTTCTGTGCGAGCAGGTGTTGTTAGGCGCGCAAATATATTCAACTATCTGCCCCTTGGCATTGCAGTAGTCTGTGAAATTTCCATTGGCAGAAGAGCATGCGCCTTGTATGTTTGTGAATTCTCCGCCATCAGAATCATAACATGAATCGCTTACTGGAATTATCTTGCCTTCCTCAAGGGTTACATAGGGCTGTGCATCTTTTACAGCTGTGAATAAAACTACTGCTACGAACAGGACTGCTAGAATTTCCGGAAAGCTGGGTTTGCTGGCCATGTGTTTATCTGCCAATAGGGGTATTTAATTATTGTGTTCAGATAACTTTTAAAACTAAATAAGACTAGCTAATATATAGCCTCGTCGTCCAGAAGCATCCTTTTCTTTCGCAAAAGAAAAGGCTCCTTGGAACCCAAAAGAAAGGCGTGGCGGTTTTCAACCGCCAAAATTCCAAATGCTAGGACAATGGTCAAGGATACAAGGCTTTGGACCTTGGGACCTCGGTTGGTTTGCAAGTAATTGCAAGCCAGAGGATTTCGAATCCGAGCGAGGCTATTCAAAACTCTTTTTAATTTATCTATTTTCTCCAAAGCATGGAAGAGCCAGAAATAGCCATCCAGATACTAAAGCGCATAAAAGGCTTATCGGATATAAGCATATTGGACGATGCAGACAGAGAAAAACTGCGCGAGCTGGAAAAGCCGAACAATCTTGGAGTGCTGGCCTGCCTGAAAAGAAAGTTTGTCATCTGCATGGCACATGACTCAAGTTTCCGTGAGCCCGCAGGAGATATAGCTATTGAAACTGAGGCTGGCTTGGTTTTCCCGGCAGTCCCTTTCCCAGAACTCGAAACAGCAGGCAGGAAAAATGTAACCTCATCTTCTCCGTCAGAAAAAGCGCATGATTTCCTAGCCAAAAAATACAAAATGAATATACCAAATAGCGACGCAACACTTTTAATAGGTTTCGATATTTAAACATAGAATGACAAGCGCAAGCAGGCCGGCATGGGTAAAGGACAAGAAACTGCACAAAGACTTTGAAGTAATTGACTGCAAGCCCTATGATGATTACAAAGACCATGATAATGATTTTGGGTGCTACACATTAATCAAAGTTGATTTTGAATTCTGGGAGATACAAGTAGCTGTCTGCAATTACGAGCACGAAATACTAAAAGTTTTCAAAGGCAGGCGGGCGCAGGACATTTACTCCGCGATTTTCAAATACGAAAAAGAGCATGGTTTAGAATGGTTCAAAGGCAAGCAACACATAGCCTATTTGGGCAAAGAGCTGAAGAAAGCAGAGATTGCTTTATCCTTAGGAAATACCGGGTATTATCAAGAGTAAAGAAATAAAAAAATCAAACAGACTCCAGTATTATTGGTATGTCAGCACCTGCAATATTATATATCTTATCGTTCTTTATAGTGCCGTTGTAGTCCATCTTTACAACATTGCCCTGCAGGTCTTCTGGCAAGTCCATTGTCTTCAGGAATGCATGGACTGCTTTTCCAGCAACATCAAATTCATAATGCTCGTCTGAAACTACCGTTACAGATGCATAATTGTCCAGCTTTTTAATCAGAGCCTGCAAAGTAAAGAAGGCTGGCTTCTTCGTGCTTGGCAGTTCTATGATGTTTGCCTTAGCAAGGTTTCCTCCCAAGGTATCTGCCCATCTTCCGTAAAAGACTTTATCTGCGCCTTTTCCAAGTGCAGTCAGGTAGCTGATAAATAAGAACTTGGACTGCTCTTTATCGCTTGTGCCTATTATCGAAAAGTCAGTCAGCCAGACAGGCTTGTCCACGCCTTCCTGAGAAATGAAGTTTTTGAATTCCTGTATTCTTGCGCCGTCATCACAGTCAGCGCAGTGGTAGTTTGCGATATCAAAGCTGTCTTTTGCGTTGTAGAAAACATCTTTCCAGAATGTTGAGCCGATGCCATCTTTTGAAACTGCGCCGTTAAGAACTTTTGCAACGGAGTCTGCTGATTTTATTGCAGAGTAGGATGCTTTCAGAACTTCTGCATAATCTTTGCCTTCGCCCTGGAAGAAAACTTTTCCAGTGACTGTGAGCTGGACATCTGGCTCAGAAGCAACTTCCCAGTGCTTGATTCCGTATTTTAGGCTAGGCATGTCATTTACGCTGTCGCCATCATATCTTTCAACTAATGCGTTCACAAAGAATTTGTAAGAATCCATATCACAGGGCTTCCTTCGCTTTGTGGCTAGCTGGCCAGCAAGTTCGCCATAATCCAAGGTGGTTTCGCTGGCATAGCACTTTGCCTGATCCTGTGAATTGTAAGGCCAGATTATTGCTAGAATGTTTAAACCCTGTTCTTGGACTAATATAACATACTCATCAGCAGTTTTCCAGTCAAATGTACTTAATCCAATTTTTTCCCAGTTGAATGGCCCGGGGTATGCCTTATCCCATGCGATGCCAGCCTCTTTTACGCCTGCAAGGTCTTTTTCTGCATTAATAACGCCGAAGTGGTTTGATGTGGGGCCTGCGTAGGTTACTGCGGTCTTCTGTCCTGCGTCTTCGGCCGTCTGGGTTGTTTGTTCTGTTGGCGCAGAAGACTGAGAATTAGAGCTGGGAGATTTTTCCGCATTGGAAAAATACACTGCAAATAAGGTAATCAAAATCAGCGCGCCGACAGCAATTGCTATTTTCGGATAGTCTTTTGCAGTTAAATTTTCAATATAATTCTTTTCAGCCATAATATACTAAATAAAATAGGCTAAATAAATCTTTCTAAGCGTTTTCAAGTGATTTGTTTCAATAAACTATATCTAACAAACTATAAATAACAAAAATTCGCTGCTCGCCGAGTTTTTGAATTGTAGTCGCGCTACGCGAGAAAAATCTGCATATTTTTCTGCGCCAAGAAAATTCCGACAGAATTTTATCTGGTCTCACATAAACCAGCACGACCACAATAAATATAAAGATGCATTAAATAATATTGCCATGGCAACTGATGTTTCTGATTCGGCATATAGAACTGCGGTAATGGTTCATGGCTCTACATGCTCTGGCAAAAATGTTGTGGCTGACTGGGCACATGCAAATGGCTTTGCAGTTTATGAAATGGGCCTAGTTGTCAGAGAATACTGGCCAGCCTCGCACCCAGGGCATGGGCTGACAGAAGCGCAAATCAGGGACTTGCTGAGGGTTAAACAGCAGGATGGCACTTTCAGAGCGCCACTAGGAGTTTTGCATTTCCTTTACGAACACATAAGTAAAAATCCAAAGCCAACAAAAGACGGAGTTGTTTTCATAATAGACGTTGTATCTCCTGAAGAAAGGACAGCCATCCATGCGCGCCATCAGCAGGCCTATGGTATTGCAGTTCACTGCTCGCCAGAAGATAGGGAAGCCAGAGTGAGGCTCCGCCAACAAAAAACAGGAAGGGTTACAGATATTGATAAAAGATTAAAATGGGAGCAGGCAATGCGGCTTGAAGAAGTCATGGCTGCTGCAGAGCTGAGGCTTGCAAGTGCAGGCACATCAGCAGACCATTTGGAAAGTTTTGAAAAAGTTGTAGATGCAGAAATGAAAAACTTTCTGCAAAAAATTTTAACAAGGTAATTTTCCAAACTTTTTAAACTTTCGTTTTGAAAGTTATTTGCAAGTCATTTCACACATCAGTAAAAAACAAAAATATATAAACCCCCTTTTCTTAAAAAATCATGAGGTAAGCAATGGCCAATAAATTAGGAATACTTATAGTGCTTGCAACTGTATTAGTTTTGAGTGGAATTTCATCAGCGAATGCGCTGAACGTAACAGATATCACTGCGAATTGGGCAACGGGATTTCCAGATGGATTCGTAAATCAAAACGAGCAGATAAGAATTAATATAACTCTGTGGACAAATAATTCTGATGGTATTTTTAACTATTCAACTGGTGGCACTCTAAATAATACGGCGCCATTAAATATTACTCAAGTTCTATTTACACTTGGCTCTGGTGCAACATATTCTGTCGCCCAGAATCCAAATGGCTCAAATGATACATCACTTACGGGCTGGGCATTTACAAACACATCAAATACAGTAGTATGGACTTACGTTCCAGCAGTGCCAACATCAACAAGATTTACTAACGAAACATCGCACAGTTTCGTATTTAATATGACTGCAAGCAATCCAGGCGATTCACGGCAATTGATAACCATGCAAGTAAATGATTCCGCGCACACCAACCTAACTTTGTTTACGCTGGTATTAAACAACACTAACAGAACTCGTATTTCTGGCCAAAACCTCAGCAATCAATTTACAGTTAATTTCCAGTTTGCAGGCTCTGTAAAGAATGAATCCGGCAGTCTTGTAAACAGCACGAATGTTACTGTGTATAGATTTGTAACGCAGGCAGGTGGCCCACCAGTAGAAATGATGGCTGGCTCTGTATTAACTGAAGGAAATGGAACCTTTTCGTTCAAGGGTGTAAATGCGACAGGCTACGCGGCTGGGGCAGCATACACTACTAAGTTTGTTTACTATAACCAGGCATTGTGGTATAATGCCACCGCTGTGGTATTTTCAGGGCAGCAGGCCATGAAGACAGGGCCATTGTTGCCAGCTTTCATAGGTGTTATGTATGCGCCAGCATCGCGCGGAGATGGTGTGGATATGTTTAACGCTATGCCAAGCATAAATGGCACTACTTTCAGTCTAGTCCCAGCAACGACACTAAATATTACTGCGCATAATACAACAATTGCGCAAAAATTTGGATATGAAGTAACAGACATTGCTTCTGGATTCCCAATAGATAGCAAGATACTTGGCTCTGGCACTTCAGCGTCTGTTGTAGTTCCAACAGGCAGAGACTACAATGTAATGGTTGTAAGAGACCCAACGATATTTGCTGCGATTGGTGTGTGCGATGGCAAATTCATGAATAATAGTAATTGCCCAGTGCCGCCAAAGTCAAATTCAAGCACAGGCACTTTGACTGCAACAGAAGGCAGTACCACTTCGGTGGCATTTAACCTGACTACTGTTACTGGAAGCCTATGGGGCTGCATTGGCGTAACTGGAAATACCACGGCTATAACAAATGTAAGCGCTATTTATCCGCGTATGCTTCCGTATGCAGGGTTTGTACCGCCACTAAAGGCAGATGCTGGAAATATAGGCATACTTACAAATGAAACACAGCTAAATTATACCAGCACGAGATGCAGAACCAGTGCGTACATTGCCGAATACAACATACCTTTGCTGTCTGCAACTTACCTGATTGACTTTTATGGCGCAGGAAATTATACAGCACCATTAGTGGGAACAGTAGGCTGGGTGCAGAATATAACTATTGGCGGCGGTGCTACAAACTATAATATAACTATGAGTCCATTATTTGGCGCAGATTTTAGTGCATTTGCCATAGCAAATTCCACTGTGAATGCCACGAAAATAAGATTTAATGCGACAAACTCGAGCAGCGGCATATTAACACGGGCGCCAAACTTAGAACTAACTGTGTATTATCCGCACACAGGCAGATTAAGATATATAATCGACACAGATACATTCAGCGGAGGAGCATTCTTCTTCCCGATAGTAAATACTACTGGCGCATGGGCAAAGACAACAGTATTTGGAAATGGCCCGCCAGTAGAAACAAAAGTAACTCTGGCGTCAAATACAACAAGCATCGTAGTGGATGATGCTGGCGGATTTGGATTCAGAAGACTGCTGGCAAATGGAACGCTTGATGCGGATTACAATGTTTCGGCATCGCCAATACAAATGAGATTTATGACGTACGGCACTGCGTCAAACGGAGAAAATTGCAATGTAATAAACCCATCAGCTGCTTGCGAAATTGCAAATATGACTGCCTCAAACTTCAATCCATTTAAAGTGCTAGTGGCAGGAAAAGTAAATCTGGAAATGAAAATACTTAGCAGTGGAGTTACTGTGACGTATGTAAACTATGACATGTTCCAGGCAAAGCCGCCGACAAATACAATATTTGATGAATCTGCAAACATAACTGATTCCGTAGAGTCGTGGCAGTTTGGAGGCTATGCTCCGGCAGATGCGTATGACACTGTTATTGTAGGCATGCCATATACGGAAGCCAACATGGACGAAACCAGAATTAGGATAAAAATACCATTGCTCTATGACCAGGATTTGAATGTGATTTGGAATAGGACTGCGGGAAATACTGCAAGCGATTTGACGTATGAGTATGCAAGCCTCAAGGCAACGACGTACAATTCGTCAGGCTTCGTAGATTACCTAACTGACAACGGCGTGGCTTGCGACTCTAGAAACAATAACATAACATCGTTTACTTGCTTCGTAAATGTAAGTATGAATATAGCTTATATGAGAGTACCGCACTTTTCAGCAACCAGCCCATCTGTATTTACTGGCGCCGCAGCAGCAACAGCTGCAGCGAGCAGTAGCAGTGGTAGTTCTGGCGGCGGAGGCGGCGGAGGCGGACTAAATGAGCCGAAATCAACAACGCTATTAGCTTCAATAGCTGCAGGCATCCCGACAGCAATAAGCGTCGATGGCAGCAAGATTGGCGTCAGCGAAGTAGTGCTTGAAACACTATATCCTGCAAGTGACGTTACTTTTTCAACAACAAAGCTGGCAAGCAAGCCATCAACAGTTGATGTAGCGCCAAATGTAGTGTACAACTACATTAATTTCGTAACAAGCCTGCCAGATACAAGCCTGCAGAAAGCAACGGTCAAGTTCCAGGTAAAGAAGAGCTGGCTGACTGAAAACAGCATTGACAAGACTACTGTTGCCCTACAGCACTGGAAAGATAACAAGTGGGTGGACCTTGGTTCGACATTAAAGAGCGAGGACAGCGAGAATGTATATTATGAGGCAATAACACACAGCTTCAGCACATTTGCAATAACCGGACAGAAACTCGCAGGAGCCGCAGGAGCAACAACAGGAACTACTGGCAAAGCAGGCACTAAGACAACAGCCGGCGGAACAACTGGGACACAAGCAGCAAGTTCAACAGTACTGCTGGTTGTATTGCTGATAGCAGTAATAGGCATATTTGCATACCTGACAATGCAGAAGAAGAGGCGAAGATAAGCCTCTATTTATTTCTTTTCTTTTTATTTATAATTTTTAATCATATCTTCATAAAATTTATATACTGTTTAATTCATGTGTTGCTATGAAGGGGGCTGGCTTTGGTGTTATTATAGCGATTGCTATTGTAGTTGCTTTGAGTTTATTCTTTGCAGGCCAGATGCCGGCAGAAACAGATGAAAGGTTTTCCTGTGCTTCAGATTCTGACTGTGTGCCTGCCCGGTGCTGCCATGCAGATTCTGCAGTTAGCAAAAACTTTGCTCCGGACTGCAAGGGGACGTTCTGCACTATGAACTGCGCGCCAAATACACTGGACTGCGGACAGGGCGCAATTAAGTGCATCAAAAACAAGTGCGAGGTTATTTTGAAATGAGTAAGATGAGGTTTTTAGTTGCGTGTTTTTTGTTATTTGTTTTGGCAGTTTTGCAAACAAGCTCTGCAAATGAAATTAGCACAAATCAAATACTAATAATTGAGAATCAAAAATATCTTACAAGTAACGAAATTGAGAAGCAATTTGAAAATAATGAAAAAGTTTCAGTAATAATTATGCAAAAGCCGCAAAAAAGTGAAAACATTATCAAAACTTTTGATTTTCAATCAAATAGTGTGGAATTCGGCGCGCAATCATTTTCAAAACAAGATTTTGAAGTAAAAACAAGATTCTCAATAATAAACGCGTTTTCTGCTGAAATAACAAAAAAAACATACGAACAGTTGCAGGCAGATGAAAACATACTCATCCAATATGACCACCCAATGCATGCCTTTCTGCAGGGTGCAATTAACATTACTAATATTAGCAGGCTTCAGCTTGCACAGGCTCGCATGGGCGGGGCAGGCCAGACAATATGTATAGTCGACACTGGAATAAATTACAACCATGCGGATCTTGGGGGCTGTTTCGGAGCAGGATGCAAGGTTTCGGGAGGCTATGATTTTGTGAATAGTGATGCAAATCCTATTGACGATAATGGGCACGGCACCCATGTGGCTGGCATTGCTGCTGCAAACGGCTCGCTGAAAGGCGCAGCTCCTGATGCTGGGCTGGCTGCAGTAAAAGTTTTGGATGCGGCAGGCAATGGCGCTGAGTCTGATATAATTTCAGGCATACAGTGGTGCGTTGATAACCGCGCAGGCAACAATATATCCGTAATAAGTATGAGCCTTGGAAGCGCTACCACTTATGGCTCTTACTGCGATGCTTCTTTTTCTGCCATGGCAGGAGCTGTAAATAACGCTATTGCTGTTAATATTAGTGTTTTAGCTGCAACAGGGAATGCTGGTTCTACTAGCCAAATAAGCTCGCCAGCATGCATAACAAATGTAACTGCAGTCGGTGCAACTTATAAAAATAATTCCATAGCATCTTACAGCAACAGGGCGACTTTTGTCAATTTATTTGCACCAGGCGACTCAATAAACTCAACTTATAACAGTGGTTATGCTGTGGAAAGTGGAACTTCTATGGCAACTCCTCTGGTAGCAGGCTCATTTGCTTTAGCCAGGCAGGCTTATCAAAACAAATATAGCACTATGCCGTTGCCAGCAGAACTTTTAACTGCGTTCAACAATACCGGCGTAAATATAACTGATGCAATTGGAACAGTTTATCGAAGAATCAATGTGCTAGCCGCATTGAGCACGTTCGATACGCAAAATCCGCAATATGTTCTTAACTCGCCTGCAAATAACTCTGTGCTGAACAGAAGCGCAGCAATAAGCATTAGTTTTACTGATGATATTGGAATTTATCGCGCATATTATTCGAGAAATGGCACTGCGAATGTATCAACAGCAGGGCAAATAAGCACGTTGAGCTGGCCAGCAGGCAATAATACCCTGACTTTGCATGTTTGGGATGTTTTCGACAAATACAACACTACGGAATTTCGATTTGACATATTAGCAACTCCGCCAATAGCGTCAAACGTAACAATCACACCTTCTGCGCCATACGCAAACTCAACGCTTTTGTGCAATTATACTTATTCTGATGCGAATGGCGATGCAGAGAATAGCACAGCAGTAATCTGGTACCTTAACGGCGCTGAAAATTCCACTTTTGCAAATTCAACAGCAGTAAACTCAACTTATCTGCGAAAAAACCAGACATGGCAGTGTGCAGTCCAGCCCTGCGATGGGATAGCTTGCGGTACAACAGTGAATTCAACTGCAGTTACAGTGCAAAGCTTCGCAGTGGTTTTGAATTCTACAACGGTTTCTTCCGGAAAAGTAAATTCAACTATCTTGATAAATGCAACTGTAATTGATGTTGACACTGCAGATATTATTAACATAACTGCTTACTATCAGAATTTATCACAGACAACTCTTATTGGAAGCGACATAACAAATCCATATTCAATCTCTTGGAATACTTCTCTCGCCGGCGATGGGAATTACACAGTGATTGTAAATGCAACTGATGGCTCTGCAAGTTCAAATAAAACAGTGCAGGATGTTTTTGTTGACAACAACCGCGATGCACCCATGGTAAATATAACTTCGCCAAATGGTGGAGAATCATGGAGCGGAACGCAGACGGTTGCATGGACTGCATCCGATGCAGACTACGATTTGCTGAATTTTACAATTTATTATACTTCTGAAGGTGTTAATTGGACAAAAATTGCAGACACAACAAGCACAGCTTACAGCTGGGATACTGCAAATGTTGCAAATGGCGTAGAATATAAAATAAATATAACTGCAACAGATGGCATTTACAATGTTTCAGATATTTCAAATGGCAATTTCACAATAAGCAACACGGCAGGCAATCCATCAGCAACAGGAGGCAGTAGCGGTGGCGGTGGAGGAGGAGGCCTGGGCGGAGGAAAGGCAGACCCTAACAAAAACAGCTTCTTGTTCCTTGAAATTGCAAAGGACAGCTCGCAGTCCATCTCAATCTCAGCAAAAATAGCGGCGACAGACATTGAATTCACAGTAACAGAAGCAGTCCAGAACGCAAGAGTTGCTGTGAAAAAAACAGATGGGCCAGCCATCCCAGCAAAAGAAACATTTGCCTATTTCGAAGTTGATACAACTAACCTTGACAATAAAATAAAAGGCGCAAAAATAACTTTCAGAGTTGATCCAAAATGGCTAAAGGATAACAACATAGATAAGAAAACAGTTTCGCTTTATAGATATTCCAGTGGATGGCAAAAATTAGATACTTACTTAGTGCGGGCGGATGATATTGATGCTGTTTATTATGCAAATTCGCCAGGATTCAGCACTTTCGGCATTGCCGGTGAGAAGGCATCTGCGCCTGCGCCTGCTGAAGAAAAGAAAGCAGAAGCAAAACAAACAACAGAACTCAGCGGATTTTCAGCAACTAGTGCTGCGCCTGCAAGTGGATTTAGTTTCAAATATGTTGTTTTTGCAATTGCGCTAGTTTTGGCGGTTTTACTAGCCATTGCAAAAGTTCCGGTGCTTATGAAACGGCATAAGAGTTTGAAACCGCGGGATTTGAAAGCAGAGTATGTTGATTACCAGAAAAAAGTGCAGGAATTTTACAAAAACAGATCAGATGCTGTTATGGCTGCGAGGAGAAAGCAGATTGAAGCGAGGCAGGCTACGAGGTCTTCAGTCTTCAGTCTTAAGTCTTCAGCAACTCGCTCCGTGGCTCAGAGGACTCAGGACGCTGGACAGAAGACAGGCAAATCTAATAATTTCATAAAATGGCTGTTCACAGATACAAAAGTAGCAAAAGAGCAGGAAAAGAAAGAAAAGTCAAGTAAAAAAGAAAGGCCCGATTTCGGGTTCTAGATAATTAATCGCATAAATCAGCTAATTCGCGTGGCAACGTTAGGCGTTCTCGCAAGTCTTGAATTGCATTGTTTGCATCGCGCGCAAAGGCTTTTTCTAGCTTTTTCAGCCCCTCTGTGCTGGGCGCAGTTAGCTTATAATTTTTAATTAGCACAGTGACAGACTGTTCGTTAAAGTGCAAATTTAACTCGCCGCTGGCAAACTGATCAAGCCACTTTTTAGAATTATCAAAGTATATAGTTAATCTATAATCGCCCCAGTTTTTAACAAACATAGAAGTAACCATATTATGATTGACGCGAGTATGACCGCGTGCAATAATCATATCGCTTATTTTTGAGTCGATTTTAATCAGTCCAGCCAATAGCGACAATTATCAGTCCGATAAGTGCCAGCATGACT
>ERZ1292623.1281-Hain-H51-01um-R1-1281-length-24474-cov-13_pt1 | contig 11681 bp, 15 predicted proteins | sample MGYA00564398_ERZ1292623 | MGnify/ENA primary metagenome ERZ1292623 (study PRJEB36523, sample SAMEA6512633) | groundwater metagenome | collected 2019-01-07 | study: AquaDiva: Metagenomics assemblies of 32 groundwater samples | reverse complement strand
ACCTCCTCGAACCCGCACGAGCGCATGAAGTCGGCCCAAATCGGGGCCTGGTAGTTCTGTCCAGCCGCGCCGGTGTTCACCGGGATGCCCCCGATCTCCGCGAGCACGACCACCTCGACGCTCGCCACGCCCGGATAGATGTCCGCCACGTCCGTCAGCGAGAGGCGGATCGTGTCGCGGTCGACGCTGTAGGGCGTGATAGTGTACTTCGCCTCGCGGATCGACGGCACCCCGTCGGTCAGGGCCGTCATGCCTGTGTTGAACGTGCCGCGCACGCTCTCCAGGGCGATTGCGACCACGCGACGTTTTGCTACTCCCATGTTCTGCTCCTACGCGCTTGGCTTGACCTTGTGTGTGTACCCGGATCCGGTGAGCGTGTACTTCGACTGATCGAACGCGGTATCCTGCGCCGCGTCGGCGAGGTCGACCTCGACCTTCTCGCCTGGATGCGCGTTGGTCGGCGGGCGCACGCGGAAGTTGATGAGCGTGGCGCCGTCCGTGAACGTGATTCGGTCGGTCTGGTCCGCGTTGAGGGTGTAGGTTGCGTTTGCCATGTGATTAGTCCTCGTGGTCTTCACCGAAGCGCTCGCGCTGCACGAGCACCGGCGGCCGAATCAGCCGCAGGTGCGCGGCCGCCTGCTCGGTTGGGTGGAACTCGATGCGGTTCGTGACGCTGTTCCAGTACTTCCAGAGCCCCGCCGTGCGCGGAGATCCGTCACCTGCCCGCATCATCCCGTGCTGATATTCACTCATGCCGGCACCGTCACCATCTCGTTGTCCCTTGTACGGAACACCACGCGCACCAGGACGCCGACCCACGGGCGCCCGTCGGTCGAAGCCTGCGGGCCGAGGAGTGTCCATCCCATGACCTGGGTCAGCTTCGCGAACCCGCCACGCGTGAAGTCGACCATGACCGCGCGGAAGATGTCTGCTGCGAGCTTGAGCAGCGATCGATAAGCCGCGTCGCCGCCTCCAACATCGCGGATCACGCCGAACACGGGGATGTCCCAGAACCACGAACCATGCCACATGACGCGGCCCTCCTGCGAGACCTCGGAGTACTGCCCGACCTCGCCGGGCTCGCCGATGAACACGGCCGGGTAGCCCACGAGCGCGGGCGAGGTGATGTCGCGCCCGATGCCGGCGAAGCTGACCGCGTGGTAGTAGTCATTCCCGCCGTCTGGCAGCGCGAGCGCGGCGGCGACGTTGTCAAGGATGCGCACGGGAATGGGGTCACTGCCCGGAGGCATTGCCCGTCTCCGTTCGCGCCTCGCGCCACCGGTCGTTGGTCAGCCACATGGTCACGCGCGCACCGCCTCCCGCGCCGCCTTGGCTAGCTCCGCGTCGAGGAACGGCTCCGTGATCTTGTCGAACGTCTCGCGGAACCCGAGTCGCGCCTTCAACCGAACCTCGGGCTTGAGCACGTACAGCAGGCGCAGCGTGTCGTTCTTCGCGCGCGCGCCGATGAGCAGGTTCCCGCGCTTGCTGCGGAAGATGAACGTGGGCAGCCCGTCGGCGGTCTCGTACTTCCGCCCGCGCGGAACGAGCCGCGCGCCGCCCTTGAGTACCCCCGCGCCGGTGAGCGCGTCGGGCAGCGGCACCGTCAGGTAGCGCTTGTTCTTGGGGCGGATCACGCCGCCCTCCTCCTGCACGCGCGCGTACGGGATCCCGGTCGAAAACACGCGCATCTCCGAGTCGAGCCCGGAGCCGCGAACCGCCCAGCCGAACGATCTGCGGAGCGCGCCACTGCGCGTCTGGATCGGGTCGCGCTGCCCGTACGGCACGAACCGCTGCGCCATCGCGCGCTGGTGCGCGGCGCCGGCGCGGTCGAGCGCCGCCTTGACGCCCGCCGACAGGCGAGTCACGACCGCGGACAGGGCCGCCTGGACCTTCGCCACGTCGACGCTGGCTTCCAGGTCTGTCATGCCGGCACCATCGCGGCGAGCCGCACGTAGCGCGCGAGGAGTTCGCGCGCGCGCGGGAGGAGACGGTGCGGCGCGTCGAGGGTCTTGGACCCACTCGGGCCGGGAACGGTGACCGTGGACGGGTTGTCGCGCCTGCGCCACTCCTCGCACACCTGGATCTCGGCGGCCAGCGCGAGGTCGCCCGCGGCGGCCGCGACCGCGGCGTCGGTGGTCCCGAGCCCGGCGGTGTACTTCACGCGCGCCTGCTGGAAGCCGCCCCGCACGGTGACCCTCAGGTAGATCTGCCCGCCGCGCCCGAGGTGGTAGTCCTTCTCAACGGTGAGCGCGGTGAGCGCGGCCCAGTCCCAATCAGTCGGCCCGACCTTGACCTCGGCCACGCTCACCACGGGCACAACGCGCAGGAAGATCAGCCGGTCGTTGAGCCCGAGATCGTAGTCCTCGGTACGCTCGGCCTGGAGCAGCGGGTACTGGACGTACGCCTCGATCTCGCGCGACACGCTCTCGATGAGCGCGTTGAGGATCGCGTCGTTCGCGGTCCCGGCGTCGCCGAGGTGCGCCTTGACGCGCGCGAGCGTGGTTGCGTTGACCACTAGATCACCTCCTCCAGCACGACGCGCGCGCCGTGGTGCAGCGCGCTGCGGCCGTACTCGATCACGAGGTCGTCGTCGGCGAACCGGACCGGGACCTGCGCGGCCTCGTCCGGCGGCGGAGGCGTGAACAGGATCGGCAGCGCGCCGCCCATCCCCGCGTCGAACGCCGCGAGCAGCGCGTCGCGGTCGGCGGTGCCCATGTCCTTGAACTCGACCTCCCACGTGCGCGTGGCCGCCTGCCCGCCTTGGCGGCTGACGGCGGTGCGCAGTTGGCGCGACGCGACCATGCCGCTGGCCGCGGGCGTGCTCGCGCCTCGGCGGAGCACGGTGACGCGCGTGGGGAATCCGGGCGCGAGCGCGAGGGTGCCGTAGGTGGTGGTCACGCCATGCACCTCAGGTGAACGTAGGCGTCGAGCTGGTCCGTGCCGGAGATCCCGGCCACGTCCCAGACCTTGAGCTGCATCCCGTTGCCGAGCACCAGGCCAATCGGCAGCGGCTCCTCGTTGAGCGATAGTCCAGCTATCCCGGCTGCCGCCGCCAGGCCCCCGCCGAACAGGATCGACTTCGACTGCGAGACGATGATCGTCCCGGCCGCCGCGCAGCGCGCGAGCAGCACTGCTCCTGTGTCGAGAAAATCACATGCGATCTGCCGCGTCCCGACCGTGGCCGATGCCGTGAAGACGACGTAGACCGCGGCAACCTCGACGAAATCGCGGTCGATCAGCCGCGGCATTACGTCGGCGTCGAAGTCGAACGTCTTGGCCGCCCCGACCCCCGCGCTCGACAGCACCAGGACACCGCGCCTGCGCGCGGCGCCGAGGACCGTGTCCGGGTTGTGGGCGACGATCGGCATCAGGAAGCCTGCAACGGCGCTAGGTCGGCCTCGATGCTCGCCCCGGACGCCTGGATGCGCCGGACGCCGTAGAAGGCGACGAACGGACGTGCAGCGGCGGCGCCGCCGACCACGATGTTGATGTTCAGGAATTGCCTGCGCCCGGTGCACCGGATCACGCGGTGCTTGAGCTCGAACTCGCCCGAGGCGAACTCGACGACGAAGTTCGGCATCCCGCCGGTGCCGTCGAGCGGAGTCTTCGTCCCGCTCGGCGTGTCTGACTCCTCCGGCGTGATCGTGATCGTCCCCGTACCGCCGCCGTCGGCGCACGCCATCAGGACGGACTCGAACTTCCCGATGTCGACGCGCTCGGCGTCGGCGAGGTTGAACGTCCCCGGGCCGATCGCCGTGCTCCCTATGTGCACGGCGATCGGTTCCAGGAACGACTGAGGATCCAGGTTGAAGTGGGCCATCGCCCTATGAGGTAGCGGCCTGCGCGATCGAGGCGCCGGCCTCGTCCGTCCAGTGCGCGGAGATCTCGGCCGAGTCGCGCACGCCGATCCCGTAGATCGCGTGGCACACGGTGATTGCCGCCCCCGCAGCAACGAGCTGCGGGCTCACGAACTTTTTCCGGCCCCGGCATCGCACCTGCATGGTGATGCCCTGCCCGGCCGCCGCGGAGCTGCCCATTGCGACGGACAAGTCAGCCGGCGTCGCGGCCGTGTCTTTGACCAGCGTCGCCGAAGCCCCGGTGGACACGGTGTCCTCGAGGAACTTGAGGGTGACGTCGGTCCCGGTCTCGGCCGCCAGCTTCGCCGAGACCACGCACACGAGCAGGTAGTCGAACGGCGTGCAGTCGATGAAGGTGGTGAGGTCCTCGGCCGTGGTGCCGATCGCGTTGTTGCCGCTCGAGATGAGCTTCGAGAACGAGGAGGGAGATCTGCTGAATGCGTCCATGTGTGCTCCTTACGCGATCAAGAAGGCGCCGCTGTCTGTGTCCACGTTCGGCGTCGCTGCGTCGCTCCCAGCGTGGACGAAGGCGTCCCCGTGGAAGAAGTTGCAGTCGTACTCCGCGATGCCGCGCACGGTCGCACGGCCCTTGCGGAAGTTGGTCTCGGTCTGCTCGCTCATGAGCAGCTCGAGGGTTCCCCATTCGCCGATCACGCCGTCCCCAAACGGGCCGAACAGGAGCCTTTCGGCATCCTTGTTCCCGGTGGAGAGCTGCGCGCTGTCGAGCACGGGGTAGCGCATGACCGATACTGGCGCGCCGGCTGTGGCCGCGCTCCCCTCGGTCAGGCTCTGAAAGAGCGGCCTGTTCGTCGTGTCCTTGAGCCGCGCGAGGGCGAACAGCACCTTAGGAGCCGCCGCCCAGCCGAGGCCGGAGAGCCCGAGGGCGAACTTCTCCCTCGACTTGAGGATCATCTGCACCAAGTGATTCCAGGTGTCCGACGCGTTCGCGTTGGTCGTCCACGTCTCGAACTGGAGGCTCGGGTGATTCGCGATGCCGCGGGGCGCGCCCAATGCACCGGTCCCGACGAAGAAGCTCTTGTCCTGGAGCAGTGCGATCTGGATCGCGATCTCGCGACGCACCCACGACTCCATGCTCTCGTTGGACTGCGTCATCATCTGCCGCGTGAGCGGGACGAATGCCGCGATCGGCCGGGGAGTCAGCGTGATCTGGTCGAACGTCGCGACAGACTCGGTACCTGTCGCCTCTTCCTCTGTATTGAGGTGCTCGGCGGTAATGCCGCCCTTTGACTTCGCGAGCACGTAGTTGCCAGGACTCATCCCGGACATCACTGTCGCGCCGAGCTGGCGAGCAATGGACCGCTCGCGCAACTCCGGAATGATCCCGTCCATCATCGTGGTCGGGACCAGGAACCCGCCCGCAGCGCCAGTGCCGGCGTTGATGGCGGTGTGTCGCATGATCTCGAAGGCTTCCTTCTCGATCTCGTAGCCGGGCATGTCCATCCTGCGCGGCTCGGCGCAAATCTGGATCGTGCGCGCCCACGACAGCTTGCCCTTCTCCCCCTTCGGCCCGTACTCGAGCCCGGGGATCTTGCCAGCATCCACCACGTGGATCCGCTTCTTGATCTCCGCGAGCTCGGCCGTTGTGGCCGCGAGCGCCGCGTCGATCTCCTTCTTGCGGGCCTCGTCGGCGGTAGCCCGCTCGGCCCTGTCCTTCGAGAGCTGCTCGGTCAGCGTCTTGAGCTGGCCGGTCAGCACCTCGGCGTAGTTTATCTCGGGCATCTGGTGCAGCCGGGTAGTTATCCCGGAAGTGCTCCTTTTTGGTGGTGGTTCTATCTCTTCATCAGCGCTTCATCAGTGCGTCAAACTGCTGCCGGAGCTTCTCCGCCTCCGCGGCGGTCAGGCCCCCACCGACTGCGGCATCCGCGCCGTGGCGCGCGGGATCCCCCGCGCGCGGCGCGCCGAGTCGGCCACCGAGGTCCGTGATTGATCGAGCGAGCATGCGCCGCGACGCGGCGTCGTCCTCGCGCGAGTTAGCGAGGTCGCGCACGGCGACCGAGAGGTCGCGCAGCGTCGCGAGGAACAGTGCGCCGCCTCCGTTGTCGTCCACTGCCGCGTCGGCCGCGAGCGCGGGCGCGTCAGCGGCAGGCGCGGGCGTGCTCATCGACATGTGCGACCGCGCGCGCCTGCGCAGTAGCTTCTCCCACTCGCGCTCGGTCGGGTCCGAGATGGCCGCTAGGAACTCCGCGTCGCCGCCCTGGACCGTGCCCGCCTGCACGGCCTGGCGGATCGCGTTCGGGTTCTGCGGCACGGCGCAGATCGAAAACTCGAGCAGCTCCGCGCGCTCGAAGACCACGCCGTACCGGCCGAGGCCCAGCTTCGCGCGCTCTTCCTCGTCGTACTCGGTGGTGATCTTCTTCGGGATGAACCCTGGCGAGCCGGCGTTTACGTACCCGCCGCGCGCCAATCGATAGACCTGCGCGGCTCGCGGGTACTCCTCGACGGCGAACGTCACCTTCCCGACGGTGCGCGTACCCTGTACCTTCACCGACGGCATCTTCGCGATCGGCACGTCCGCCTCGGAGTCCGTCCCCATCCCGTGGCCCCACAGGACCACCGGATTCTTGAGGTAGTTCTCGAGCTCCCAGTTCTGCCGCAGGATGTCGCCGCCGCGGTTGACGGACTCGTCTGAAATCACCCACGTCAGCGTGTTCTCCTCCTCGCTCTTCTCGGCGGCGTGCGCGTACGACGCGCGCCGGAACAGACCGCTGGACTTGATGCCCAGCACGAACTCGCGCCCGGCGGCCTCGAGCTCGCGCTCGGCGCTCGCCCCGCAGGCGACCAGCGAGATGGCGCGGCGCTTCGCGGGCTCGAGCGCGTCGAGGACGGAGCGGTCGTCGGCGAGCCAGGCGTCGGCGAGCTTGTCGTAGTTCACTGAATCACCGCCAATGTAGTGCACCGACAGTTAATCGTGTTTCCAGGCGCGCCGCGCGGGTCGCCCGGGTGCCTGAGCCCGTTCGTGAACACCTCGCCGACGACCGCGAGCTCGCCGTCGATGTCGTGGCCCTCGCGCACGAGGTCGTCGCCCGCGCTGGCCCACTCGTGTTGCGCGATGCCGGCGGCTTTGTACTGCTCCGTGCGCGCGGCGTTGGACGCGCTCGCGGACTCCGTGCGCGCGATCATCGCCGCGCGCGTGCCGAGCCGGTCCTGGAGCGCGCGCAGCTCCTCCTCGAGCGACTCGAGCGCCTCGCGCACGCGGTCCGCGAGCGTGCCGGCCTGCGGCGCGTCGGCCATGCCGGCGATCAGCGCGCGCTTGACCTGCTCGGCGACGACGGACATCGGCCCCTCGACGAGCTGTATCTCCTTCTGCCGCAGGAACTCGATGATCGCCGGGTCGGTCGCGCCGATCAGGCGCCCGCTGACGACCTGCCGCGCGGCCTCCGCCGCGTCCTCGATCGCGCCGCGGAGCGGCCCCTTGAGCGCGCCCCAGAGCTCCTCGCCCCACTTCCGCTCGTTGCCGAGGATGAGCTGCGCGAGCTCGTCCTCGCTGACCGCGTGCACCTCGACCCAGCCCTCCCCGCCGACGACCGGCTCCATCCCCATGATCCGCGCGTAGCGGTGCGCTGACTCGGACCACGCGGCGGACTCGGTGTACCAGGACCAGGGACGGACCGACTGCGAGCGCCCCCCGGCCGTGCCAGCCACCGCGCGGACCCTCTTGAGCTGCGCGAGGACGTAGTCGTCGAAGACGCGCCGCACCGCCTTCTTGACGCGCCGGTCGGACTTCGCGAGCCGGTGCTCCTCGGCGTCGACCGCGGCCGCGCGCCGGTCGCGAGAGTGCTTGACGACGGACTGTTGCTCCTCGGGTTCCTCCTCGGCCGGCGCTTCCGGCATGGCCACCGCCATGCTCATCGGCCGCAGCGCGGTCGAGAGGAACCGCTCGTCGCCGCCCTCCACGTCCGAGAGGTCGAGGCCAGCGATCTCGGCCGCCCTAGCCACCGGCACGCCCATGCCCACGAGCTTCCCCATGCGCGCGATCTGCGCGTCGACGTCCTCGCGCATCGCCGGAGTGGATGCGTAGTCGAGCTGAACGTAGTGGTTCTGGAACTCCTCTGGCAGCTTCGGGATGAGCTGGTTCGCGAGTTCCTCCTCGACGAACTCCGCGCGCGGCCCGATCAAGTTCTCGTAGTAGACGCGCCGCTGCTCGCGCAGGCTCGAGCGGTTCGCGTCCTCGAGTTCTCCGAGCATGACCGGCGGCACGCCGAAGATCTTCGCGATCTCATCGCGCTTCATCTTGCGCATCTCGATCGCCTGCATCTCGACCTGCGAAAACGCAGTCGGAACGTACTTGAGCCCGGGCGGGAGGATCAGCTTCTTCCGGTCGTTCTGGGCTCGCCCGACGTTCTGCTCGATCATCTTGTTCGCCGCGGCGAGCTCGTCCTTGTCCAAGCGCTCGCCCCCGTCGCGCACGAACACGCCCCCGATCTGCCCGCCGTGCTCGACGAGCCCGTCGTCGAACGCCTCAGCTCGGTGCAGGTGATCCGCCGAGCGCCAGGCGGCCTGCATCGGTCCGAGCCCGCGGAACATGTCGCTCGGGTCCGGGTAGTAGACGTGGCAGACCTGGTGCTCCTCGTAGACGATCGACTCCTGCATCCACTGGACGCGCCACCGCGTCGGGACTCCTTTGACCCAGCCTTCAGGCTCGACCAAGTCGTCGCGGACGGGCCACATGGCGGCGGGGAACTCGCCCGCCTCGACCGGCCGCCCATCCTTCCCGTGGAGGAAGTAATACACGCCGCCCGCCATGTCGAGCGACGTCGAGGTCGCCCGCTGAAACTTGCGCCCGCCCATGAACTTGTTCGGGCGGTCGAGCAGCATGACGAGCGGGTCGTCCGGCCCGGCCTCCTCCTCGTCGTCCAGCCACACGCGCCGCGGGATGCCGCCGAAGGCGTCGGCGTTGACCCGTAGGCAGGAGTAGACCACCGGCGACTGGACGTGCGGGCGGATCAGCCGCTCGGTCTGCGACAGGCGCATGACCTGTCCGAGCAGGCGGCCGAAGCCGGCGCCGGTTCCGAGGTCGAACGACTGCATGACCGCGCCGCCCCTGGCGGCGAGGCTGCGGTAGTCGAAGCGTCGGTAGTCCGCGACGGACTCCATGGCAGGAACGCTGGGACGCCGATGAACTTGTGTCAATGGGTTTCCTGTACGCTACCGGCGGTGCCTGCCGCGGCGGCAGGCGCCCAGAGCCACCAAGAACCTCAACCTCCGGGACAGCTACCCGGCCGAGGACGCCCATGCAGACCGTCGGAGTCGACCCCGCGACCATCGAGACAGCCGTACACCCCCCCGGGAACTGGATCCTCCTGCGCCTGGACCCGCCGCAGACCGCCAGCGAGGGCGGGATCCTCATCGACCAGAAGGCGATCCCGCCGTCGCGCACCGGGGTAGTGGTCCGCCAGGGACCGGGGCGCCTGAGCGAGGACGGCAAGATGCTCCTGCCGATGAACTGCAAGGTCGGCGACCGGATCCTGTTCGAGCGCGCGGCCGGCAAGGGGCTTCCGCGCTGCCCGCGCGAGACCACCGAGACGCGCTGGGCCTACCTGCTGCTGCGCGAGGGCAGCGTGAACGCGATCATCGAACCAGAGCAGCCGAGCCCGGCCGAGCAGCGCGGCCTCGACTCCGGAGCGGCCGGGGTCCCCCCGCGGCCGGCCGGCGCCGAGGTCCCGGTGTCCAGACTGCGGGGCCGGCTCACCGCCTCGCGCCTCCGGCCCGTGATCGACTGGCTGGCGATCAGCCTGGACGCGCGGGCCGAGGTCCTGGACCCCGCGCCGCGCGGGCGCGTGCTCGCGCCGGTCAAGAAGCGCTACGCCGCCAACGGCCGGGCCGTGTGCGTGGTCGAGCACGAGCCCGAGGAGCGCGCGGACACGTGGTCGGGCAGCGTGCTGGCGCGCGGGCCGGGGCTCCTGACGGTGGTCCGCTGCCTGGACGGCGACCGGATGACGGTCGCGCCGAAGCTCTGCGAAGTCGGTGACCGGGTGCTGGCGGCCTGGACGCCGCCGTGGGTGCAGATCCTCGACCCGTTCAAGCCGCAGGTGCACCCGGGGGACGAGCTGCTGATTCGCGAGTACCCGTGCGTGTGCGCGGTGCTGGCGGGATGAGCCTGCCCCAGTCCTGAGGCCAGACGCGCCGCGCCCGCTCCTGCTCATCGCGCAGCCTGCGGGCAGCGCGCGCCTTCGCCGTCACCAGGCACACGCCGCACGTCTTGCGCTCGGCCACTGTCTCAGGTGCATGGCACTGGCGCGACGGCGTCTCGCGGTGCAGCCGTTGCCCGCGCTCGGTCCACTGACCAGCCGCAGCGGCATCGAACTCGCAGTGCAAGCACTGCCTGACAGTCGCGCGTACGCGCGCGCCACAGTAGGCGTGCCCGCTGTCGTCTGGGCCGTCTTGTGCTATGTGCGTGCGTCTCACAGCTCCAGCACCTCCCACCGCTCCTTGGGCCGCTCCTCCCACGCCGCGAGCATCAGCGCGCAGACCACGTCGTCATGCTGCCCGGCCGGCGCGCCGGTGCGGACCGTCCCGCCGTCGGTGACGCTGTACTCGAACGACTCGAGCTCGTCCACGCACTCGGGCCACGCCTCGGGCGTCGGCAGCTCGACCATGCGCTGCTCGAGCATGAGCGCGAGGTTGTTCACGAGCTTGGCCTTGCTCTGCTGCGTGAACGAGTACCCCGCGCAGCGGATCCCCGCGACGAGCAGCGACTCGAGCACGGGCTCGCCGGCCCCCGTCGAGTCGACCAGGCACCACGCGTCGTTGTACCGCTTGAGCGCGGTCGCGATCCGCTCGACCTGCTGCGCCCAGTCGACGCGCGTGAAGCGGTCCCAGTGCACCACGCGCCTGTTCTTGTCGAGGACGACCAGCACGGTGTAGTCGGCGACGCGCGCGAGGTCGAGGCCGGCCGAGTAGCGCATGCCCGGCTCCGGCTCGCGCCGCGCGCCGGTCGCGAGCTCGCGCACGCGGCGGAACACCTGGCCGGCGCCTTCCAGGAACTCTGCGCCATACTCCTGGCGGAACACCGACTCTGGCAGCCGTCCGCGCTCGGCATCGATCGCGTCAGACGGGATCACCGGGCTGTCCCAGCTCGGCGAGTTCCACGACTCGTAGTCCGCGTCTCGCCCACCCTTCCCGCGCCGCCACATGTCGTAGAACCAACCTTTTCCGCGCGGCGTCGAGATGAGGATGGCCCAGCCGCGCTTGTCGACGAGGCGCTGCGAGAGGTGCCGCTCCCAGATGTCCGGCCGCAGGCGCGCGGCCTCGTCGACGACGAGCCAGTCTAGGCCCTCGCCGAGGAGCGACACGGGATTGTCCGCCGACTTCGCGCGGATCTCGCACCGGTGCCCGTCGAGCGCGACGACGCGCAGCATGTGCTCGGCCTCGCGCAGCGTCACCACGAACCCGGGGAGCTTCTCGAGGAACACGCCGACGACCTCGCGGAAGACACGATTGGCGAGGTCGTAGTTCGGCGCGGCGACCCACCCGACGCTCGACCGCCCGCGCGGCGCGACCGCTGCGGCGACGGCCTCCATGGCCGCGCAGATCGTCTTGCCCCAGCGCACGCCGCACGCGAGCACGCGCCGGTGTGCAGCGCTGGCGTGCACCGGCGCCTGGCCGCGGTGCGGCACGTAGCCGAGATCACGGAAGAACGCGAGCTTGTCTAGCTCGACGCGCGCGGTCACGGCGCCTGCTCTGGCAGCTCAGCCGCCGGCTCGTCCACGCGCCTGAGCCACCGGTCGTACGCCTCGCTCACCCGGTGCTCCACGTCGAGCGTCCCGGAGATCTTCGTCTCGACCGGCCCGTCGCGGCGGTCGA
>ERZ1292623.3154-Hain-H51-01um-R1-3154-length-14240-cov-6_pt2 | contig 11682 bp, 12 predicted proteins | sample MGYA00564398_ERZ1292623 | MGnify/ENA primary metagenome ERZ1292623 (study PRJEB36523, sample SAMEA6512633) | groundwater metagenome | collected 2019-01-07 | study: AquaDiva: Metagenomics assemblies of 32 groundwater samples | reverse complement strand
CGAGGCGTCAATCGCGCGCTGGCGGGGACGTGGCGACGCGGAGGGCCTCGTCGAGAAAAAGGCCGATCCGCCGCTGCGGTCCGGCTGGTTTGACGGTTGATGGTTTGCGGCTACCATCGCAGGCCGTAACCGAATGTCGCTCGTGCAACTGGTAAGCATCGCTTACAGGTTCGACTTCGAGCTGGTCGGCTACTAGCCAATGAGTTGGTGCTTGTGGATCGGACTGGAGCAGACCCAGATGATCGTCTGGCCAGTACCCCACGACCAGCCGCCTGAGATTCGGCCGGCCGGCACGATGATGACGAATGTCATTCGACAGACTCCAGTTCGTCGGCCGGCTCTGCGGAGAACAGTGTGCGTGAATTGTTCAGCACTTTACAGCCCGGACTGAACCACAGACATTCGTTGTGCCGGTTCGCGTCATTCCCATTTCCGCTCCCAACCGCCGCAGTCGTGCCGTAGGCTTTCGACGCGGAGTAGTTCAGCCGTCGCCACGTCGTCGGTATCTCAGCCTCGTGCTCGTCGCGGTAGCCGGCAAGGATGATTTTGAATCGTCGATTGTCACCGTTGGCAATGGCCCACTCGCGGACATCCACAGCAACGTCGTGATCGTCGGTCGCGTACAGGTCTTTCGTTCGCACGTCGCCGGAGTAGGGTGGATCGAGAAACACGCCAACGGTCGAACCGAATGCCAACGCCCCCTCGGTCACGACTCGCGACCAGTCACCGCAGCACACGCGGACGCGGCGTAGTCTGGTGGCCAGCGCGTAGAAATAGTCCAGCACGCCATTACCCGTCTCGGTTGCGTTTCGCCATTCGTTCGGCGGTGCTCCCGATCCGCCGCCTGCGAAGTCCGGTGAGCCATGCACGCCCCGGCCCGCGTTGCCAAGATGCGGCCGTTGCCGGTTCACGCCCCGGCCCGCGTTGCCAAGATGCGGCCGTTGCCGGTTCACGCCCTGGCCCGCATCGCCAAGATGCGGCAGTTGGCCTCCTTTTTTACCGTTCTTTGCGACGACGCCGGCCACAATTCCCCACGGGCCGTTGCCGACACACCAGCCCGATCCGATCCATGCGTTGATACCCCAGACCCACCAGCCAGCGACTTTCGCATCGTAGAAATCAGGATCGGCTTCCAGCTTCGCGATTCGCTCGCGTCCCGTGTTTACCAGCCAAATGTGGCGGGCCAGCAAATCGCATTCATTGACAGGCCAGTCACACCATTTCGCGACGGCTTCAGGATCGGCGGCCAAGGCACGCCAGAAATTTGACAGAAAGCAATCCGTGTCGTTGACCGTCTCGGCTCGCATTGCGTGGCCTTCCGGCCGTCCCAATAGTACCGCCAATGAGCCGGAGAACGGTTCGACGTAATTGTCCACGTCACCGAATGCCAGCCATACCTGCGGTGCCACACGACGCTTGCCGCCGAAGTACGGGAATGGAGATTTCATCAGAGCACGTCCCCGCCCGCGGCACCGGCGCGGGAGTTTGCGGACCAACGGAACGGTGCCTGCGGGCAGGGGGTGGACGGAAAGTGCAAACTCGGCAAACTCGATGGCGGCATCCTACGCGACGGCGGGCGAGGCGTCAATCGCGCGCTGGCGGGGACGTGGCGACGCGGAGGGCCTCGTCGAGGTAGGCCCCGATCCGCCGCTCTTGTCTCCCCGAGATGGATCGTTTTGTCGATCACGATGGCCTGCCTGCCTGCCATTAGGCTGGAGCACTGGACGCGGTTCCCGGCGATCTCGGAGATGATTTCCGCGCGCCAGTCACGCACCAACTGAAACTCATGTCGAGGCCTGAACGAAGTCATCTTGACCGAAAAAACCGATTCGGAAGACGCTAGCGCCGCCAGTCACGGCACTCGCATAAACGTAACTCATGGTGTTGATTCCAGATGACAATGAATGATTGCTCGGGATCGCGAATGCCAAGCCGATCGCAGTTGGGGGGCCTTGCGTCATCCCGAGTGCAAGCGTGGCTATATATGTTATGGCAGGTATGTAATTGGCACTTCCGTCGCCAATTACATATAGGCGTCCGGACCATGTATCTGCGAGCACTTCCGTTAGCCATGGCGCCGCGGCAATCGGTCGCAACCAGAAAATTGTGCCGTAATCGTCGATTGTTCCGGTCCAGTTCGTCTCGTCGTTCCAGACGTAGCCGGCATTTGTCAGATACGTCGTGAGATTCGACATCGTGTGGTCTTCGGGAAAATCTCCATAGGTGAATGCGACTGCCGGAGAAGTGTCTCGCATCCAAATCAAAACGCGACTGCCCCGCGGACTTGAACCAGCAGCCCGCGGCGCCGCTACTTCAATCAGCCTGCGCACGAAACTCTTTGTGCCGTTGTAGACATCCGGATTTCCAAAGATATTCATTGCGTCAGTGATGTGCCATGATTCTCCGGCCAATAGGAATTTGGCCACTGGGCGCGGCGACAGGTAGTCCCGTCCGACGACCACGGTAGCCCCCTGCTCAGCCAGTTGACCGTGAACATGGACCATGGAATATAACCGCGCCGCCAGCGAGAGGTGCCATTCATTCGCGGTGGGACCCCAGCGCTGGCTGTTGACAGGAGCATCGCCGGACTGCACTTTCGCAATCGACGGTGAATCCATTGTTATCAGGCCGTAGCCGCCGACGGCAACCGGCAAAGCGGAGTTGAGCCCGTATGCTCGGTGCGCGGCGTCATTCGTTGGCTTCACGATCGTGTATATGATCTGACCATCGATCGTCGAGACACTGGTGACGCGGACGCACGCGTACGCCGGTACGATCTCAACAGAATCATTGCGGCAAGGCAGCCAACGAACATCACGGAATGGTGAGCTGTTCATCAGATCGTCCAAATTCTCTCGACGACTGTCGTATCACCCTGCGCGGCGCTTTGCCCGAGAATCACGACTAAATCGAATGTCGCTGACGCTGATGGGACTATGTACCACTGGCTGTTCGATGGTCCATACCTGGAATTGTTGATCGTGCTCACTCCGGTGTCGATCTTCGCAATGGCCGGGTAGTCGAACGTGCATTGACCATACCCGTCAATCGCCGTCGTTGTCGATCCATTGAATGCCCACACAAGATGTGTCGTGCTGCTGTTTGGTTTCGCCGCCAGCCACACGATCTGTCCATTGACGGTCGCGACGCCGGTGATTCTCAGCAGCGAGTACGCGGGGATCGACTCGCCGGAGTCATTCCTGAACGGCAACCAGCGGATGTCGCGATGAGCGGAGGCGTTCATTTTATCGGCAGACCTCGCGACCTCGCAAAGACCTCGGCGATGCCACCCGGTTCAACTTTGATCGGTCGCTGAAACACGGCCTTGATCTTCGCGGTTCGTTCTCGTTGCTCGTAGTTCGGGACGAGCACGGAGTGCTCATTGCCGCGGCTTGCTCGCGTCGTCGCCCCCACTCGGCCGACAGACCACGTGACCTGCGCAATGGCCCCGTCTGGTGAGATGTCGAAGATGCCGGCGAATGAACGGTCTTCAGGAATGAGCGTCTGATACTCTGCCGCGGCGGCATCGAGGTATCTTCCAGCGAACGCGGTCACCTGATCGGCGACGTCGTTCGTCACCACGCCGGTGACGTTGGTGCTCACATATTCCGCGCGCTTCGTCAGCAGGATTTCATCATGTTTGACGATCCGTGCCTTGGTCCCCAGCACTCCACCGAGCGAGCGGTCAAGCTCAAATCGTTTGAGCGAGCGAGTCTGACTGTCTTTCACGAGGAAGGCAGTTTCAAGTTTCAGATCGGTCGCCCCGGTGACGCCACTGGTCGTCCCACCAATCCAGATTGGTTCGGCAAATTCGATCATATTGGTGTCCGGGACTACGCGAAAGCTGACCTGCGGCCGAGCCGTCGATGCCGTGTTCTTCTGAAAAAACTCCGGCCCCGCGTGCGTTCCGGTGACGAATGGGGCCTTGGGTTTTTGTTCGCCGGTTTGTGGGTCTTCGACGGTCACGACCTGCTCGTCCAGGAGCACGACGTCGTCGATCGAATCTAGCGTCGCTAGATTTGGGATCGTCAACGTGCTGCCACCGTTCAGCATGCCTTTCACGCGATACCAGCGGAACACCGTGTTTTGGGCCAGCGCGCGATTGTCGGAATCGGTGACCTCGCTGAAGATTCCAGGCGTCATCCAGCCCGCGGCTGGCTTGTAGGACAACGAGTCGATCAATTGCACCTTGCCGTCAGTGTCGCGCCCCACGGCCTCCAACACGAACTTCGCTTGGTACTTTGTCGGTGCCCCGAAGAATTTCAGGATGTCCGGTTTCTCGGGTGGGTCGAACGTGAACGAATCGTTCATCACCGCGATCGTCGGCAACGAAGCCCCCTGGCCGATCGGGTAGATTTTCGCGACGTTGTCAGTCCGCAGAACAATCCGGCAGCCGCTCTTCTCCAGGAGGTCCGACAAGGCAGTCTGCGAGTAGATGACGTCCCAGTTGACCTGGGGAAAGTTCTCGTTCGGGAGCAGCGACAGATCGTAGTTCGCCTCGCCCATCGCCTCGAAGCAAATCGCGGCGAGTTCCCGCGGAGTTTTCTTGATCGTCGATTTTAGGAAGGTTCCTTGACGCGTGCGCTCGTTGTAGTGCCCGCTGATCGGACCGAATTCCCACTTCCACCGGCGATCGAGAAGTGAGATCGTCCAGATCCAGCCCTCGCGGCCGCGGCGTAGCACGGCCTCTGAGGGCTTGCAATCGGGGAACGAAATCACGGTCGAACCGAAGGTGATGCGCAGCATCCCGACGGCCGGCACGTAGTTCGTCAAGGCCGGCACTTCGATCGTCGCAACCGATGGCTTCGTTCCGGCAGACAGCGTGAACGAGCCGCGAGAGATGTGTCCCAGGTTCGCGAAGGCGAATTTTCCTTGCTCGTCGGCCATTGATGCACCGCTAGTTATGCCCTTCAAATCATGCGGGCGTTCCGCGAGTCAGGCGAACATTCTGGCCCAGTTCAAGGTTTGATGAGTTGCCGCCCTCGTTCACGTCCACGATCAACGAGCCGACGACCTTGTTGCGATCGCTCAGCTTGGCCTCTTGCCCGTGGATTTCGATGGGATTGGTCACCGTCTTGGCCCGCAGGTCGCGATCGAATGAGAGCGACCCCTTGCCGCTGACGATCGTGTTGCCGCCGAGTGTGCCCGTCGAAGAGTAGTAACACGTGCCACCACGCACGGCGAGGCTGACGTGCCCCCCCGAGACAATGACAAGCGTTCCATCGTACTGCACGATCGTTGCCGTCCCAGTGGTCGCCGAGTTGATTTCCACCTCGCCGCCCGATTGAACTAACGTCACGTTCGTGAGCGTGACCCCGGAACCCAGGTAGAGATCGCTGTCATTTTGCGGGCTGCTCACGAATCCCACGTTGATCGTGAGCAGCGTGGCCGTCTCACTGCCGTAGACTGCTATGCCGACGTCGCCCTTTTGCAGGTGCAACGCATTGCTTGCGTGCGTGCCCTTCCACACGAAGCTGGGGACCTCGGTCTCAGTGCGCGTCCCAGTGTTTTGGACGATCAGCGTCGTCTGCACGCTGCCGGTGTCGAGTTTGAATCTACCGCTTCCAGTGCCGGCTGTGTTGCTCAGCGTGACTGTCGTAGCGCTGATCGCGAGGTAGGTCGCGCGGTATTCGTAGTACGTGCTGGTCGAGTCGGCATTGACCTCTGGCAAGCCGATCTTGCCGGTGTATCGCATGGTCCTCGTCAGACTCGTCAGCGTAATTGCCGACTGCGAGAGGCCATACTTGACGTCGATCGAACCCTGATCGAAGACAACGTCATCGGCGGCGACGGGAACGGTGTTCCCGGACCAGTTGTCCGCATCGTCCCAATGATTCGGCCCGGTCGCCGCGGTCTGCGTCGCCGCGGTGAACGTCTCCGTCGCGGCGGCCCCGCCATTCGTCGCGGCGCTCGTGACGGTGAACGGCTTGCCCGCAGTGTCGGCGAGCAGCTTGACGTAAGTGGTCTGATCGCTGGCAGTGACCTCGGTGAACTCGGGGATCGTCGAGTTGTTCCAAGCCGTGGTGAAACCGGCGGTGACATTGGCGACAGTGGCTGCGGTCGCAGTGAATGAGACTTCCTTGGTGTTCACGGTTGCCGTGAAAATATCCCCGATCTCGACGTTTGCGGGCGTCAAGCGGACCTCCTGAGTCACGGCTGCCGCAGTTCCAAGCCACCGGCGTGTTGCCATTTTTTTACCTCATCTTGTTACGGTGGATGCGTCGGAAAAATCAAGCCAGCGCTGTTGACCTCGAAGTTGAACGACCAGGTGCATGGCCATTCCCAGCGTTCTCCGTTTCGATACCTCGGGGTTCTGCGATTCAGTCGTGGCCGACCCCGAAGCGCGCCGGGGTCGGAAATCACTGGGGCCGGGAATGCTGGCCAGGTGCGCAGACCGACGGCCGAACCGCTCTGCGTGACGAGGATCGTTGTCGTTTCTGTGACTCGCTGTCTCGGCCAGGCTCCAGTGAGTGTCGGCAGGTAGACGAACTCGCCGGCGCCGATGCCTTCGGTGCTGATTTCTTCTTGCCACGACAGGATTCTGTCGTTTGCGTCCACGAGGACGTCCGCCTCGATCGTCACCGTGTAATTGCGGTACGTTACGTACTCGGCACCGGCCGATGACGGGTACGAGATCGCGGCGGTGGCCCGAGTGCCGCCCATTGTGTTTGCCGTCAGGATGCGATGCTGCGTCGCCGTGGTCCCGTCGTCGTCGAACAGCGTGAAGTCGCGGCCTTGCAATTTGTATGCGGCTTCGAGATCAGCCAATGCCGTTGTGATGAGCGCGATGGTATCGGCGTGAATCCTGCCGGAGAGGCCGTAGGTCGTCGCATGCGCGTAGATCACTCCCATGTCGCTCTCGATAGCGCGATTGCTGATCGACAAGCTGACTTCCGAAACTGCGTGCGAGTAATTGCCGTATTTTGCGATCATCGGTTGAGCGCGATGGCGTCCATTTGCTGTTCAATGAAGCCACGGATTTCTTTCTGACCTTCGAGCATTTCCTGAATCAGCCCCTGAAAAGCCTTGATCTGGAGTTCGGTTTCTTCGGCGATTGCGGCGCGGGCGTCTTCGGAAAGGCGTTGGATTGGCGCCCCCGCCCCGCGCCGAATGGCCGTCTCTTGTTCGGCTTCGCTGAGACCAACTTCGCCGGCGAGTGATTCGCCAAGCTTTGCCTGACGTGCGCGTGTTCTCTCTAGTCGTTGCTGCGGGAGCGCTGCCGTCTTCGTCTCGGTTGTCAATCGTTCCTGGGCTTCCGTGGCCTTGCGTTGCTCCTCGGCTATTTTCCCACGATCTTCGGCGGCGCGCCGTTCGGCTTCCGTCAATTGTTCACGGGAGCCGACCGTCGTCAGGAATTCCTCTCCGCCAGCGGCGCGGCCGGCTTTTACCTCGGCCCGTTCGGCGAGGTCTCCACCAAGGCCGTGTTTTTTGAAAAACTCCGCTTCAAATGACGACACTTCCTGGCCCTGTCGAATTCGACCGGCGATTTGTTTGGCGTATTCTCGTTCTCCCTCTGAGAGTTTTCCGAAGGCGGCGAGTTGGGAATCGAACTTCTGCTGCTCCGATTTGAGGGCGTCAGCCGAGTGCCGGGCTTGCTCCTTCGCCTGCTCGATCGTCTGTTTCGAGATGGTGACTTGTTGCCTGAGGGCTTCGACCTTTTGCATCTCCGAATCGGCCACGCGCTGAACGGCAGCTTCGAGTTGTTTTTCCGCCGCGAGTTCGGCTAGCAGCAAATCCCTTCCGACGGCTTTCCCTTGACCTGCCAGCCGCCGATCTTTGGCATCCATCAGCCGACCTTCCATCTGTTCGGCTTCAGCCAAGGCCATCAAATGCAGCGCATCCGCTTGTTTGATCACACGGGCTTGTTCGTCCAGTTCGTTGCCAATCGTCAATTTGATGATCGCCTCACGTGATGTCGCCGTGCGGTTCTGCTGTTCGAGTGCGAACGCCCCAGCACGCTCAGTGCGGGCTTCGGCTTTAGCGCGTATAGCACGCTGCCGCTGTAGTGATTCCTCGGCCTTTGCCAGCTTCTCCGTCGATGCTTCCGCGGAGGCAACCGCTTCGCGCCAACTGAAGATCGCCGACACGATGCTTTCTCCGGCCCCTTCGGCACGCGAGAACGTTTTGGCTGTGGCTTCAGCGGCACCCTGTCCTCGAATGATGGCGAGACCAAAGCGTGTCAAGCCTTGGATTCCTTCAGCGGCCAGCAGTGGAAGAGCGATGAATTTGGCAGCAAACGTGCCGGCGGTCATTGCCGCCGCTTTGATGCTTCCACCGAGTGCTGCGAGGCCACCTGTTACAACTTGCTGGCCACCTATACCGGCGCCGGCAACAGCTGCGACGGTTTTTGTTACGCCACCAGCGGCTGCTGACCCAGCCGCGCCTTTCGCTACTCCGCCGCCGATCCCACCACCACCGGCAATTGATGCCGCAGCGCCCGTCGCCGCGACTTGCAGGTTGCTGGCAGCCAGCAAAGCATTGGCTGTTGCTGTCGCCCTGGCCGCGCGTTCCCACAGCACGAAACCTTGCCGAAGTCCAATCACGACATCCAATCCGCCTCGCAGCCCCTGGAAGACAACTTCAGCTTGTGCAAGCCGTCTGACCAGTTTCTCCAGACTTTCATCGCTGTCAGAAAAAGCGCCGGCCATCACGGAAATTTTTGCGATCTGGAGGCCGCCACGAGCTGCCCTACCAAGGGCCATTGCTGCGCTCTGGCTCGTGGCAAACGAGCGTTGTTCCAATTGTTCGCGTCGGACCATCGCGATGCGATCGGCCTGTTCCATCGCGGCATGCGTCTTCTTTTGGTCCGCAAGTCTGATTGCACGCAGGGCCGTCCCTTGCTGGGCGTAGGTGGCGCCGATGCCGCGGAGCACGTCGAGCTGTTTGGCCCCTTCCTCCGAGATGCCGAGTTTCTTGCCGAGCTCGGCCTGCCGCTGTTTGTCTCGCGTAATTTTGTCCACTGCCTCTTGAATTTTCGCCTGACGTGAAAGCTCATCTTGTTGAGCTTTCGCAATCTCTTGACCGATTCGTTTGGCTGTGCTGATCTGCGCGGCCCTGGCCTTCTCGATTTCCTTTTCTGCGTTCAGAGACTGCCGCTGAACCACGGCGACCTCTTTGCGGACAGCGACGTCGGATCGCGAGGCCTTCACGGTCTTCTCAACGGAGGTCGCGAAATCTCTGCCGGCCGACGCGACGGCGGCGGCGACTGCCGAGTTCCCCTTGTCGGCGATGAGCTTGAGGTTCATCACCACGTCGCGAGTGACGCTTGTCGGCATGCTATTCTCGTCGGTAAATTGGCGGCATGGCTGAACCGTTTATTGTTCGATACCTCCCGGAATTCTGCCGCTTGTGCGGGAAGCCGGCCCCGGAATGCGGTTTGTTCTGCGGCAGGTGCGCCGAGATTGTCACGTCGTACCGCGACCAATTCGCACGAGAGAAGAGGTTCTGGGAGCGGTACATGGGAGTGTGCGGATTGATCTTGTTGTTTTGCTTTGCCGCAATCATCGTCCTGCTCATGAGACTCTGACCTGTCTTACCTCCTGAGAACCTGGAGCACGTTCAAGAGCCGATCCAGTTCCTGCTTGCTCTTGCATGATTCCTCGACGTTGTGCAGTAGCGCTGCGTGACGCCTGACGATCGCATCGTCGGGGAATTCTCCAACCGCCCGGCACTCCCTGTAGTGGTCCCATGCTTGTTGATTCTGCGACGTCAGCGTCAACTGCGCCTCGGGAGTGCCCTTCGGGCAGCCGCGCCTGTACCGACACGGGGCCAGGCAACCCGGCGCCCGTCGTTCCGGTTGACGATCGCGGCCAATCACGATCTGCCCAGTGTCTTCGTCGTACACGAATTTCTGGCATGATTCGCAATCTCGCCATGCGACTTCCGGATGCAGGATCGACAGCGTCACGCCTTCGACGAGTTTTTTTCGTCGATCGCCTCATAGCCCTTGAGCGCCTCTGTTGTGAGGCTATCGAACGCCTCAAAGCCCATGTTCGTGAACGTCTCGGGCTTCAATGGTTTTTGGATGCTCCAATCGACAATCTGAGAACAGATGATTGTGACGTATCGGTCGAACTTTTCATCAGCCGACAGGTCATCGAACTTGTGCCAAAAACGGATGCGTTGCTTGGCCGTCGTCGGCCGCCGGTGGCCAGTGATCGCTTCGTGAATTCCAGGACGCTCTGGAATGGAAAATTCCAATGTGTAGCCGTCGTCGATGAACAGTGGCACTCAAAATTCCTCTCATGCGTGGGCGTTTGTGAAAGACAACTCGAGAGTGCTGCCAGTCCGGAGTGCTCGACCTTTCAACTGCATCCGAATTTCGCCCTTGCCATTCACGACGGGGATTGATGCAGGAAACTGGAGGGCCCCGTAGGTGAATGTGAGGACGGATGCTGTCGCATCGGCGTTCGTGTACACGGCTGTTGATCCAGTCGATCCGGCCAGGGCAACACTGACGAGGTCTGTTTCAGAGGAGCTAAATGGCAGTTCAATGTTCACGAGCACGTCGCGGCCCATACTGGTGAGGTTCGCGCGATTGACGGCATTGACCCAGCGCTCGGCGTCAATCTTGTGATCGATTACTGTCTCCCACGAGAAGATGTCTCGCGCGGCAGAGACTGTCGTCCCGACGAGGTCTGAGAATTGGAACGGCTTGTCCGTCGGCATGGCCAGGCCGATCGCCGAGAGCGTGCCGCTAGCGGAGTTGGTGAAACTCTCGGCTTCCAGATCCAGGACAAGTTTCAGCTTGCCGCCGGGCTCCGCCTTGAAGCTGGCCCGGTTGCAGATGCAATTGTTGAACGTGAAGTCGCGGGCGCCCTTGGCGATCATCAGGTAGAAGCTCGGCAGTGTCTGCGCGAGCGCGAAGACATCGGCGGCCTCGGTGGTGCCGCTGATGATATATAATAGTTGATCGAGCATGATCGGGCTGGCATCGAACGTGACCTGCCCACTGACGCGACGTTTGCCGAATCTGGTGCGTTCGACTCGCTGCGAGCGCGTGCCGCTGAGTCCGTCGTCTTGCAAGATCTCCTGATCGACTGTCATCGTCTCGGAGTCAAAGAGCATAAGGACGGAAGCGGCATCGAATGGCAGGGCCGTATCGAATGCGAGTATGCTATCTTTGGCGCCGTACGACGGTGTTCCCATGATTGTACTCCTCGCGCCTTACGGCGGACTGAGTGATGTTCATTCACGCACTGTAGGTCCGCGGCTCGCGACACACGATGTTGAGTACCAAGGCCGAGACCAAGAGTTTTTCCGATGCCCAGATATCTTCGTCAATGACTTTGAGAGGTTTCACAGTGCAAGTATTCGCGCCGGAGACGGACGAGAACGCGAACGTTCCACCTGGCTGATGGTGAAATCTCCGCCTGATCCGTTGCCGCCAGAGAAATTGCGTCTCCCCGTCATCGTTCGCCGTTTGAACAAGATTGTCGGCCGTCTTGATTGCCACGACGATCTGATAGGTCACGTCGTCTTTCGCATTCGGACCAGCCGGATCGATCATCTCCTGTCCCAGCGGGGCAACGCCGATCCCCGGTGTTGGAAAATCCCGATCTAGCACGGACTTCAGCCGCTTGATCGAAGAGTCTTTGAGCCCCTTCAGGTCCAGGTCTTTGATAGTTGTGACAGTCGTATCAAGGAGTGAATCAAGTACCGACGGCATCTGTCAATCCCCGT
>ERZ1292623.4326-Hain-H51-01um-R1-4326-length-11683-cov-6_pt1 | contig 11683 bp, 17 predicted proteins | sample MGYA00564398_ERZ1292623 | MGnify/ENA primary metagenome ERZ1292623 (study PRJEB36523, sample SAMEA6512633) | groundwater metagenome | collected 2019-01-07 | study: AquaDiva: Metagenomics assemblies of 32 groundwater samples | reverse complement strand
ATGGTATTCTGAGGAGTAATTAGCAACCGAGTTGCATTTGACCCCAGAATTTACAGTTCTATACTTGTACTAGTATACACCTATACTAGACTTCTGTCAAGGCCTTTTCAAAGCCTATACAGAGCCTTATTTCAAATAGCCCTTCCGATAGAGGCTATGACAAATATGCCGATTGTATTGAATGTGTAGGAAATGAGAGCAAAACGGAGAGGAGATATTTTGGAGAGTCCCATGAGAGCGAGACCCAATTCGTCAGGTAATGGTGAGGCGATGATCAGAGCACCTAGAAATGCCATGGACCATCTGACAAACCTATATTCAAAAACATGCTTCATGCGTTTTGATTTTGCCTTTGAAAAAAGATAGGCGACGTCTTCTGATATATGACCTTTAATAAAATTAAATATGATGAGGTCGCCTATGAGAGCGCCGAGCCCACCGACGAGAGCCAGGGTATATGGCGAATAGACGTGGCCGAGCTTTGCTATGAAAACTATAGCCGGAGCAGTGGTGAAGGCAGAAGTAAAAAAAAGTCCGGCTACAAAAGCGTTGAGAACATAAAAACCGTCAGATGATAATATAAATCTATCTATAACCGAACTTTCTACCAGAGCCCAAGCGACCAATATACTCACGACAACAATTACTCCGTCGCGCACGAGCCTCTGCTTCTTTCTCTTTTCCATAAGAATATTGTAGCAAAGAACAACTATTCTTGTGGTTTATTATTTCTTAAAGATTAATCTCCTTTGCCGAATTGAACATGTCGTTCTCTACAACCAGAATTTTTGTGCGAGGAACGGAAGGCTGGGCCGAGAGCGGTTCACCCTTGTCATGATCCAGATACGAAACTGAAACCAAGAGACCAGAACCACCGGAAACGCCGGTTACATCATCAGCGCGGAGACCTGTGATATTCACACGGTCACCTACGAGAGAATAAGATTTATCTGTGAGATTTCCATCTTTATCTTCAAACAAGACAACATATTGGAATGTGCCAGAACCACCGGAGTTGACTGCCAGAGTAGCCAAGACATATTTTACACCATTGATAGTTTTCTCAACCGCTACATCGCCGAGAAGAATCGTGCCTTTTACATTGTCAGAAGTGAACTGCGCCCTGCCATTCGACAGAGCTATGCGACTATCGCTTTCATTGGCGGAAACAGAAACACTCTGTAGACGGATTAGTAGATTGGCATCGGTCGAATCTTTGTCTGTTGTGGCAAAATCATCACGACTGATTTTATCCTCATCCGTCTCAGTGACTTTATCTGTATCATTATTTGTGACAACCGAATCTCCGCCTCTCAAAACCATATAACCGATAACAACTAAAATAATGATGACTATAACGATAAAAAAGCCTTTTTTGTTCATAGATTATTGAAATTAATTAAATTGTACCGAGTACAGACGACTATATCACTACTTCACGACTGTGACAATATCCTCATTACCTCTCGATTGAGCAATATCAAAAGACAGTCTGCCTATGATTTGTCCTCGAGGTGTGCGTACGTCCACCCGCCAATGCCCCGGAAAGACATCTTCTCTGGTGGAATACGTTCGAAAACCACCTTCCCTGCCACCTTCAATGCGCAAGAAGATGGGATTGAAGGAAATCCATTTTTCTTTGGAATCATCATAATACTGCCAGACATGCACTATATCGGTTTGGAGATTGGCCGGAGCAAAAATGAGAGACAGGGCATAGAGCGGTTCGCCGGAAATTATGTGAATAGTCGGTCTTGGAGAAAAAATGTTAAACCATTTCTGTTTTTCGCCTCGGGCGGCATATACACCTTCACTGATTTTTGTAACAGAACGATAAATGCCTGCGTCTTTGAGAACCAGAGGTATAGGTGGGATGAGATTGGTAAAATAAAGAATATTGATGATTCCAAACAATCCGAAAAGCGCTGACAAAATGATGGGGGTGCTCTGCTTGGTTCTCTCAGGCGCAAACCAAGAGAGAATATAGATAAAAAGACCGGTTATGATGAGACTGGCTATACCAGAAAGCAGAAATATGGCATCACCCATGGAACCTAAAATAATCGGTAGAAAAAATATGAGATAAGAAAAAAGGGCAGTAAAAAAAACAGCCACCTGAAAACCGAGACGAACATAATTTCTTCGCAATATTTCATTTCCGGTGATGTAAGCAACGAGCATGAGGAGAAACGGCCAGGAACCAATTAACGTACCACTCTTTGAATAAAAGATAAACGAAGCGCTAAAGAGACCGCCTAGACAAAATTGCATAACGAATATTAGAATAAAACGAAGTGTTTCCGAACGTTTTGATTCACTTCGCCTATGTTCATGAATGTTGAGAAAAATGATCGAGAGCGCTGATATCACGAGATAAGCAATCAAAATAGCGTTGCTCAAAAAAACATCAATTCTGCGCAAAGCCAGATTGTCAAATATAAAACCGGTAACGACAGTCACAGGCGAAATCCATCTCTCGTATTTTCTGAAAAAAAACTGTATATGGGAAAACATACCGTCATTATACAAGGATTCCAAAACCAACTCCTGCGAGTAAAATTGATATCATTTTATTTTAATTATTTGTTAGATTATGAACGAGTGGCATCGTTTTTTGCTCGCTCAATCATAAATTTAACAACCTCGTTTATATTTACTTCCTGAATCTCAATATTTGGGTGTTTATTGTGGAATACTCGGTACACCTCATCGGCAAACGCTTGACCAATTGCGGGTACCTTATCGAAGTCGAATAAAATAATCCTAAATTTTTCTAATCCATGGAGTATTCTCCTAGCTTGTGAGCGAGAAACATAAATATCGCCAGCTGTGTACAATTTGATTTGAATTTCAGTTTTATCAAACCCATAATCACTGCCATCTTTCAAGTTAGTATATTTTTTGAAAATATCACTCAAATGTTTATTCGAAGCAATTTTAAGTCTGAATATGACCCTTGTTCCTCTCTTACTTGGACTTACACGGCAAACAGTTACATCGTCAGTCTTATTATTAATAGTGAGTTGATAACCAAAACTATCAAGAACAAAAACATCTGACGCTTTAGATGTAAAAAAAATACCTTGCCCAGAATGTGACCTCGGTATAGTAGTTGTTTTTCCTTTTAGGATATCCTGAATCGCCTCGAGTTCTGATTTTAGTCTTTTCTTGCGCACAACGTTCCTAAAAACGCCAACTCCCGTATCATTCACAATAAACCATACTTCATTGTTGTTTACTGAAACTTCTACAGATATATTTTTTGATTGTGAATGTTCAATAGCATTGTTGAGCATTTCTGAAAAAGCAAAGTTGAATACGTTTTGTATATTTTCCTTTAATTCAGAGAGTCGATAAAGTTTTTCTTTTATTTTGACAAATACCTCATGTTCTTCCAGATTGAGATTTTTAAGTTTTTTAAAAAATCTGTCTGGTAGAACTTTTGGGTGTACTTTCGCATATTCTGGCAAAACATAGAAGGTATTTTTTGTTGATCCGATTTTGATAAGCTGTTTGGTTTCCACCAACTGAGCTATAAGGACACTCACATACTGTCTTGATACGCCAAAAAGACTGACGAAATCTTTACTGAGAATTTTGCCTCTCTTCCCCGCAATTTCTAATATCTTCGGCTTTGTTAACATCATAAAGTCAATTGTAAACAAATCTATATTCAATTGTCAAGTAATTGTAAACTGGCTTAATCTGGCTAAAAATAAGAGTAAATTCGGGAGGTGTTTACTGACAGGGTTTATTTAAATACAGTGAAAGAAAAGCCTGAGTATTTATTATTGTTTACATAAAAAAGTCCCAGAAAAGGGTATTTTTGAATTACTTACTTCAGAACCCGACCATAAATGGAAAAAGCCAACGTTTACATTGCGTTCTCCATTTAATCTAGTCCTAGAACTGACGAACAGTCCTTTAAGGGGTCACTATCCAAACTTTATTATAAGTATTATAGAAAACAGAGAATACATGGAATCTTTGTATAGCAAGTTTTTGGATATTAAATTGGAGTTAACAATATAAAAACAAACATTGATTCTCTCACTCTTGCTATAATGTGTAGCAATGAAGAAAAAAGATTATAAGAAATGGCACGAGAAAAAAACGGAGGTCAATGAGGCCGAGGGTACTGCTCTGTTCCATGAACGAGAGGTGTGGTGGTGCACGCTCGGAGAAAATATCGGATACGAACAGGATGGAAGCAGTGAGCTGTTTACCCGCCCAGTCGTAATCCTCACGAAGTTCAATCTTGATGCCTGTCTCGTAGTCCCACTCACGGCAAAGCCGAAGAAGGGTAAATACTACTTTGATGTCGGAGATGTTTCTGGTCGCAAGGCAGTGGCAGTGTTGTCACAACTACGCTTCGTGGACAGAAAACGACTATCAAGCAAAATCGCTACGATGGACCAAAACACTTTCAAAACTCTCACCCGAGCAGTGGTCAATGCGTGTTTCCCAGAGCTCCTAAAATAGTTTTCCCCCGCTCTTGCGAGCGGGGGCAGGCCGAAGCCGTTTGTATACTTAGTATAGCTAACGACTTGTAATATGCAAGGGGATGTACAGTTAACCTTATGAGGTGACAGTTGTTATAGATTGGGGTGACAAAGGTTAACTAAACAGTGGACATATGCGTCCGCCACCTATGGTTCAATTTCTGATAGCCTAAAAGGCCATAAAATATATCGTCTTCTGAATCTGAAAGGGTCACTATCCAAACGTTATTATAAGTATCCTAGAAAACAGAGAATACATGGAATCTTTGTACAACAAGTTTTTGGGTATAAAGTCGGAGTTAGTACTTTTTTATAACTCATTAAATTCATTCACCGACAAGCCAGCTTGCCGTACAACAATATTATAAAGAGTCCCAACTGGAATGTCTTTTGACCCATGAATGGGTACAGTTACAATTTTCATTCCATCCTCACTTTTTAAATATAAGTGACTACCTCTCTGGTGAGTCTCTAGGAAACCTGCCTTTTTAAGTTTTTGTATAACTTTTCTCGCTGAAAGATGACCAATTTTTCCCATAGAGGTTTATGCAATTTTCGGAATAAATAATTTGAGATAGGTACCTTCTGTATGAAATGCCGGTTTTGGTATTTCACGTCGTTCTCTTGCGAGTACTTCTAAATAACCAAGTGCGGCTTCTCTAACATTAGATTCCGCTTCAGCAAAAGAGTCACCAAAAGAAGACAGGTGATTTAATTCTGGAACAGTTGCGGTAATTTGATTTGTTTCCTTATCTACCTCATATTCAATTTTATATTCTAAGTTATTTGACATAATTTAAATATAACTTTTTTTTGGAAAAAATCAAGTTTTTTTAAAACCTTTATTTCCATTCGATTCCTGTTACTCCAAATACCTTATTAAAATATAGGTTATAGAACGTGAAGGGGTGGCCAGAGAGAATCGAACTCTCATTTTTGGTTCCACAAACCAAAGTCCTAACCGTTGAACGATGACCACCATATTACTTCTTCCGTCTCTGATGTAAAAGCAAGAAGTTTTGTCCCTCCACCCTATCATAATGAACCAGATGATGACAATTGTGACAAAGCCACGCCAGATTTTTTATGTCGTTATTTTTATGATCACCGTCCACATGGTGCGCAGCCAAAACTCTTTTATCCTCAGTCTCACACCAAGAACATTTTTCAGGCAAACCTTCCACTCCCTCTAAAATCGTACGGTAGCGTGAGAAACCCCCAGCCCAACCCTTATGTTTTGATCCAGAAAATTTCTTGTTTCTCCATACTGTTTGGCAAGATTTGCTACAAAAAATTCTACCGCTCTTCGTTCGGAACAATCTTTGTTTTGAACAATAAGTTTCATTCCCACATATTGAACATGCAACGAGCCGTCCGTTTTTCTGATCAATACCCTTACATTTTGCCGAACAATATCTACCCCAACCCTTTTGTATATGAGAAGGTTTAGTATAAAAAGGATTTTTACAGATTTTACATATTACGTGTGGCATCGAATTTTTGTTTAACTTCAATAGAATGATGAACCAAAAAATGACAGTTGTAGCATAACCAAGCCAGATTTTTTAGACTATTGTTTCGTCGATTTTTATCAATATGATGAACGGTGAGAATTCTTTTATCGTCTTTGTCACATAACATACATTTAATTTTCATCTTTGATCGATTTAATATATCTCTATATGAATATTCACCACCTTTCCAATTACCATGCTTGTTACCCACCTGTTGTGTACTAAGCCATAGGAGACTACAGGCACGCCCACAGAAATATTTACCGCTCTTTGATCGTTTTAGATTTTGCAAGGATTTGTAAACACGCTTTCCACACATAGAACATAAAATAAATTCACCCTTTCTCTTTGCCAATCCCCGACATTTTATAGAGCAATAAATACCAGAACCATTCTTGAGCCATGAGGGTTTTGTATAGAATTTTTTAGTACAAATTTTACAAGAAACAATTGGCATAGAACTAATAATATTTCGTATTTATATTAATGTAAAGAGTATATACTGTGGAATATAAACGAAACCGTATATGATCCCAAATATACGAAACAAAAAAGACGCTAATCTGTTATTCATTTCCTGTGCTCGGGAGAGGACTTGCACCTCCACGCCTTACGGCGCTACCACCTCAAGGTAGTGCGTCTGCTAATTTCGCCACCCGAGCATATAAAAACAACACTAACTTGGAGCTTTTACGACATCTGTCCTCTCTGGTTTTTCTCCTATAATTTTTCTCATTTGTCTACGAATTTCTTTGGTTGCTTTTTCACGTACGAAATAGAGTTTTGATCTGCGAACTTTTGATCTGCGAATGATTTCAATTTCATCTATAACTGGAGAATAGAGAGGAAAAATTCTTTCCACACCAACACCGTCTATTACTTTACGTACGGTAAATGTAGCTCCGGCTTCATCGCCGTGTTTTCTAAACAAAATTAGACCTTCAAAACTCTGAAGACGAGCCTTGTCGCCCTCTTTGATTTTCTGCCATACGCGTACAGTGTCACCCGAGCGAAGTCTGAGTGTTTTTCTGGATTTCATGTCTATTGGAGATGTAATTATTTTGCTTTCCATAGGCCGTCAATCTAACACGACGCTTGAAGAGATGCAAGAAATAGGCTATAAATACCGAGTGCGCCCTTAGCTGTTTTGGTAGGTATAGGCTTTAGTTATATGCGCCCTTAGCTGTTTTGGTAGGTATAGGCTTTAGTTATATGCGCCCTTAGCTCAGTTGGTAGAGCGCTTCATTTACACTGAAGATGTCGCAGGTTCAAGTCCTGCAGGGCGCACAGATATCCCCTCGTAGTTCAATGGATCAGAACTGCGGACTTCTAAGCCGTCGATGTTGGTTCGATTCCAACCGAGGGGACAAGAAAAATTCATTTATATAGAAGGATCGGCAATCACTCTATCCGGCACAGACAATAGATTCAGTTTTTTCTCATTGAGAGCTTTCACCATTTCATCAAAATCAATCCTATTGAGAATTTGATTGGGTTGATTTTGGACAATTTCACTCTCACCCATCACCGAAAGTCTGTTGTAAAAAAAGACATCGACAGCTACAACTATGATGAGGAGAATAACAAAACAGAGCAAAATTAAATGCCAGTCACGGGAAGAATTTTCTCCTACATTTCTGGCGACTTGGCGTGGCGTATGGATATGTAAAGATATTTTTTTCATATTTTTTTATTTTACGTACTGAGAAATATCTACAACCACGCTCCAAGACGGTTTTGATGTCTTTGGTATTTTTAGATCACCTATTGTTTCCGGAAGCTTTGAAAAACTGACGCGGTCTATGCGTGTTTCGTACGGCATCATATCGAGAGCGTGAACAAACGAAATAGCATCCTCCCAATAGCCCGATCCGTTTACACGGATACGTAATATACGAAATATGGAATTTTTCAGGACAGGATCCAAAGTAATACCATTTAGGTCGGCTTTGACTCTAAATATCTCTGCCTGCCCTTCGAGAAATTTTATGAAAGTCGGCACGTCGTTCTCTTTTATAAATCTTCTCTCTATAACCTCGAAGCCTCCCTCTGTTCTACGCAAAACATTACGGATAGAAGCGAGATAAGAATCTCGATTTTGTTTGGAGGAAGTTTCCTCGGATATGCGGGCAACTCCTCCTCTGTAAAAATAGCTTTTATATATAAGAAAAACCCATAGCGAAAAGAGCAGAAACACCGTAATTATCAGAACCCATATAAATATTGTTCGAAATGCATTAGTTTTCATAATCAAAATTTAGAGCGGAGAGAAATTGTAAAAGAAATATTTTTATTTTTGGCCAGACTGGAAACCGGCAGATCGACGAGAGAAAAAGAAGACACAGCTTCTAGTCTCTTTGAAAAATCAACCATAGCCTCTCTGGTTTCTGCCATACCGGAGAGATTGATCGACCATTCTTCTTTTTTACGCTCCAAAGACAGATTGGAGATAGTCACATCGAAACTTTTCTCCGAAAGAATTTTCTCAATGATTGAAACGAGAGGAGTATTTTCTATGTTTTGTTTCAAAACGACAATCATCTCTTTCATGCCTTTCAGTTGATTTTCAATTTCAGTCTGTCCGTTCTCTGCCACATTTTTAGAATATGCTTCTCTTTCCAAAAGTACAACTTTATTCTGATCTCCCAGAGATATGAATGACGGCAGAGCCAAGCCTAAAAGCACGAAAAGAAGCAAGACAAGGAGAGATAAAATCAAAACCAAAAGTCTCTTTCGGTATTCACCCAAAATTTTTTGTCTATATTCTCCTTTTAAAAAAGTAAAAATCATTTCAATAAAGCTCCGATGAGCGCACCATAATCGAGCGAATCTCTCCTGGACAAGTCTGGCAAGCATTCCTCGGGCGAGACGATATTTGTCCAAACCGAACCGACTTCCACTGGCATCGAGAAAGATAAAGAGATGTATCTCGCAAAACTTGGTGCCAATGAATCACTTCCTGTGAGGATAATGCGTGAAATGTTTTTGAAATCTTTTATCTTTTTTTCCTGGGTTTTCCAGAAAACCAAAACTTTGGCAAGTTCATCGTGAATAACAGAGAAGACGGGCAGACTAGCATCAAAAATTGTGTCAGTTTCCTTCTTCATAGTCTTTTCGACAGCTTGATTTATATCATGTGCACCGACTTCGATAGAAGAGCTGAAGATTGCCCTTCTCTTCTCCACGATTGAAATGACCGAGTGGTGTTGATTTATAGCCAAAATTATAGCTATATCAGAACTTTCCATAGGAAATAGAGAACGAGACAGAGCTCGAGCTTCGGTTTCAAAAGAAACCGGCAAAAGACCGCCTAGAGAGAGCAGGTCAACATAACTTTCAATTATTTTTTCAGAAACAACCGAGACGGCGACAACTGTTTCATTGCGCATACTATCGTGAGAAATAATATCGTATTCGAAAATGGCTTCAGCTGGCGGTATGGGAACATTTTCTTCGAGTACAGATTCTATGGCCGAATGTAGTTCGTCCGGATTTGTGGTCGGCACGGCCAATCGAAAGACATAGGCATCACCTTCATGCACAACAATGTGAACGTAGAAATATTTGTGTATTTTAGAAAATGATCGCAAGGCCGAAACTGCCTCTGTTTTTTGCTTTTCATCTAATTTACTAGGACGAATGACAGGAAAAGGAACAGTACCGAAAGCTTTTGAATATAACTTGTCTTTCGATCTCTTTAATTCAAAAAAAGAGAGCCGTCCGTCGAATAGAGAAACGGAAACGTTGGAGAGCGACAGGGACTTTGGCACGGGAAAAGCTCTGGTGAGAAAATTTTTTGCCGGAGAATTCATCACCAATAGTATACTATATATGATCCTTTTTCCTTTCTTTTATCCACTCAAAAACAATTGGTAAAATTGAGATAAAAATGATAGTAACGATGATGAGGTCGAGATATTTTTTTATGTCTGGAAAGGCATTGCCGAGAAAAAATCCCGCCAAAGTGAGAATCAGCGTCCAACCTATACCACCGATTATATTGTAAGTAATAAATATCCCATAACGCATGCCTGCTATACCCGCAACAATAGGAGCAAATGTGCGGATAATAGGTACAAATCGCGCCAGTATTATAGTTTTTACACCGTATTTTTCATAAAATAAACGCGCACGCTCGACATGCTTTTTGTGGAAGAAAAAAGAATCCTCTCGGGAAAAAAGGGTGGGACCTATTCGTCTGCCAAATGTATAACCCACGCTGTCCCCGAGGATAGCCGCCAAAGCAATACCGGAAACAAGCCATGTGATATCAAAATAGCCCTGCGAAGCAAAAAGGCCGGCTGTAAAGAGAAGCGAATCCCCCGGCAGAAAAAAACCAAAGAAAAGTCCCGACTCGGCAAACACGATGGCCAAGATACCCACAAAGCCGAGAGTTGTTATGAGAAATTGTGGATCTAAATATTGAAACATGGTTTAAGTGTATCGTGTTTCTTTTTATTTTGCCTTTTATTGTTCATTCTTTATCCGATCTATATAACTTTGAAGAATTATTGAGGCCGCAGCTGCATCAGTCATGGAAGTTTTCCCCTGAAAGTACGAGGCTTGGTGACTCGACAATATTTCTGGTTCATATATTACATCTATTTTCAAATCTCTCTCTAGCTCGTCTTTGAAGAGTTTTATGCGAGACATGATCGGATTGTCGTTCATTTTGTAATCTTTGGACTCGCCGAGGATTATTTTCTCTATGTCATGCCCTCTGACTAGATTTTTTATTTCAGTGAAAAGAAAATTGTCATTCGGTAAAACTGCCTTTGGAAAAGCCATCATTCCCAGATCGTCCGTTATGGCGATACCTACCCTTTTCTTTCCGTAATCTATTCCTAAAAGTCGCATATTTTTCATAGCGGATGGGGTGAGATTCGAACTCACGGTCCCCGTAAAGGGACGACAGTTTTCAAGACTGTTCCATTAGACCACTCTGGCACCCATCCATTACATACAATTTACAATAAAGCGAGCCTTAGAGCAAAGATGTCTGATCGTATTTTTTAGCGTGATATAATTCGTTTATGAAAAATTTCTCTTGGCAGGCGCCGGAATATCACTACACAAAAAAAACTTCGGATTGGTATTGGACCACAGGCATCATTTCAGTGGCTCTGGTCGTCACGGCTATTATTTTCGGCAATGTTTTGTTCGGCGTGGTTATTGCCATAGGCGTTTTTACTCTCACTATGTTTGCCTCACGCAAGCCCGATATTGTTACGGTTGAAATCAATGATGAGGGTATAATCGTAGATAAAACGCTCTATCCTTATCAGACTATTGAATCTTTTTTCATTGACGAAAATCACCACCACGGCCCTCGGCTCATCATAAAATCAAAAAAAGTAATAGTGCCTCTTATCGCTATGCCTCTCGCAACCGAAAATCTAAACGATTTACGTTCATTTCTCACCACTCATTTGAAAGAAGAAGTTTTTGAGCAAGGTATTATTCAGACCTTGTTTGACCGCCTCGGGTTTTAGACTCTAACTGTGATGTGTACCCCTTTTAATGGACACTTTCGAAACCCACCCCCACACCCCTAGATTCTGCTGAAAGATGCTGTCTGTATTCAACGGGAGTCATCTTGTTTCTGGTCCACTGTGTACTGGACCCCTTTCATTGCACACCATCCTTGTTCTTTGAATTGTACGCCCC
>ERZ1292623.4325-Hain-H51-01um-R1-4325-length-11685-cov-9_pt1 | contig 11685 bp, 15 predicted proteins | sample MGYA00564398_ERZ1292623 | MGnify/ENA primary metagenome ERZ1292623 (study PRJEB36523, sample SAMEA6512633) | groundwater metagenome | collected 2019-01-07 | study: AquaDiva: Metagenomics assemblies of 32 groundwater samples | reverse complement strand
AAGCCGTTGAAGAATTAAAGAAATTGGGGTTATAGTTGTTTAAGTAGAGAATCAGGAATATGCAAAGAAAACTTGAAAAGTTTGGTGTTACTGTCTATAAAGAAGAACTTAAAAATGGAGCAAATATTTTTCTATTTGCGAGGAAAGGTATGCCGATTTATTTGCGTGCCAGTTTTTTCGCCGGTTCGCGTTTTGATTCTGTCTCTGGCACGGCACACTTTCTCGAACATATGCTTCTGGCCGGAACAAAAAAATTTCCTACCAAAAATTTGATTGCTGATTATATTCAAAAGATTGGGGGTGATTTTAGTGCTAGTACAGACAATAATCTTTTAAGATTTAATATTGAGATTCCGGAAGCCGAAGATATTGATACAGGCATTGAAGTTATATCTGAATGTCTAACAGTCCCTCTCTTTAATGAGGAAGCAATAAAAACAGAAAGGGAAGCCATCCTTGCCGAACTTAGAAGTAAGAAAAGCAATCCCAAAGAATATATTGCAGAGGTGCAGAGAAAAGTGGCTCTCCAAGGTACGCAAACTGCTCGGAGCACGCTTGGGAATGAGGTAAGTATAAAAAGTATTACCAAGAATGACTTGCTTAATTATAAAAAAGACTTTATTAACTCTGGTAGGCTCAGTTTCATCGCTAGCGGAGACATATCAATTGAAAATCTGAAGGATAAATTAGACTCTTTAAATCTGGAGTCTGGAGAAAAATTTGCGATAGGAGAAAAATTACCGATTATCAGAGAAAAAGATGCAGAAGTTGAATTTTATAAAGGTATCAATCTTCTGCAAGTTGCGTTGGTTTGCCGCATAAATTTAGAAAACTATGTAGAATACTGCGCCTTGATGCTATTAAACAATGTTCTTGCTGTAGGGAGAGGCTCTCGATTGATTACAAAGCTTCGTTACGAAAATGGTCTTGCTTATACTGTAACTAGTAGCGTGTTTGATACAATTGATTGGGGGACCTTAAGAATTCAGCTATCATGTGATAATAGTAATCTAGAAAAAGTAAAGAGTTTAATTTTTAAAGAATTTAGTGAATTGAGGCAGAATAATATCTCATCTGTAGAATTAGAGAATATCAAATCAAAAATCTCAAAGGGCTCAATTCGCTCCCTACAGACCTCAGAAGCTTGGGTAGCTTTCCATGAAAACGATACTCTGTTTCTTCCGTCTGACTTACACACAGTAGAAGATTACATAAATACAATCAATGCATTAACTTTAGAAGATATCAAAAAAATTATAAACAAGTATCTGCTCGAAGAAAATTTCTACATTGCTATCTGCGGGGATTATAAAAACTAAAACCCCCGCCACGTCTCGGTATTAGTACCAGAGAACAGAAACAATTAGAAATATAGTGCCTTGACAAAAATATCATTGTAGACTAGCATAGTGGCTGTTTATAAGATAACTTATACGTACTATGGAAAAGGCAGAAGTAGTAGTCGGTCAATACAAAACAGAGAGTATCGATATCCAAGCAGCAAACGACATCTGTTGCACTGGGTGTAGTGACGACTAAATCAAGGAAACAATACAGGTGGGTTTGGTATCATCAGTAATGTTGTACCCATGAATGGTAAAAAACTTTTAGATATCAAACCAATTATATTATGTGGCTCCTTTAGAAAAGGTGCGGGTTTTGTGTTTAACACTTCTATAGGTCCAGTGACTCTGCGAAGGATGAATAAACTAGTTGAGATATTCTTAAGACATGGTAATGGGTTAAATACAATAAAAAATATTAGCTCTATCACTTCTGAAAATGAAAAGACTCTTTATCAAGCATTTGAAACCTTAAAACAGTATAAAATTGCGGAGGATTCGAGAAATATCTATCGATGGTTTCATTCTTTAACCTTAAGCGAAAGCCCATACAGGCAACATATATCTTTAGAATTCATAAATAGTTTAAAAGCTATAAAGAGAAATTCTAAAAAAGAAGTCTCTAATCTTTCCAGTTTAGAAAAACTATTTATTCAAAGAAAGACCACGCGGATCTTTAATGATAAGCCAATTAATTTAAAAGAGATTGTTCGTTTCTTGAAAGGCCTTTACTTTTTAAATGGTGTAACAACTGTTCCGTCTGGCGGAGCTTTATACCCCATGTCATTTTATGTCGCGATTTTAAGATCAAATGTTAAATCAGGAATTTATGAATTTAATTTTCTTAAAGGAAAACTGAAATTCATTTCGCCAATTACAGTACTGGAAAAACTATACTTTGCTTTCAATAATAAAAGTATGGTTGATACATGTTCTTTCATAACCTTTGTCTGCTGTGATCTGGAAAATCACCCTCACAAGTACGCGAACCGAGGCTATCGCTATTCAATCTTAGAAGCTGGCCATGTAGCTCAAAATGCTTATCTACTTTCCACTGAAAGAAGGTGGGGAATATGCGAATAAGGAACTGACGATGATGAAGAAATAAAAAAAATCTTAGCACTTAAAAATTTCTCTTACCCTATTATCGCACTGTTGAGTGGTCATGAACAAATAATCACTGATCCTTCTTTCCGCAGTCTCTTTTCCCAGATACATGGTTTGATTGAAGAATATACTACTAAAAATAATATAATAACAAACTACAATATCGAGAGATTGTCGTATCATGGCCACCCTTTTCCTAAGTACTGTGCGGTAACCCATTACGAAGCTAAAAAAGGTAACACCACCGGTAAGCCTAGAAAAGGGAGAGGGTTCGGGGTTGGTTATTCGAAAGAAGAGGCCATACTTAAATCATTAGTGGAAGCAATGGAACGATACCATAGTGGAGAGGTGAGGATAGATAAAAAATCTAAAATACCAATGACCAAAGGGTACAGAGTGATAAGCAACAAAAAGGAATTTATCCCAACAGAATCAATATTTTATCCTATTTCTAAAAACGAATTAGGATATTTACCAGATCGGAAAAGTAGTTCAAATGGAATTGCCGCTCACTTCTCTAAAGAAGAAGCTTTGAAAAACGCGCTTTATGAGCTAATCGAACGAGATGCGATCTCTGTTGTGTGGTACACAAAGAAAAAAGTTGATAAATTGAGTAATTCACTTCTACCTTTAAATATAAGCCAAAGGGTTGCTTTTTGGAAAAAATTAGGACGAGACGTAATCTTTTTTGATTTTACCATTGATGCTATCCCAGTCATAGTATGTTTTTTCATTTCCCAACATTATCCTTACATAGTTTCTGGAGCCAAGGCACATGACAATACCAGCACGGCAATTGATAAATCTTTTGAGGAAGCAGAATATGCCATGCTGGCATGGGAAATGCAACCCGATAAAAAAGTAATGCTGAAGCAAAATATTATTACCCCGCTTGAACATGGTCTATATTATGCATCAGGCAGACACACTAGAGATTTGGATTTCATTTTTAAGTCAAGGGTAACAAAAGAAATAAAAATTAAAAAAATGTCTATTAAGAATCTACTAAAAAGATTTGATCCAATCGCAGTTGAAATTCACAAAGCTAAAAATAGAAACGATGTATGGGTGATAAAATTAATCTCCGAAAAATTGATGCCCCTTGCTTTTGGCTATGGGAAAGAGGTAACAAACGAAAAGCGATTAAAATTATTGAACTTAACATGGGCGAGGGAATATCCTTCCGAACCACATTTTTTTCCATAATTATGAAAACATTTATTGCAAAATACAAGGTAAAAAACCTTGAAAAGATAAAAGAATGGGCTAAAATAATCAATAGCAGAAAAAATGAAGCTTTTAAAACTTTAAAGAAAGAAAAAGTTTATATCGAGTGTGCTTTTTTAGACAAGCAACAGGATGAATGGTATGTAATATATTTTATGAAATGTGAAAATGTAAAAAACGCTTTTAAAACTCTCAAAAAATCAAAATCAAAACTAGACGACTACCATAAAGAAATACTCGGGAATAACTTAGAAAAACCGATAGCTCTTCAAACGCTCATGGATCTGGAAAATCTATAGGCTCAAGAAGTAAATTACTAAATGCTACGTCCATATCTATTTAAATTATTTCTCATACGCTACAATATTTAACATTGTATCCGTCCACCACACTATTATTTGTGTAGTATAATAACCTCTTATGCATTTCGGAGAACATTTGACAATAGATGGGTATGGGGGAGACAAAGACAAACTCAATGACGAGAGCTTGGTAAAGCAGTGTCTCCAGGAGTTGCCAGGAAAACTTGGTATGGGAATTTTGATGGGGCCGCAGGTTGTCCATGCTCCGAGCAATGAAAAAAAGGACCCGGGCGGCTGGACCGGCTTCGTCATCATTGCCGAGAGCCATATCAGCATTCACACATTTCCTGACAGAGGTTTTATCAGTATCGATGTGTACAGTTGTAAGAACGGTATGGACACAGATTTCATACTGAAATACTTCAAGGAAAAATTTGACCTAAAGGACATTGAGAAGAATTTTATCAAAAGAGGCACGCGTTATCCCGAGAAAAACCTGTACTAACTCCACCGTAGAGCCCGTCTTGTTAAAAAGCTGAAATTGATGTATGATAATGATTAGTTAAAGATGTTCTTTATCGCACATTACTTGAAAACAGGAGAGGTGACAACATGCACTATTTCTTCACGAAGGAAGACCTCGACGTCTTAAACCGGGAAATCAGCGCTGTGTGTGATCACATCAAAGACGCTGGGAAAGAGATGGGGCTAAGCTGTCAAGAAGGGGCAGAAACCTTTCATGACAACTTCGCCTACGAGCAGGGGGAGCGTGACCAGAACATGTGGTCAAATCGCTTACGTCAGTTAATCCGCATTAGAAACAACGCCAAGGTCGTGGCCCCTGGCCCGAGCCAGGGGAAAGTCAGCATGGGTCGTCTCGTTACGATACGCGACCTAAGTTCGGGAGAGGGAAAAACCTTCCGAATCGGTAGCTACATGATCTTTGACGTTGAAAAAGAGGGTAGTATTCGAACTCTCTCTTATAGTGCCCCCATGTCAAAAGCTCTGATCGGTGCCAACGAAGGAGAGGAGCGAGAGGCTTTCTTTGGTGGCAAGAAACACCGTTTTAAGGTCGTTAAGGTCGAATAAGCGATCGGCCAGACAAAGCACCCCCGAACGCAATGCGTTCGGGGGGTATTTTTTATATTTTTGAAATCACTTTTTTTATTTCTTTGGTAATTTTATATCTAAAAAGATCTTTTTTCTTTACCCATGCAAACTTTTGATGTTCTTTACTAATTTTAACTTTACTAGGCCCTTTTACCTTTACTAGATAATTTATTTGAGTAGTATCTTTTATCATTTCAGATTTCTCTATTATATATTCAAAAGTGCTTATTGGATCAATAACTCCCACTCTTAATCCGGTCTCTTCTTTCACTTCTCTTTTAATTGTTTGTATGAACGATTCCAAATTTTTTCTTTTACCGCTCGGCAGTTCCCAAAGGCCAGGAAGAATTTCTTCTGTTTTTGATCGCTGCAATAATAAAACTTTGTTTCTATGTAAAACAACAGTAGCTACAACTATTTTCTGGATGATAGTTTTAGACATGTGGAATTTCACTATAATTATCTATAATTTTAGTAATAACTTTGTTATAATTTACATCCGAATTTGTCAGTTTTTCTTGTTCAGAATTAACAGATAGATTAAAAGCAAAGTTTTTTAAAGTATCACTCGGAATAATTTTCAAGTATTTATCATCAATCCACCAGTCGTTTCTTGGAAACCTATACCTATCTAAACCATCAGCGGTTTTTAATAAATCACACAAGGTCTTGCTTTGTGTATAGTTAGGTTTACTTTCAAACTTTTCGTAATTTAAATCGTGAAAGCCAATAGAATTTAAAACCGACTTTAAATCTTTAATTTCAATTTCACTAGCCACGGCCATGCTTTTAAGTAGTTCTGAAGACCTTTCTCCATGGCCAATATCTTTATTGTCATTTATTCTTGAGCAATCATGAAACAACGCCGAATAAATAAGATCATTTATAGCTATTTCTTTTTCTGGTCTACATTCAAAATACAAAAGTAAAATATTTATTGCTACCCTGATCGCATGATTTTTACCATGAATGCATCTCAAAGTTCGCTTACTAAAATAAAAAGTATCTTTAAAATAGTCCCATGGTTTTATCTCGGTTACTCTTTTGATTTCTTCAGGAATTTTACTATTTAAAACATCGAAATTTGGTTTATTTAATCTAATCCAATCCAATGATTCCTGATCATTGTTTTGATGTTCCGGTTTAACTTTTTCTAAAAGTTGATCCCTAAGACTTTTTGTTTGCATTTTCCTCAGCTTTTCTTGTAAAATCTTTCAGCTCTTGTTCTGTCATAATTTTTATTTCCAGTTCTTGCGCAACGATCCCAAGTTGTTTTTCAGCCTCTTTTACTAAATCTTTATTTCCTACTACCTTTTCTACTTCAAAATGGTAGCCCCACTCCTTACTCCATTTTACCGCGAACTCGCATTCTTTATAAATGAAATTTCTTCTTTTTTGGACACCTTCCATTACTTGGGTTGGATTAACTACTTTAGCTAAAATCAATTTTATTTTTTCAAAATCTTCTTTCGGAAAATGAACTTCGGTCTCTGGAAAGACCGAACCCTCACCAATCTTATTCATTTTTAGTGAGATTTTAGCATTACCTTTAGATATGTTATTTACTGCCTTAAGTAATTTGTCAGGGAAAATATAATATATTACATCCTTGTCATCAGCTCCTAAATCTTCCCCCTTTTTTTCAAAAAATTCCAATAATTTATTATACTGCTGTTTGGTCAATAACCCCCTTTTTTCTATTTCTAGCATATTTATTTTGTTGCAATTATGTATAGTGAATAATCCTTCCTTTTAGGATTACATATAATACTATCAAATTCCCAAGATTTTACGACATTAAAACCGACTTTCTTCAACATTCGTGATAGATTCTCAAAGTCATATGCCCACCAGTGAATTGTATAATTTGGATTTTCAAATTGATCCCTGAAAAGATAATTGATAATATCTATGTTGGAACTTATCTCCATTGAAGACAACCTACTTGAATAACATATATCTTTAATTTTTTCAAAGTAACGGTCATCTTTAATGCTATACTTAACAAGAGGCGTTCCGCAATCTGGAACCACAATTTTTAGACTCCCTCCTTTTTTCAAAACCCTGAAGACTTCCTCCAAAAAAAATAAAGATGACCTAGGAAAATCAAGATGCTCAAAAAAGTGTTCACAAAATACTTCGGTAAATCTTTTGTCTTCAAAAGGTATCCCGGAGCGCACATCCCAGACAATATCTGCGGGTTTAAAGATATCTAAATTAATATACCCATCTAATACTCGACTCCCTCCACCAACCTGTAATCTGTATAGTGCTGTATATTTTCTTATGTTCTCCGTTGATAAATTTTTATTTTCAAAAAACGAGACTATTGAATTTAAGTCTTTATTAACCTGAAATAAGGAATTTGTGATATTTTCAAATAAATTAAAGTCTTTGTGCTCAATTAAGTTTAATTTATTCTTAATATCTTCAATTAATTTTTTATCTACTTTCATATTTTTTTCTCATCATTAATTTGCTTAACTCCACAAGCTGGGGTGTTATTTTTACACTTATTTCGCGATCTTTTTTAAAAATTAAATCCTCGTGGTCATTTTTAGTTATAGTTGTTTTGTAGATTTTATATTCCAAATCTGGGGTAACTGGATTTATGCCCACCTCTCCCTTGAGCATTACATTATTGAATGATAGTAAAATTTCGTTCTTATTCCAATAATTCCAAATTTTTATTGCCTTATAGGTATCAAAATTTATATGAAAATTCGGATACCTGTTCATCTTTCTAATTATCCTATGCAATATGTGACCGATAAAGTGTGGACATATTTTGCCATACTCTTTATACTTCCAATTTTTCAAGAAAAAATCATTGTTAATTTTGCCGTCAAATAAATATGATTTTACATAAAATAAAGTTTGGTCAATTAAAAACTTCTTGAATTCCTCAAAATTTATGTTCAGTTTTTGTAGATGTTCTTTCAGTAACTTAAGGTCAGGAGTAAATTGTCCTAAATCAAAGTTTTTGGTTAGACTTGGAACGGTCTTAAAGGTTAGCTCTTTAAAGTTACCGACAAACAACTCTCCTTTTTTACTGTATTTCTTGGATTCTTCATCATTCTGATTGTATGCGATATATTCTGAAGTGATTTCAAATAAAAAATAACCGAAGATGGGGACTCTTTTGATTGTATTAATATATAAACTATAGAAATTTGGGAAATCATTTACTGTTTTATCTTGACCCTGATCACTTATCGAGTGTATTAACTCCTTAGAACTTTCCAGCATATCTAGTATTATCCTATCAATGTCCTTCCTTTCATCTTCGTGTAATAAAAACTTTAACTCTGCATAAATATTGTAATGAAAGTTTCCCAGCTTCAGGTAATTTAACCCGATAATTTTTTGATTAATATTTTTTGGGTTTTTAATTTCAAATAGAAGTATCTTCGGCTTAAAACTATTTTCAGAAAAATATGAAACCTCGTTTTGGAAAATATATTTTCCAAGGTTATGCATTGAAAATTTGTTTTTACCATTCTTAAATACTGGGATACAATAAACGCTTCCGACAAGACATCCGCTGCTACACATAATTTTAGATTGCTTGATTATCTCTTTTTCACGGGTAGTTATATGAGCCAAGTAAATATAATCGTTACTCACAATTTCAAAAATTTTTTTGATTAATGGGTCAATTATTATTTTGGATTCAACATTTCTATTTACCTTGGATCCACTTTCATTTTTAAACCCTAAATTTTTAAATTTTGACTCTTGATTTAAGTTTGAGTGAGCTTTGTCTAGTATTTTGAAATAGTCTGCCATCTCATTGCCCATAGAAAGGTTTGCCGTAAAACAATAATACCCTAATATTTTTAGTGTCTCTGTTTTTAAGATCCCAACTATAACATTCGAAATCGAAGTTTTTTATTTTGAAATTATATGCGAATTGATGAAATAATTCTCTGCACATACCACAGGGATAACATATATGAGTATCATTCCAACCGTCTCTCATTAGTTTACCAACTAAAATTAATTTCATGGGCATTGGTTTTTCTTCATCTTGAAACCAATTATCTAAGGCCATTCTTTCGGCACAAGTAGACCCTAAGATACTCGATCGTCTTATAGTAAAACCCGTAAAGATTTTTCCGCTTTCACAAACAAGTGCTGCTCCAATTCTATTCCTATGTTCAGGATAGGATTTATCAGCTATTTCTTTTAGTTTTAGTAAGTTAAAATCTGTGTTCATTTACGACTATTAAGCCATTATATCCGAGTATTTATTTTTTCACAAATATCTTTTATGATACTCTCTAGGCTCCCATCATTATTGACACTAAAAGCATTAACTTTATACTTTTCTGTAATTTCTTGAAAGCTTACAAAAGACTTATTGAGCGCATTTGAAATAAAATTTAAATCTTTATTTTGACTCTTTCGAAAAATGATCCTTTTTCTAGATCCAGAATTTTCATCGTCAACTATTCTCTGATTAATTAATTCTGGTTTTGAAAGTATGTGTATAATATCAGAGCAAAATTTAAACCAGCTACCCTTATACCTTGTGATTTTCCCGTTTAAAACTTTTACAAAATGACCGGTCATTATAATTTTACCCTTATTGGCCAGACTAGTTTTTTGGAATACTTCAAGTAGTGCTTTTTTCTTTTGTTTTTCGCTTAGTCTTCTCAAATTATAATAATCGTCTTCTTTTAATTTAAGTTCTCTCATTAACATCTTCGAGCTATCAAAATATGAAATCCGCATCTTTTTTGATAACCCTTTTGCTATTGTGGTTTTTCCAGATCCATTTATACCACCTATAAATATTACATTTTTCACAATTTTAGTTTTGATTCATGAAAATAATGATTCAAATATACTATATTCCGGCAATTTGGAGTCAATAATTTAATGCAGATATGAGTACAATATATTCATATGCGAACGATAACACAATACCAACAACTTTCCTACACTAAGACAAAAACGAAGAAGAAGGGTGGCAGGTCAGAAGCGTGGCAAAGTCTATTGGCATAGGTTGAATGCTAACTGTGTTATAATGAAAAAGTAATGAACAAGCTTCAAATTTGGTTTTATATTCTCGGTGCTGTTGCTGTTGCACTATCAGCCAACTTGATAAGTGCGATTTGGGCAAGCAAAGAAAACGGATGAAAAATCAATGGCCCAGATTGGACTCGCTATTGCTTATAAGCAAATCGGAGAGACACCTTCCGCATTGAAAGAAGCTATCAAGGCTCTTCAATTACTGAAACATTCGGGAAGAAATAAAAATATTACACTGCTTAAACAGTCTATCTACGCGCACTTCCCGCAATTAAAAAATTAAAGATAAAGAATGACCGCAACAGGCCCATATGCGCTATTGACACATTAGCACCACTTGTGCTATAATTAAGGTAGACTGCATAAGAAGTGTCCACATCTCAAAAGGGAGGAGGTCAGCATGAGACTGTTTTTGATGGTCGTGGCGGTGGCGGCTCTCGGAGCCACCGGGGACATGCTCGTGAACCAGTGGGCTAAGACCCTTCTAGTTCGATGGTGGGTCTTATCGATCTCCATGTGGATCGCGACTGCCACTGTATTCGGGTTTGTACTTCGCGAGAAACACTACTCGTTCAGTGTGGCACTCATCATCATCCTTCTTCTCCACTCCGGTCTTGTGCTGGCGTGGGATGCTCTTGTTGAGAGGGCGATCCTCATGCCGACGCAGTGGGCCGGGGTCGCGGCCGCCATAGCCGCGATCGTCCTGATGGAGGTCGGCAGAAAATGAAAATGACGACACCTCACCTCAAACCACCCTCGCCGTATAGGAGAACGGCGGGGGTTTTACTTTTTATATTAAATGATAGTGGGCTTGACATCTAAACTATTTCGTATAAACTAAAGTTAGACTTCAGACAGAAAGGGGGTGAAAAAGATGAGCGAGACATCTCGTAAGACTCTGGAAACACATGAAGTGACCGAGCGCACACCGCTCATGCTCCGGCGGATCGAAAGGAAACCGCAAACGTCGCATCCGACTGCAAGCCACTTCACGGTCGTGACAACAGCCGGTAATCAGCCTGAAATGCACGACCAGCGGGAGGATGCCACGCAGTAGAGCGTACCCTGTCAGAGAGTATAAGGGGCAATGATCCTCGGTGAGACAGCCGTCTTGCCGAGGATTTTCTTTTATGTATTGTTAAAGCAATGCATTCAGAGTCTTTGCTGAAAATTATATTTCAAACGGAAGCACGGCTATTAAAGTTGGCACGTGAAGAGAAATACCAAGCGGGACTTGTAGTTATTGAGCGTTTTCATGAAAAATATGGGGCAGTAGACGAAATTTTAGTTCAAAAAGCCTTTTTCTTGTATCATTATGCGGCTTATTTGATGTATGGTCATACTCAAGATAGCAAGAGAAAAACTTTGATAAAACAAAACTTTGAACAGGCAATTGATATTTGTAAACTTGTAATAAAAAAACAGCGCGATATTGATGATAGAAATTTCTTGAACGCGCGACTATATCTGGCACAAATATATGCGATGCTAGGTCGTACCAAGAAAGCAAAAAATATAGCCAGACAGACTTTTAAATATCACCCTTCGGCTCTTACAGC
>ERZ1292623.4324-Hain-H51-01um-R1-4324-length-11687-cov-4_pt1 | contig 11687 bp, 15 predicted proteins | sample MGYA00564398_ERZ1292623 | MGnify/ENA primary metagenome ERZ1292623 (study PRJEB36523, sample SAMEA6512633) | groundwater metagenome | collected 2019-01-07 | study: AquaDiva: Metagenomics assemblies of 32 groundwater samples | reverse complement strand
TGGAATCGCTCAAGAAAATGCCGGGCGCGGACAAAAAAGACTGGATACTGTTCAGTGGAGATTATCCCCGTGAAATGTAAGACCTGCCAAACCACAGTCCCGCCAGTGTTCGCGCAGGCTTTGCTCGACAATAGCTGCCCGGCCTGCGGAAAAGAAATCCTTGGCAAACAAGGGTTCAAGGAAATGCTGGAGATGCGCAAGCAGCTGGCAATCCTGGATCTCGATTCACGGACAACTACCACGATTGCAGCCGCCTTGTCTGAAAAATTCGATCTCATTGTGAAAGGTTCCAGGGACGGCTATGGCGAGCTTGTTGTTCAGGCTGCAGTTGAAGAAGAAATCGAAGAAGAAGAGCAGGCAGACATTGAGGCGGAACTCCGTGAGCGTGCTTTGCGTGAAGCCAAGCGTCAACGCGGCCAGCAGATTGTTGCTGAATGGGGGCTCAATAACGGCCAGCAGTTCGTAAACAAAAAAGGGGCCAAGGCAAAAATTCAAGAGGAGTTTGAAGATTTTGACGAAGCTGAAGAGGAAGAAGAGGAGCTGGACCTCGAACAGCCGCCGATTTTTGCTGGCTCTGGCGGTACAAAAGCTGCCGAGCGCGCTGCCAGATTGGCTGCAGCCGAACAGATGAGAAACTCAGGCGTTTTTCGGGTTCAGCGAAAAGAGTAAGTTTTAGCTGTTGCATCAACGGGGCCAAGACCCTAAACGGAGAAAGTATGACCGAGTTAGCAAAGAAAGCAGAAGACGAGCGCAACCCGCTCATTGATTTGGAGGACGAAGTGACCACGGAGATCGAAAAAACCACCGTTGAAGTCATCGAAGCCACGATCAGGCGGGCCCACGGTATGGATGCGCAGAATCAAGTGATGGGCAAACTGATGGAGATTTCGCGCGAAATCCCAGACAATGTAAACCACCTAACGCCAGCAATGGCCGAACATCTGGCGGGCAGGTTTTTGAAGGGGCTCGAGATTTGTGGCGAGCTGTACAGTATGGCGATCAATTACGAAATGAAGATGGAGATTCAGAAACGCAAGGAATTCAGCCAGGCAATGCTAGTGCGGTCTGCTGGAGTAGCTGGCGTTAAGACCGCCAAAGAAAAGGAAATGTTCGCGTTCTCTGACGAAGGCTACCTGGCTGCGGCTGAACACTACGCGGAAGCAAAAATGTTCAGGGTTTTCGTCGAAGAGAAAAAGGATTCGTTCAGCAAGGCACACTACCTGGTTCGCAAGATCGTAGATCGGGATCAGGTAGTTGGTTTTGATGGAGGAGACGGTCGAGGAGCCGATTGGCTCCAAGCGCCAAACGAGTAAGAAAATAACGACTTAAGGCAATGATAAGTTCTGCATAAAAAGTCAAACACAGGAGAAACAGGATGGCCATTATGACATTTGGACAGTTGGATAGTTGGGATAGCGACGGAAGCTCAAAGCGAGCCTCCAAAGATGATTACTTCAACATTCGTAAGGACGGCCGCTATGTAGTGCGGTTCGTAGACAAACCCTTCCGTTTTCAAGCGCACTGGGTTGAGCCAATTCCAGGTGGGAAGAAACTCAAGGTTAACTGCGCGGGACGCGATTGCAAGCTTTGCAAAGGAGGTGTTATTGGCGGGATCAAGATGGAAGCGAACCAGGCCAAAAACTACTTCGTCAGCCTGATCAAAAACTGCGATGCAAAGCGGTTCCAGGTGTTCGAGTACACGCGTCAGATTTTTGAGCAAGTGAAGCGCTACAACTCAAGCAAAGCGTGGGGGGACCCGGTCAATTACGACATCGAGATCGAACGAAACGTAAATAAAAAGCCAGACGTTTACCAGTGTGTACCGCAGCCCAAGGAGCCTTTGTCTCCAGAGGACGTGAGCGCATTGGAAGAATTCAAGGCTCGTATCGATCTGGCAAAGTATACGGCCCCAATGGACAACGAAGGGATTGAACGACGAGTGCTCGAATTTATCCAGCGCTCGACGTTGTCAGGCACGGCCCCGATGGGAGTGATTGCGGCAGCGGCGACCACAAAAGCTGCCGAAGTTGATACGGATTTTGATTTCAACTGATAGCTAGGAGGCGCGATGTTGGATGGCCTGCGACAGTTCCTTGCAGAAGCGAAGGCTAAAAGGGCGCTAAAGCGGGCCTCCAGCATCATTTCCAAGCTCAAGTATGAAATCGTGGATGAAGACGGGGGTTCCTATGCCCTCGTCTTCAATCTAAATGAAGGAGCCCCGGCGCTTTTCGTGGCAGACCCAACCCCGCTTGGTAGCCGCATTGAGGCGACGATTGTGATGCCGGCCGATCTGGCCAATCTCAAACTGGTCAGCGACATCGCAATGGTTGCTTGTCAAAACCGCTGTTCTGCTAGTGGCCTTCTTCATTGCGGCCAACAGCGGGTTAAAATCGATCTGGTGTTCTCTCTCGGAGAACGTTTCAATAAACGAGACATCGCCGTCGGGCTGTCGTATTTGAACAAGGTGCTTGCAGAAATCTCCGAAATTTTATTGGCACGCCGGGCGCAAGTAAAAAGCTTCATGTTCGACCTGACCGCTTTTGATAAGGACCGCATCCCATTTTTCGATCCCGGCTTGATTGGAGAGCGAAAGGTTTTCATGTATGGGGATGAATGGGGCCAGTACATTGCAGAGGCGGCCAACCGGAACTCGGTAGGTGGCTACACGGCAGTTGAGGTCGATCATGACCTCGATGTTGTATGCGCGTGCCGGGATTTTGAGCAAGCCAACGACTGCAATCTTGTTGATGTTGGCGACTTGGTGATGATGGAGCTGGCCAAGCATCGCAGTAGCAAGTTGGAGCCAGTAGACAAGGCGAAGGTTCAATGAAGATTCTTGGCCTGGATGTGAGTTCGGCAAGCACTGGGTGGGCTGTTCTGGAAGATGGCCAGCTGTTAAGCGAGAGCGATTGCGGGTTTATTCAGATGCGCCAAAAAACCCACGGTGAACGCCTCAACTACTTCGAGCAACAGCTGAAATCCATCATTGCCAAACATCAGGTGGAGATGATTGCGATTGAAGACGTTTGGGCAGGGAAATTCATTCAACCGGCCCTGATTTTATCTCGCTACCGTGGCGTGGCAGAAAAGGTGTGCTGGGAGCACTTCAAATGCGAGCCACTTGTACGAACAGCCACTGATTTTAGAAAACTGGTCGGACTCAAACACGGCACCAATCTGCTGCCAGGAAAAAAAGAAAAGGTTCAGACCGGCCTGGACAGCAAGATGCTAACGTTTCAACTTATGAAGCGGGTTTTCAATCTAACCGGGTTTGATTTCGCCAAACACAATGATGCAACTGATGCGCTCTGCGTTGCCTTGGGCGCGCATCTGATTGGAACTGATCTGGGCAAAGCAGCTGATGCAGAAACGGCAGCCAAGAAAGCGGCCAAGAAAGAAAAAGCCAAATCAGCTAAAAAACGGAAGTAAAGGATGAAGAACCCCTACGAAATCCTTGGTGTTCCAGATGGGGCGCCTGAAGACGAAGTGAAGAAGGCGTTCAGGAAACTGGCGCTGGAAAACCATCCAGATACGAATGGTGGCTCGGCAGAAGCAGCGGAGCGCTTCAAAGATATCAACGAGGCTTACCAGCGCATAACCGAACCTGAACGGTTTAGGGATCAGAGGCCAGGTCAGGGTGGGCCGGAATTTGATGAAAATCTCGCCGCAATGATGGAAGAGGTTTTCAACAGAAGTGGGTTCGGTGGGTTCGGTGGTTTCGGGAGACAGCAAAAACAGCCCGAGCTGGTCAACCTCCCAATCAGTTTCGCCGAGTCTTGCCTTGGGTGTTCAAAGGAAGTTCGGATCAATCATACGAGCACCTGCCAACCCTGCGCGGGGGTTGGTGCAGCTAAAGGCGATTTCGAAAAGTGCCAGGCCTGCGGAGGCTCGGGGCAGAATCGATTCAAACAATCTGGGATGATCATCAGTATGGGAACCTGTCCGAGTTGTAAAGGAAAGAAGGTGGCGATCAAGAAGGCGTGTGAGGTTTGCAAGGGCGCCGGCTCAACAAAAGAGGAGCGGACGCATACGGTAGAAGTGCCACCCTGCGTCCAAACTGGCGCAACAATGGGGATCGGGGATGCAATTGTGCGAGTGGCGGTAGTGAAAGATGAGCGGTTTGAGCGAGAAGGGTTGGATGTGGTCGGCAAGTTGACCGTTCCGCTAAAGGAAGCGCTGCTCGGTGGTGAGCGCGAAGTAGAAACCATCCACAAAAAAACCATCGTAAAAATCCCCCCTTTGACAAAGCCGGGGCAAAGATTGGGGTTGAAAGGATTAGGGGCCAAGCATCCAAGAACGGGTGAGTTGGGTCGGCATACGCTGGTGGTCAGCGTCGAATTTCCAAGTGAGCTAACAGATGCCCAGAGAGAAAAGTTGGGCGAGGTTTTGTAGGAGTTAAGAATGGCAAAAGATAGTACGGCGAAGGTTGAAAATAAAGCGGAAGCAAAAATCTGGGAAAGCCTGATCAGCGAGTTTGGTGGGAATTCGATGTTTCGGGCGGATGAAAAGGCGCGGTTCAGCATGGAGGGCGTTCCTCTTCCATCGATCGCCCTCGGGGCCGCTTGCGGCACATTTGAGCTTCCTTTTGGCAAGATCGGCCTGTTCTATGGGGCCGAAGGAAGTGGTAAGAGCCTCACTTGTTTGCTAGCAATAAAGGAGACTCAGAAGAAGTATCCGAAAACCAAGTGCGTGCTTGTCGACGCCGAGGGTTCGGCCGATCGCAAATGGATGGCGCAGCTCGGTATCGATTTGTCTCGTCTGATGATCGTAAACTCAAGCGATGGAGTGGAAATTTTCTCCATTCTGTGCGGCGTGTACAATGACAAGACCGGCAAGAAGACAAAGCTTGGAATCCTTGATCGGGTCATAGCAGGCGAGCTTGATGTCAAGCTGATTGTTTTGGACAGCATTGCGAATATTCAACCACCTCAAGAGGCGGGGCGCTCATTCAGCAGCAATGAAATCAGTCCCCTCCCGAAATTTCTAAACCGGTCGTTAAGATTCTGTAGGCCCATGCTAGCCAAGGCAGGAGCAGCAATGCTCACAGTCAATCATCTTCGCATCAAGATGGACGGGCACGGGGGCACGTACTTCCCTGGCGGAAACACACTGAAGCATCAATGCGATCTGATAGTCAAACAACACCCAAGCACCAAGGCAGAGATGCAGATTCTTGATGAGCATGGAAACAAGCAGGGGCACGGCCTGATTTGCACCTGCGAAAAAACGCGATTTGGCCCAAATCGGCACCAGGCGGGATTCTTCTTGGATTTCAGGTTCGGCGTAGTTCGGCTGGGAGAAGAGCTGGCCACTGTTGCCGTTGCTTTTGGAGTTGTTCAGCACCCAACCCCACAATCATCCTGGGTGTATGGAGAGCACAGTGTAAAAGGCAAAGAAAAATTTGGGCAGCTGCTTGAATCAGATCCAAAGCTTTTCAAGGAGGTTTTCGATAAGGTGAAGGCCAACAAAGATGCTGGCGTGGAAGGAGTCCTTGAGGTTAGCGACGAAGCCAAAGAAGCAGCCAAAGATGTAGAAATTCTTGTAGACGACGAGGCGTGATGCGGGTTTCTGATTTTCAAGACATTGCAAAACTATGGCATCACGAAAAAAATGCCGTAGCTCCTGTTGATGTCTTGGCCAACGACAAGACGACATTCTGGTGGAAATGCGCCTACAGACACACTTGGAATGCATCTCCACACAAGTTATGCATAGAAGGCCGACCCTGTCCGTACTGCTTCAAAATGAAAAACGCAGAGCATAAATCGCTCGGAGCGCTTTTTCCAGAGTTGGCCAAGGAGTGGGATTGCGAGCTAAATGAAGTGTCTCCGTACGAATTGACCAGGGGGACCCCGGGGAAAGTTTGGTGGAAATGCAAGAAAAACCATTCTTGGGAGATGTCGGTTTGCAGCAGAACATCGACGAACCAACTTGGCTGCCCTATGTGCAATGAAAGCAAGGGTGAGAAGATGGTCGGGCGATGGCTGGAGGCGGCCGCCATTGAATTCGAGCGCCAGAAATGGTGGCCAGAATGCAAAGACAGGCTTCCTCTGCGTTTCGATTTCTATGTTCCAGGTTTGAATTTGGCCATCGAATACGATGGCCCGCAGCATTTCCCGGAGCACGTAGAGCTGTTCAAGTGGGCTCAAAAAGAAAACCCGGAAATAACCTGGAAGCACGATCAAATCAAGAACGAGTATTGCGCCAACGCAGGCAGGCATCTTCTTCGAATTCCGTTCAATCACACGGACAAACTCGGTTTGCTTCGCTCTGCCATAGAGGCGCTAAAAAAACAAAAGGATGGCCCGAATGGAAGCTCGGTTTAGAATGCGGAAAGAGCCGGCCAAGCCAGTACGATCGTCTGTGCATTTTAGCCACTACCTGGAAGATGGTAGTTTGTTGCACAACATCGGTGGCTTGGTTGGCGTTATCCGTGCTCACTATCTAGCAGACTACGATTGGGTGAACGAGGCTGTTCTGATCAAGATGCTGGACAAAATCCACCTCGAAGATGGATCGGGCGATTATTACAGCTCGACCAACGCCATCTGTATCGGCCTTCCAGAATCAGATCGGGCATTCAACGTCAGGCTGAAAGAATACGAAACCAGATTCGCTGACTACCAAGCCTGGTACAAGCAGAACAAGGCTGAAGTCGAAGCCTACAAGAAAAAAGAAAAGGAAAAGAAGCGCGAGGCGGAAGAGTCCAAACGCAAGAAGGCGGCAGCCCAAATCCTCAAAGACAAAGTCCGCCTTGAAAAACTACTTGAAAGTACCAAGACCAAACTAGCCCGGTTAGAACCCAAAGGAGAATGAATGCTACTTGCCTGCACATCGAAAGGGTGTTTCGACAACAACGAACACCTGCTTGATCCAGAGACCAACGAGGTCATCTGTCTCAAGTGCCACCGCCCTATTGACGTCCCAAACACAACCAAGAAAACCCTGGCCTCGCTCAAGCAAGTCCGCCGAGTGGCGCCCAAAACCTCCACCGAATTTGATTGCGCCGGATGCGGCCAAATCTCGCGGCCTCTCATACGCAAAGCAGGCAAGACCAGTATTGCCGTTTGCCGACATTGCGGGGTTCGATTCAACATCAACCAGTTTTTCGTAGAAGCTCTCAAGATGGTCAAAGAGGAACCTGCCGATGACGAAATCCAAGCACGAGCGCCAGCTAAAAAGTCAGGAACGAAGCCGAGTCCTCGTCAAGCTGATTCAGTACCTGCACTACAGCCTAAACCACGACAGGGAAGCGCTCGAGTACCTAAGAAAACGAAAACTAAACGACCAAACGATCGCTAAATTCCAAATTGGCGCCTGCCCAAGTCTTGAGCGCCTGTTGGCAAATTTCAGCCAGCTCGAGCTGATGCAAGCAGGCGTTGTTCGGGTTGATGAGTCAGGCCAAGCCAGTTGCAAATTCAAGCACAACCGTCTGATCCTGCCAACGTTTGACGTTTGGGGTCAGCCGATCGCTTTGACTGGCAGGGTTTTGTGTGGTGAGAAAGAACGCGAGATTTTAGGCGTTCCAAAGTACGACAACACGGTTTTTGACAAAAGCCGACATTTGTACGGGCTCAATCTGGCGAAAAAAGCGGTTTTGGAAAAGGGGGCGGTTTTGATCGTCGAGGGGAACTTTGACGTGATAGCTGCCGTCCAAGCTGGCGTAGAAAATGTAGTCGCCAGCTGCGGAGCCTATGTGAGCCGGCATCAGATCGCCCTCGCTTCAAGGTACGCAGAACGGATTTATCTGGGTTTGGACGCAGATGAGGCCGGGATGCGTGGTATGGAGCGGGTTTTCAAACGTCCGGCCCCAGAAGGCGTTGTGTTGCGCCAGAAAAATGTTCCCGCGGGGTTCAAGGATTGGGACGAGTGGTTTGGATCGAAGGTTGTAGGCTGACAGGCCCGACCTGCTAATTCGAATGTAAAGTAAGTTCAAGCTTTGCAAGTGGATCGGCAGGAGGGTTTGATGGCCAAAAGTTCCGCAATACAGCATCGATATCGCGAAGTCAGTCTGGATCCGCAACTATTGAACGGGTTTGCAAACGAAGATAGGGGAGCATTGGGTGGCGAACGAGTCGCTGACGAAATCCAAGAACTTTTCGAAAAGTTGGGCGAGAGGGTGGTTTGGTTGATGGAAAACGTGCTAACCAAGCGACAGGCCGAGATTATGAGGATGACGTACTTGGAAAGTAAAACGCAGACAGAAACAGCGCGCATACTTGGGCTCTGTCAAAGTTCCGTGCATAAATCTCTGATGGGCAATTTAAGCGGCTGGCGCCCTAACATAGGTGCTACCAAAAGGTATGGCGGAGCTATCAAAAAAATGCAAAAGGTCTGCGAAGAAGACTCGGAGATAAAAGCCATCCTCAGTTGTATAGAAGAGCTAAAGAAAGAGACCGACGGCACTAACAGCTGAGGGGGGAAGTATGGGCAAAGTAGGAACACCGAGAGCAGACCCGACGGAATTGATCGGGCAGAAATTTGGATCAGTTGTAGTAGAAGAGTTCGCTGGCGTATGGGAAAAAGACGGCAAGCCCAAGGGCTCGATCTGGAAGTGTCGGTGTGAATTCTGCGGGTCGATAAGAAACATCAAACGAACCTCGCTGTTCTCCAAGCTCAAAACCCCTACTTCCTACTGCTCGGTAGAATGCCGCCACGCCCAGCAAGCCAAATCTCGAATTGGAGAAAAACTCGGGCGTCTCACGGTTATAGGGCGCGACGAAGCCCGTAAAGAAAAAGAAGGTCTCCTACAAACGCCAATGCTCTGGCGCTGCGATTGCGGCGCAGAATTCTCTGAACACTACCACGTAATCAAAGAAGGGATAGGGCGAACCGCAGAGTTGGATAGCTGCTCATTGGTGTGCCACAACCTAAACGAAGCTCGTCAGCACGTCGGGCAAAAGTTTGGTAGGCTGAAGATACTTGATGTGGCTGTGGTCAAAGGCAGAACTGGTTTTGTGGCTATGTGCGATTGCGGCGAGATCGTAGATAAGGCGGCCAAAGACGTGAAGGCTGGAATGATAGCGAGCTGTGGTTGCCTCCAAATGGAATGGGGCAGTCAGCTCAATGAGCGATTTCCTCAAGAACGTCCGCCACGTACAACAACTCTCGAGCAGGATGTCTACGATCGTGTCGGCCCAGAGGCAAAAACCTGGAAGAAAACCATAAAGCTGATGTTCGATCGGACGTGCCAAAAATGTGGAGACAAAAGATACGGAGATCTTGTTTGCCACCACATTTTGAACTTCCTAACAAGTCCGGAACTACGACACGACCTTGGCAACGGCATTCTGTTTTGCGAGCCCCGCCACTGGGCCTTCCATGGAAAATACGGACGCTACTACAACACGCGTGAGCAGGTGGAAGAATTCATAGGCGGTTAAATCAAACCCCTAATCCAAGCCGAGGAGGGCAGCGCTCAGGTTGAATCTCGGGCCCAATTTCTAAAAAAGCAGATCAAAGAACACGCGGAAAAGATGCCGCAGTGGGGCTCGAGCCAGCCAATTGACGATCTGGAGTTTTGAAATGCAAGCCCAGCTCACCTACCTAAACCCAAATTCCAACCAAACCCACATCCTCCGATCATTCGAAACCACCTCCCCACCCGCAATCGGCGACACTGTCATCATTCGAGATTTCGAAACCCCAAAACTTGCTTGGCCGCTGGAAACCCCGATAAAATCCGCGGCATACAACGTGGCCGAGCGAACGTGGGTTTTCGACGAACTCACTAACCAAACCCTCATCCAAATTCGATGCGAACCACAAGTACCGGAGCCAGTATGACCGAACTACCAATCTACCGCATTTACACTAACCCTTACGATCCAACTGCAGTTGAGTTCAGATTTGAGCCGACTGAATGGGTTTCTGACGAACACCTGGCTGCGATGAAGCCGCGGTTGGACGCCGCTCTACGGCCATTCGTTGGCGAACTAAACCGGCCACAAACTCGTGCAGCCATTCAGATGACCATCACTGCTTGCTTGCAAGAAGCGATTATGAGGCAAGATTTGAGGCAGGTGTTTGGCAAGTGGCACTACGAGGAAGAGATCGGAGATGAGGCCGAGTCAAACAAAGGCAGAATTGAAGTGCGAACTTGGCCAGATCTCAAGCCTCCGTTGAAGTGAGGCTCTATGCAGTTTATTGCCCGAATCCGCGAAGCCAAACGTCTCTGGCCAAACCCAGATGCTTGCGTAGATGCCGACATTGCAGCGTTTGAGCTTGCCGTATCATTGGGCCTCATCCGTGAAGATGCAGACGGATGGGATGGGAAAAAGTGGATGTTCTGGTCGGCCAATCCGATCGGAGATTGGCTCTACAAGGTGTTAGGCGAAATGACCAAGCTGGGAATTCTGCACGGAGAGGTTGGCGGTAAAGGGGTTTGGGCACCATCAAGCGTGGACATGGGAAGCCTGTCAAAACTGATCGAAGAAGCGCGAAAGGTCGCCGGCAAAGAGGCGGTAGCCAGCCTAAACGAGATTTACGGCGAACCATCGGCGGCCGACAAGCGTTGGTCCGACGAGCAGATGGAAAAGGAGAAAGTCGATGCCACCAATAAGTTCTGAAAACCTCGGTCATTTCAAAGTTCTCGCTTTTGATTTGGATGGAACCCTGGCTGAATCCAAGCAGCCGATGTCGGCCCGGATTGCTGGCCTGCTGAAGAAGCTGATCCGATTTCACGAAATTGCGATCATTTCCGGTGCGGATTGGCCGCAGTTTGAAAAGCAAGTGCTACCAATCCTTGGAGGAGTTGACGCCAGATTCTCGTTCTACCCGACGTGTGGGGCCAAGGTTTACAAGGCCGGGTATGCGACTGATGGCCGCGAACAACCTGGATGGTATGAGCGGTCGGGGGAAGCATTCGAGCTGAACCAACAACAGACTCGATGGATTGAAGAGGCGCTTGAAAACTCCATCAGCCGCTGGGAGCACAAGCCAGCTGGCAAAATCTACGGCCCGCAAATCGAGAACCGCGGCACCCAGATCACCTTCTCAGCGCTGGGGCAGCAGGCGCCACCTGACGTGAAGAAGGACTGGGACCCGACGTTTGAGAAGCGCAAGCATCTCAAGAATCTGCTCGAATTCCGTCTGGCTGCCGACTGGGGCCCGAGCCCGTTGCCGTTTGAGATTAGGATGGGAGGCGCAACTTCGCTCGACATCACGCTTAAGGGGATTGATAAGGGGTTTGCAATCAGGCGGATTGCAGGACTTGGTTGGGGCAGCAGAAAAGAACACGAGATTCTGTTCGTCGGCGACGCATTGGAAGAAGGTGACAACGATTGCGCAGTCAAGCAGACCGGCTGTTTCTGGTTGCAGACGAGCGGAGTTGAAGAGACGGAACGGATTTTGGAACGTATTTTGGTGAGCACGTGAAGGAGCAAGTATGAACATCAGTGGGATTGGAACAGCGGATACGAAGCATTGGAATGGTGGTACGACAGACGTTGTGCGGGGGCTACCTCAGGAATACGTTGTGTATGACGAGGTTAGCGATTGGACTCCTAGCCAGTTTACAGGTGGAATCACCGATACCACCTATCCAGTTGTTGATTGGACCCCATCCCGACCAATGACAGCGTGGCCCAGCTACCCAATCTATGAGATCAACAGTACCACGTTTGGGCGGCCGGTCGAATACGTGCCAGCAGCAACTATCAACTACAAGTTTCATTTTGAGCGGTTTG
>ERZ1292623.4323-Hain-H51-01um-R1-4323-length-11687-cov-8_pt1 | contig 11687 bp, 19 predicted proteins | sample MGYA00564398_ERZ1292623 | MGnify/ENA primary metagenome ERZ1292623 (study PRJEB36523, sample SAMEA6512633) | groundwater metagenome | collected 2019-01-07 | study: AquaDiva: Metagenomics assemblies of 32 groundwater samples | reverse complement strand
GAAGCGATAGAAGCGGTGAGGTTGGAAAAGAAATTAGAGCAAATACCAACATCAACAACCACTGATTATCCGAGAATTATAATGGAAGAAGCAGGCTACAATTACGCCATCTCCGAAATGGAACAAAAAGCCAAGAAGTTTTTAGAAAAATTATGAACAAAATGAAAAAAGAAAATTGGAAAGGAAAAACAGAAAAAGCTGAAGATATATTAGAATCTATTAAAAAAAACATCCGCAAAAACTTAGAAGATCAAATCTTCTATTTAAATTACTAACTTAAACTAACAAACATATGGGATTTGATTTATATGGTCTTGCTGCTACAAGTGAAAATGGAGCTTACTTCCGCAATAACTGCTGGTGGTGGCGGCCTCTTTGGAATTTTACCTGCAAACATTGCGATCGCATTCTGACAGAAAAACAACGAGACGGCGGCCATTTCAACGACGGTACCAAAATCGGAGCAAAAATGTCCATCAAAATAGCTGACAAATTACAAGAAACAATCGACAACGGGCTAGCCGCCCAAGAAGAAAAAGAGAACAAAAAAGGAACAAAAGAAGCAAAAAAACATAACAAAAAACTCAAACATGGCAACCCGCGATATGACTGGCAAGAAGCCTATCCCTTCACTATAGAAAACGTAAAAGAATTCATCGTCTTCTGCCGAGAAAGCGGGGGGTTCACTATTTGTTAAAACTATATTCTTTAGATCGATAATTATTAACTTAAAATTTATTATTTTTGTTATGCAAATAGAAAAAGAAGACGAAAACCCCGAAGTAGAATTTGAAGAAGAAGTGAAATTCGAAGAAGAAGTGGAATTTGAAGAAACCAAAAACTTTCATCATAGCTTTTATATCCCGGTCGATGCTATGGGAATATTATTAAACGAAATGGTTTTTTACCATTCAAAAGGAGCGCCTTATTAAATTTATGTGGAAATGCCCTTATTGCGAAAACGAAATCGATACCCTTGACTATTCCGTCGAGGTAAGAGAGTGGGGATATGTCAATTTATCCGATGATAATGGAAATTGCCAAACAGAAGATTACGAAAGCAGAGACAACGAGTGGAACGGAGACCCCGAGTTTTCCTGCCCCGAATGTAGTGAAATAATTGAACCCTCCGAGTTAACCCTCGTTGAAGAAAATGAAACAGAAGAAAAGGAAGAAAAGGAAGAAGAAAAAAAACTAGAAGAAGAAAAATTCAATATCATCAAACCAGAAAAAGAATTGCAATTAACTAATAAAGGCTCCAATCAAATAGAAAATACAATGATCTGCAAACATTGCTTTTATGTCTTCGCTTATTCCGACAAAACTCACGATCATGAAAAAGAAGAACAAATCGATTGTCCCTCTTGCGGAGAACCTAACAATGTTGAAGAATACAAAGCCCTAATCGAAACAAGATACTTTGAAAAATTAAAAGTTAAAAAACTCAAACGCCATGCAAAGAAAACTAAAAGTCGACGGCTCAAGCCTTTGGGACGACCCAGAAGACCAATTTGTCTTGCGGTTTAGCGACATAAGCGAAATAAAACAAAAGAAATTGGCAGAACGACTAATGCTTACTGACAAACACTCAACAATTAGAAATGGAGAAGACACCTTCGCCGACAAAATCTTACTATTGCTAAAAGAAATAAACCCGATTATATACGCCGAAGGACAAAGAAGCCACGGTTACGCCGATTGGCGCAAATGGAATAAATATAACATTTATTCGTTATCTGGCTGGAGTTACCAGCAACTATCGAAATCAATTTATAAATTCCTTTGCGTTAAAAAAGAAAAAACAATAAACGACTTAAAGGACACCCTCCTTTTATCAATGTGGGGAATAAAGGGAAACAGAAACATCTACGACAGAATGACAGAACTAATAGCCAACTTGCCAGAAACCCTTCAAACTCAAAATCTCCGACCCAACGAAGTTGGAATGGAAGAAGTGCAAAACGCCCGCTTTAGAGCGGAAAGAAATTATTAAAATAATTATTAACCTAAAAAAATGTCTAAAAAAGAATTCAAATTCAAGATAGGCGCCGACCCGGAATTCAACCTAGTCATGCAAGGAAGAAAAATTGACGCTCAACAAACCCTGGAATTCGCCTTAAAAGGAAAAAAGAACATGAAATTCATTCAAGGCAAAATGGGGTTTGATATCAATGACTTCGGCAATTTTGGCTGGGACGGCCAATCCAGCACCGCTGAAATCCGCCCCAAGGCGGCTAACACGCCCCAAGAGTTAATCAAAAACATAGAAGGAATCTTAAAAGAAGTTTCCCAACATATCAACTTATTCGACGTGTCAACCACCTCGGAATTTGACCCCATTGGCGGCCACATCCACTTTGAGGTTCCCAAAGGAGAAAGTTGGTCAAACGAAAAAAGAAACGCCCTCCATCGAAAAATGTCTTCCTTTTATCTGCCCGTTCTGCTCTCGGAAAACAAAGTCAACTTAAACTTAAGAATTCGCCAAGGTTACGGCTCCTTAAAAGACAATCGAATCCAAAAAATGTTTTCTTACCCAGACGGAACAGACGGATTTACTTATGAATTCCGCTGTCCTTCAGCCGAATGGATGACCACTCCCAAAATAGCTTTAGCTACTTTGTCTTACTTAGCTGTCGTTTATCACGAAATTATCAACAAGCCCCGCTCTTTCGGCAAATACTCCGACATCATTTACAAAAGCGACAAACAAGGAGACGCTTTGCAAACTTTAGCCATTATGGAATTCAATTTGTTAACCCGGCAAATAATGAGTAAAACCAAGAAATACATTAAGAACTTTGCAATGTATGAACATTATAAAGACGAAATAGAATATTTGTTCCACCCCGAAAAAATACTGAAAGACAAATCAATGGCAGAATATAATTTAAAAATCGGCTGGAAACTGGGGAAAAATAGCCAGCAGCCAAAAAAGAAAGACATCTTGATTTCTAAAAACAGATTCAAACAAATCATCGCCGATAAAAATCTGGATGACATCAAAAAAGTAATGAACATCCATTCCAACGACGACACTAATGTCATACTTTTCACTGAAGCGCTTAAAGACAGAATCTCCGCTTTTAATTGGAAATTAAAAAACAATTATTACATCTTTGGCATTCGCAAGGGAATTAACGAAATAGTCATCAAGAATTTCTCCGGCGACTTCCTTGCTGGAAACAACCTGATTAAGACAACTTCCGATCTTGATACAATGGATAACTTATTTGCCCGAATGCAAGACAAATTCCAAGCCAACGGCTCATCAAGCGGGAAAAATATCATCATCGATTTTAAAACCGGCAAACCGAAAAACATAAACTCAACCTCGATACTAATCGGACTGCCTTATGAAATGAGAATCAAAGAAGACATCAAACCCTTCCTAGAATCAATTTGGAACATTGAAAAAGAACATTGTATCCCCTCGCAAATAATGCAAAAAGGACAAAATTTAATAGACGATTACCCCCTCCCTCTGGCAGAAAAAGGAGAAATCTATCAAATTCTCTCTAATAACCCTCCAACCGATCCAACAAGAATAGTCTTCGCCCGTGAAAACGCCAGCAACAGAGCCGCCATGGATGGAATTACACGAGAAGCGCAACAACAAGAAAGAGAAGAACAAGCGCACAATGAAATTCCAGAAAACGCTGCAGAATTACCAGCCCTTAATCTAAATCTTTAAATTTATGTGTGGAATAATCGCCGCCTTTAAAACAGGTAAAAAGAAAAAACCAGTTAATAGTTTTATTATTAATCAATTCCAAGATCAAATCAGCCGTGGGAAGGAAGGTTTCGGCATTATAAGAATCAACCAAAAATCTTTTGAAATCGACAGGGCCACTGAACCCTGCAAATTCCTTCTTGACCTATACCAAAATCCCTCCGCCATGATCATCGCCCATCACCGCATGCCGACTTCCACCGCCAACAAATTGTCCCAAACTCACCCAATTCTTGTTTCTAATTCCCTGCTTACTCACGACTATTTAATCGTTCATAACGGAGTCATCTACAATGACGAAGAAATAAAAAAAGAACACGAAAAACTTGATTTCAAGTACCAAACAGAACTAGAAACAACAAGTAATTATGGCGAATATTATTATCGCCGCCAAAACTTCAATGATTCCGAAGTCATGGCTATTGAAATGGCTTTATTCATCGAAGGGAAAATAAAAGGAATAAGAACCAGAGGCAGCCAAGCTTTTATCGCCCTTCAAATTGAAAAGAAATCCCAAAAGCCCGCTTTGGTATTTTTTGGCCGAAAAGATAATCCGCTTAAAATGCTAAGAGAAAAGAATACTTTAAGCCTTTCTTCCGAAGGGCTGGGGAACCAAATTGAAGAATCTGTTTTGTATTCCTTTAAAGTCAATGACACTAAAATGAAACTTCAGGAAAGAAAAATAGAATTCTTCACCCCAAAAGAACAAAAACTTGAAAAAGAAGAAACACCGAAAGAAGAAAAAACGAATAACAAAGTTAAAATCGTTGTCTATAACGAAATGGAAGAATACTTCAAAGAATCTCTCAAAGGAAAAACAATAGAAGAAATAGAAGAAATGACCGAAGAAACTTTGGAAATGTGCGAAATAGAAATTGCCGAAACAACCGCCGACATGCGCAACCGCCTCCTAACCGAAACCCAAGAAGTTAAAACCGGAGAATACAAAAAACTTATCTGTTTAAAATTGGACGAAATTAAAAGAATAATCACGATCGCCCAAGCAGAAACCGCACTAACAGAAACAAAAGAAGAAAAAATTGCCGAAAAAGAGTACATCCATTGGCGAAAAGGAAATTATTGGAATCAAGAAGATTACATGGACGCCCAAGAAAAAGAAGAAATGGGACAAAGAAAATTGCGCCAAATGGGCTTCTAAAAACAAATATATGTATCCAACTAAAGAAGAAATCTTAAAAACACCCTTTGAATTCACGCCAGAAACACTCAACCTAACTGCCAACTGGAAAAAAACTTATCTAAAAGACTTCAGGCAAAAGACCAATTCCAAAAAATTGACAGAAATAACGAGACTGCTTCGCCTATTAGCATTCCCTGTGAGCTATTCTGTTAAGCTAGGACAAAAGTATTGCTATGACCCTGTGGGTAAGACCATCTTCTTGGATAAACATCATCCTAGCGTCATTTCCGCCCTCCACGAACTAGGCCACTTCCTCTATGGCAATTCAGAACTGGAAGCTTGTCGTTTTTCGGTTTGGTTGTTTAAAACTATATTTCCTGAATTTTATCAAAAATTAAGTTGGGTCGGTCATTTATTGGTTAAAAAATAAAAAACATGCAACAGCGCAACAATGATCCGTAGCGCAAAAAGGTCGATATATTATCAATTAACTTAACAAACCCATGTGCCCAAACAAAAAGAAAACCAAAAAGAAGAAATAAGAATTCCGATTCCCAATACCAGGTTCTTGTTAATAGGAATTAAACAAACAGATAATTCTTGGTCAAACGATGTTTTAGACCCAGTAACAGGAGAAAGAGATTGTTGTTCCGGCCCCAATATGTCGAGTGCGGCAATGTCGCTTATGGCCTCTATTCTTACAAACAAGATATTTGCCAATAACAAAAAGACAAACTCTATCAAAGAAACAACAAAGCAAATTACTAAAATAATTAAAAAACAAAAACAAATTTATGGATACCACAACAAAAAACACCCCAGTCGTTCTAACCGAAAAAGTAAAAGAATTCAAGCTAATCGCGCGAAACGCCTTAAGAATGGAATTAATCAACCCAATACTAGCAGGAATAAGCCAATTAGAAAACGAAATAAAAAAATTCGAAGAATGCATCAAGAATGAAGAAAAGAACATCGCCATCGCCGAATATAGAATAGAGCGCTTCAACCGCCTCGACGCTAATCATCCCGATCTCGAAAATCTTAAGAAAAATCAAGGAAAAACCATTGAAAGACACCAAGAATATATTAAAGACTTTAACAAAGAAATAGAAAGACATATTAAAATCATAGGAGAAGAAAGAACAGCTATCGCCCGCATTGAAACAGGTGAAACTTTAGTCAGCGCCGGAAGACTGGAAGAAATGGTTAATAAGCTCATTCTTCAAGAAGCCAAAAACACTATTGTGGCAACAGTTTAATAACTAAATAGGTCGATATTGGAAAGGATTTCCGTCTTCGGAAAGACTTGAAAATCCTTTAAATCAAGCGGAGCCCTAAAAAGCTCCGCTTTTTTTATGATCCCTCAAGATTCCGCCATACCCGCCCCAACTGTGAGTGGAATTGAAAGTTTTGACTTTTTTTGTGGAGTTGAGAGTTTCAAGAAATTTAATCCTTATTCCTAGCCACTATTGTTTTTTGTATATAAATATAGAGACGGAGCATGTTTTAAAAATACAAACACAGAGATGGGTGCAGAGGTAGTTTCGGAAAAATCCGATATCAATAACTATACCCTTTTGAAAGATTTTTAATTTTCTCAAGAGGTTGTAAATTTTCTAACCTCCAACAATTTTTAAATTCAATGTCGTGTATTGTATTATATTTAAATAATTTTCTTGGTTTTTTATGATCTAACGACCAATAAGAACCATAATTACCCCAATTCATCTTATTATCAAATTGTCTTTCAAGATGAAACATTAATTGCTGTAAATTATAGCCAACCACCTTTTCCCATTTATAGCCATGTCTTTTTTTCTTTAAGGATTGATACATCCCAGACAATATTAATGTATCTAATCTACATTTGGGATTTGTTCTCCTTAATAATTTTTCTTTTTCACTACGTTTTTTTTTATTCTTTTGCCTTGAATTATATGCTATTTCCCGTCTCCTTCTCATGTATTCCTTGTTGTTTTTATTTCTATGATATTTTACCTTTCTTTCTTCCTTTTTTTCATCTTTATATTTGTGATAATATTCCCTATCAACCTTTTTCTTTCTTTCTCCGTTCTGTATTACCCACTCTTTTCTTTTATTCTTTCCAATAATATACCCACAATTAATACAATATTTTTGACAAGTAGATTTCTGTTTAAATCCTGTTTTACATAATAAACACTCTTTTTCTTTTAGTTTTTTTTGATAAATACTATTATTATTTTCTAACATAATTTATAACAAAGTTGGACTTCCGCTTTGCGAGTAGAAGTCCAACTTTGAACGCAAAGCTAATAATGATTTTATTATATGCTATTTAAAGCAAAAAGCCAGTTCGTTCCCTAATTAAAGGCGACTGGCTTTTGCTGCAAATTGGCAGAATTAGCAAGATTATCATATTTGCTAATAATGTCTTTGGCTTATATGTTTTTTATATAGGCCATGTTAATTATCAATATCTCATCTTAATAACTAATATGGCCTATATAACTCATTCCTTTTAAATTTTCTTTTTTGCGTTCTTTGTTCTGCCCCTTAAATCAACCAATAGCTCATTAAATTCCTTTTTCCCTTTCTTATAATTCAAATATTCTCTCTGGCATTTATCAGAACAATAAACTTTCCCAAATTTTCCTTTTATTTCTTTTGAACAAGTTAAACAATTTTTCATTTTTTTAATTTATTACATTAAATCTCTCATATGGCTTATTTTCCCAACCTCCCCCAAATCCTTCCTTTCTTGAAGCTTCCCAGTGTCTTATACCGCCTTCCTTTGCCAATAACTTAACTCCGCACCTTATACTATCATTTTCATTAAAAACATCTCCTTGACAAGATTCTTCCCACGTTCCTTTAATAAACTGAAAAATACCAGAGGCTGTTGAGTTTGGGTTCTTCGCTTTAGGATTAAAATAAACATTTCCCTCTTTGTCGCGCGCGCAACTTTCCGCGCATGCGACATTTAAAGCCAAATTAGAATCTACTCCAAAAACATTAGCATATCCAACAATCTTTTCGCTTATTTTTTCCTCCTTAATTTGCGGTTCTTTAATCTCTAATGCTGAAAAAGCCAATACTCTTGGTTTTTCCTCGGCTAGATACCTATAAACCGCTGCTGACTCTTGGGGCATTGCCTGTGGCGCAACCACAAGGCTAACCGCCTGAACAATCGCCAACAACGGCTTGTATGTAAAGCGAATCATAGAGCGTATGGGCTACGCCGGGCCGGTTACCTTAACCTAAAACACTAAGGCCTGTCTTCACTTTTAAGAAATTCCTCAATCCCATGAGAACCGCTCCAATAGTGATTGTGTTAACTCCCCAAAGGTTCTGGCCTACCGCTTGATCTATAACCATAGCTAACGCTATAACTACTCCCGCGCCAACCGTCTTATAAACACCCTTCCTTAATGAATACTTCATAAAATTAAATTAAAAATTACTATTAATGCTAATAATCGTTTGTCCATCCGCCAAACCTGACGGAGCCATCTTTCTACTTGTTTGATAATCCTTTACCGCTTGCCTTGTTATCCCTCCGAAATACCCAGTCGCGCTTACTTGAGGGAAAAAACCCAGCCACTGCAACATTATCTGCAATTTCATTACTTCCCCATTTCTATCTCCAATTTTAAGGCTTTGAGCCAGTATTGTCAACTTGGGCTTTTCCCCGACATTGGCTTGATTCTTCAAATCTTCATAATAGGCAGCCAAGATAAAACCTCCGCCCTTCAATTGTGTTTCCGTTATCACGCCGAGTCCTCCGAATCCCCAATTTAAACCCCAACTATTTTGAAAGATGAGAGCTTTTTCGCCTTTCCATAAAGTAAAATCAACCCCAGTAATGGCGTGGCCATAAATTCCGTTTGAAGCTAACACAACTTCTCCGTTACTAAATCCTCCTGAATTAAACCTTGTTCCTAAAGCTAACGCTTTCCCTTTTTGGATAAACGAAGCAACGGCATCCATGTCTATCGGCAAATATACAAACTTCCCGCCCCTGTATGTTTTAGCCACTATTCTGTCACTTTCTCTTTCATCCTCCAATTTCCTCATTTCTTCTTCTCCTTTGCCGTCCGAAGGTAAAAGCACTTCCAAGGCCGCGCCTTTTTCACTGCCTATCGCTAGGGCTTTGTCATAATACATCCCTCCACCCGGCTCATAACCCTTTCCATAAATCGAACGAGAAGAAAGGACGACGAATTTGCCTTCTTCCAACTTGTTTTCATTGCCCAAAACTACTGCCACGGCGTTCCCCACACATGAACTGGAGCCGTCTTAGTTTCTAATCGGTTCAAGACGCTTCCACTGTTCTTGGGGTTTTTCCACCCAAGAAACCGGATCAAAAGCCGCATATATTTCGGCAACCTCATATCTTTTTTCGCTATAAGGATCTATGTTCCAACCTGTCCCATAAACCGGTTTTTTGAAAAATCTTTTAAAAAAATTCATTTGTGAAAAATTTGTTTTAATAATAAATAAAACGAACCAATCGTAAAGAAAAAAACTATTGTTCCCAACACCCACTTTCTGCCATTTATTAAAGTATTATAACTGCTTAATATTGGCTCAAGTTCTTTTTTAAACGCTTCTTCTTTTTCTTCCCTTCTTTTTTTATTCTCCTCGCTAAAAATATGATGATCTTTAACCTCTTTGGCGACATTCTCGATAGCTATGGCTAAACGCATCATTTCTACCCCATTTTTAGCGTATTGTTCTTTGAACTCATAAAGATCTTTTTCTATTTCATTGCACCGATGTTCTGCCATATAATTTTTTTGTCGTTTTTTTTGACTATAAAATGATAATAAAATAATTATACAACAAGTCCTTTTTTAGATTGCTTTTTCTTAAATTTTTAACGTTCCTTGAAACACAATCTCGTCTGGTGCTAGCACCAGAAGGTTTTTTTACCAATTTAACCCTTATTCTTGTTCGTTTTATTGCCTTTTTCTTTTTCCTTTAATGTTTTCAAAAGATAAGCCTGCGCGTTAAAAATCACTCCACAAATTGCGTCCTCCACTCCTTCGCGGCTTTGATAACCACGATGTTCCATCCACCACGCGTGGAAATGCCTCCATGCTGATTTCATGCAAACGTCAAGGTGTTCGTCGCCAAAAAAATTCTGCCAATTGTCCGAATCCCTTAACTTCCCGTCCGCCATTACCCTGTGTTTATCCATGTATTTTGCGTAAGCCTCAAGAACAAGGGGGTTTAAAAAACCCTCAAAGTCGATTTTCCCCTCCACAGTATCCCTATTGGCGCCTGTTTTCCACTCTCTTATTTTTTTATTTTTCATTATTTTTGGCCCCCTTATCATCATTAGTAATCATTGATATATCTGACTCTTTAACTAGAAAAAACTTCTCCCCTTCAGCAACAAAAATTTCTCCGTAAGAAAAAACAACTTCGTCTCCCTCTTTAACAGTCGTGGGTATTATCTGTCCTTGATTATTAACAAACCCCTTCCCCGCGGCAACCACTGTTCCTTTTTTAAAACTAGACGCATCGTTTTCTTTTGAAACCAAAAGGCCACTAGCTGTTTTTGTTTCTTCAGGAACTCTTATAAGGACGCGATCGTTTAAAAGTATGATATTCATTGTTTTTTAATTATTTGTTAAAATCTCTAAATCTCTAACTGCATGAAAAACCTCAGAATAAAGCCTTACCAAATCCTCTGAACTCTTTTTTTTAATTATTTCTTTAAGGTTCTCGTCTTTGTCCACTTCCTCTTTATATTTTTTTATAAAATTAAATGTCCTCCAAAACTCGTCCAAAAGGTTTGATTTTACTTCAATACCCTCTTCGCCTCCATCTTTTTCTTTTGAATCAACGTCTTTAATTTCTTCAAATTCAACTTTTATTTTTCCATTATCCCAAATTTTTCTGATTATTTTCATTGCCACCACTGTATCTTGACCAGAAGAACCGGCGGAAATCAGCACTTCCAAATGTTTTGGGTCCTCCGATGGCATGAGCAAGCCACCGGTTTTTTCTTTTTCTTCAAGCTGGTCTTTATCGTATTTAGACATCCACGCCTCGTTCGATAAAAAGATTCCATCAACCGAATCATATTCATTTTTTAAAAAAGTTCTCACCCCTAACTCTATCCCCCAATTCGCTAAAACATCAAAACGATTTTTTATATCTTTGTCTGAAAACATGATAGAAATACGCTCCTTTTTCCCCGCTTTTACCACATGCGCGATTATCATTGGAATAAATAAACCCTCGCTCAAATAACTAGATTTAATAAAATCCAAATTTTCTTCCGATATTTTTTTTAACTCTTGAACATTCATAATTTTAATTTAATTCCATTAAATACTTACCAAACAACTCGAAACCTTTCTGTATCTTAACGGCTCTTTCCGTCATTGATTCTTTTTTAAGAGAAATCATTTCACCTGAATACTCTTTATGTAATTCGTCAAACGCATATTCAATATTTCTCAAGACATTCAACCATGCGGCCGGATCTCTTTTAAAGTCTTGCGGTAAAAGAATCCCGTGTTCTGTTTCGTATTTCACATGCGCCTTAATTGCAGGATGTAATTTTTTAACAATATAAACATTTAATCTTTCTTTTCTCTCTGCTTTCCTGAATAATTTTTTAAAAAAATTCATATATTTTTGTTTTACTTAATTTTTAATATCTCTTTTCTGCTCCATTTTTTGACCATTTCTTTATGACCTTTTTGGGCTTCTTCCAATGTGGAATATCTTTCCACATCTACATCTGAAAAATCACCTTCGCTTGAAAAAACCATTGTTTCAAAAATCAAGGGCTCCCCTTCACCAAAGTTATGGTCTAAT
>ERZ1292623.4322-Hain-H51-01um-R1-4322-length-11688-cov-4_pt1 | contig 11688 bp, 10 predicted proteins | sample MGYA00564398_ERZ1292623 | MGnify/ENA primary metagenome ERZ1292623 (study PRJEB36523, sample SAMEA6512633) | groundwater metagenome | collected 2019-01-07 | study: AquaDiva: Metagenomics assemblies of 32 groundwater samples | reverse complement strand
ATGGAATTATCATTACTCATGGTACAGATACAATTACTTACACAGCAGCAGCACTTGCATTTATTATAGAAGATTTGCCTATTCCTGTAATTTTAGTTGGAGCTCAAAGGAGTTCTGATCGTGGTAGTTCAGATGTAGCTCTAAATTTATTATGTTCATTTCATTTCATAACAAAAACAAATTTTGCAGAAGTAGCAATTTGTATGCATGAATCTATAGATGATGAAGCTTGTTTAATTATGCCTGCATGTAAAACTCGAAAATTACATAGTTCAAGAAGAGATGCATTTAAAGTTATAAATGGTAAACCATATGCTAGAGTAACTAAAGATGGTAACATAGAAATTTTATCATGGTTCAGAAAAGTAAATAATGAAACTCCTAAATTAAGCTTCATAAAAGAAAATATGAAAATTGGAATTCTAAAAATTCATCCTAACATGATACCAGAAGAATTTTTACAATACAAAACTTATGATGGTTTAATTTTAGAGGGAACTGGACTTGGCCATTTACCTATAAACACTCCTGATAGATACACAAAAATACATAAAAAAAATTATTTAATATTAAAGAAACTAGCTAAAAAAATGCCTGTAGTAATTACAACCCAAACTATTTTTGGTAGAGTTAATTTAAATGTATATGCAACAGGAAGAAAATTACAAGAAATAGGAATATTAGGAAATTATACAGATATGCTTACAGAAACAGCATTTATAAAATTAGCATGGCTTTTAAGTAATTACAAAAGAGAAACTCGTAATCTCATAGATAAAAATTTACGTGGGGAAATTTCTGAACGTATAACAGAAGAATTTCTAGAATAAAATGCTAGATTATGAAAAATTAGGCTTACGCTGTGGCATCGAAGTCCACCGCCAATTAGATACAAAAAAATTATTTTGTAGATGTAATTCAATTTTACTAGACAAAGAACCAGATTTTTTAGTTAAACGATATTTAAGAGCTGTAAGAAGTGAATTTGGTGAAATTGATCCAGTAGCAGAATATGAATTAAGTAAAGGACGTTATTGTATTTATGAAGTTAATTCCGATAATAATTGTTTAGTAGAATTAGATGAATTACCTCCAGAGCCTTTAAATCAAGATTCCTTAAATACAGCACTAGAAGTTACTTTACTCCTTAAAGCACAACCAGTAGATGAAATTCAAGTCATGAGAAAACAAGTTATTGATTATAGTAATACTTCAAGTTTTCAAAGAACAGTATTAATAGCAATAAATGGTCATATAGATACAAAAAAGGGAAAAGTTAGAATAAAAACCATTACACTAGAAGAAGATGCTGCTCGTAAAATAAGAGAAACTCCTGAATATATAGTTTATAGGCTAGATAGACTAGGAATTCCATTAATAGAAATTTCTACTGCTCCTGATATTAATAATCCAGAACAAGCTAAAGAAGCAGCTGAATACATAGGAATGGTTCTTAAATCAACTGGAAAAGTTAAATCAGGAATAGGAACAGTAAGACAAGACCTTAATGTTTCTATATCAAAAGGAGCAAGAGTGGAAATAAAAGGAGTTCAAGAATTAAATCAAATTCCAGATATAATAAAAAAAGAAGTTGAAAGACAATTAGAAATAATAAAAAAGAAAAAGAAAGTTTTTGAAGAAGTACGCTATGTTAATCCTGATAATACTACTTCTTATTTAAGGCCTATGCCAGGAGCTGCTAGAATGTATCCAGAAACTGATATTCCTGCAATAGAAATTACTAAAGAAATGTTAGCTCAAATAAAATTACCAGAATTAATCATAGAGAAAATAATTAAATTAGAACAAACTTACAATATTAATACAGAAATAGCAGAACAAATAATAAAAGAAAGTAAACAAGAAGTATTTGAAAACTTTGTAAGGAAATATAGTAAGATAGAACCAAAAATTATAGCACAAACTTTAATATTGACTGTAAAAGATATTAAATCAAGACATGAACTTGATGCAGACAAATTAAAAAATAAAGATTTTGATTTTGTTTTTTCTTCTCTGAATAATAATGAAATCACTAAAGAAGCTATACCAGAAATTTTAATAGATATACTAGAAGGTAATAAAATTAATCTAAAAAAATATCAACCAGTATCTTATGAAGACGTAGAGAAAGAAATTAAGGATATAATTAAGAAAAATAAAAAATTAACTATAAATGCAGTCATGGGGATGATCATGGAAAAACATAGAGGGAAAGTAGAAGGTAAAAAAGTTATTGAGTTAATTAAAAAATATGTTAAATAAAAGAGTGATTTAAATTGTATGAATATTTAATAGGGGTACTGGTAATAGCTATATTTTGGTTTTTGGTTTTTTTACTAAGAAAAGACTTGAGAAAAGCTATGGTTTTAAGCGGGCTCATCTACATGATTGTACTTATATTTACTTTTGCAGTTTGGTGGGTCTTATCCCACTTCATTTATCTTAGTGGTTCAATAATTCCTGATTATTGGAATCCAGACACTTTATTCAATCTTGGAAGAATAACAAAAGGATTATCTATTGAAGATGCATTATTTATGTTTTTTGTAGGAGGAATAGTAACAGTTTTGTATGAAATAATTTTTAAAAAGAGAATAATAAATACAAATAAAAAGCCACATAAAATATCAATAGTTGTTTATTTCCTTGGTTTTTTTATTTTCACATATTTTGTTCAATTAAACATCATATATACTTCTTTAATACTCCCAAGTTTTTTAGGTGCTATTTTTCTTATTATCCAAAGAAAAGACCTAATTAAACATTCAATAATTGGAGCTTTACTTTTTACAATAATCTATTTTCTAGGTTTTTTATTGTTTGATTTTATATTCCCTAATGTAATAGAATCATATTGGAATTTAAATGGTTTAAGTGGTATTATCTTATTAAGTATTCCAATTGAGGAGTTACTATATGCTTTTTCTTTTGGATTAATGTGGTCACCCATGTATATATATTTCTACGGAAAAAAAGAAAATTAGAGCATTAAACTTTAAATTTATCTATATATTTAGTTACTAATTTTTCCTCTAATTTTACAGCTTCTTGATTCAAAGTTTTAAAGAAATTATACATAGAAAATAAAGAAAAACCAAAAGGGCCATATCCAAAGTAACCTAAGATAGGCATTTCAAATATCCTAACGAAATCCACTAAAGGAATTGTATAAAACCATTTTACAGCAGCCCAGTAATTCCAAAATTCCCAGAAAAATCCACATATTGTAGCAGCTAAAAATATAGATAAAGGTACAGCTAATTTTCTATCTTTTAAATGTTCTATTATAGAAGGCTGATTATGTAAATAATTTATAGGATCAAGTAAAAAGAAAAATGCTATCCAAACTAAAGGAAAAAAATATCTTGGGAATAATAAAAATAAAACTAAACTTATAATACCAATCCAAATCATTACATGTAAAAATCTTTTTGTTATTCTATGGCTTTCTTTTAACTTAACATTATCAAATAAACGTATAGCTCTTAATAATTCTAAAGTTTCAAATACAGCCGGTAATACTGTGCTAAAAGATAAACTTCCAAATATAACTAATTTATAAATATTAGAAGTCTCAGTATAAGTCCAGTTTTTTACAGCTAAATTTATAACTTCAAATAACCACCAAAAAGCCATTGACATTAATAATAAAGTTATAAATATTCTAGGTTTATTACTTATTAAAGAATGATTTTTTATTTTATATACAATAGCATCTATAACAAAGATATAACCAAACCAAACAATAGGAAAATACCAAGAAGCAAATGGCTCAATTTTTAAAAAGAAATTAAATTCAGCAAATAAGATCATTACTATTCCTAAAATACCATACTTCTTGAACAATTTTACACCTCTTTATAACTAAAAATAATTACTGAGATATTTAAACTTTTTGAAAAAGCTTATAAACCAAATAGATTAATAAAAAATAATGATAAATAAAACTGAATTCAAGAAAATAAGAAAAGAACTAGAAGATTTTGAAGTTAAAAGAGAAGAGGTAATTACACAATCAAGAGAAATAATAAGATTAAGCAAACAAATCATTTATTCTTTACATAGAAACAATATAAAAGAAGCAACTAGGTATGTAAAAGAAATAAAATTTAGAGTTAAGAAACTTCCAAAAGAACATTATGATGTTAATTTCAATAAAATAGCTTTTCAGGAATATGTAGAAGCTATTGCTTATTATGAATTCTTTAAGAATAAGAAAATACCAGATAGAAAATATTTAAGAGTAAGTACAGAAGATTATTTGTTAGGGTTATGTGATTTAACAGGAGAGCTAGTAAGAAAAGCTGTAAATTCTGCTATAAATAAAGATTATAAACAAGTTTTTGATATAAAAGAACTAGTTTCTGATATTTATGAAGAATTTTTAAAATTTAATCTAAGAAATAGTGAACTAAGAAATAAAATGGATTCTATAAAATGGAATCTAAGAAAACTTGAAGATTTAGTTTTAGATATTAAAGTAAAGAATAGGAAATAAAATACTATTCTTTAATCAAGTGTTTTTGATATAATTCTTTAACAAATTCTTTATTTTCTTTATAAAATCTTTGTGACTCAGTCTCTATCAAATCTTCTACTTCTTTTTTATTTTTTGTATTTTCATCTTTATCATGAAATATATCATCAAGTTTAATAGCTAAATAAAATGCATGTGCTAATTCGTGAACTAATGTAATCTCTTTTTCCTCTTGACTTTGATATTTTTCTATACTAACTTTTAGAATCCACTTAGGAAATTCTATACTAGAAATCAATCCAGTATTGTAAAGCAATGGTTTTTCTATTATTCTTAATTCATCAACCTTTCCTAAATAATCAACAAAACCATCTTTAGTTAAAGGTTCTTTTTGAATCATTCTTTCTAGGTAGGAAGAGGAAACCATTGTATTATATAAGTTAGAAGAATTTAAATAATTTATGGAAAACTTTAAATATACTCTACCTTAATAATGATTGATGGAAAGAGCTTATATTAAAGAAATAAAACAAAATAAAAAAGTGTTATTAAAAGGATGGATTTTAGAGATAAGAGATTTATCAAAAATAAAATTCATAATTCTTAGAGATTATACAGGGGCAGTTCAGTGCATAATAAAAGATGAAAAATTATTTAATGAATTCTCAAAATTAAGCCTAGAATCAGTAATCGAAATTACAGGAATAGTAAAAAAAGCCATAGTAAAAAGTGAAGAAGTTTCTAATAATAAATTAGAAATTGAAATTCAAGATTTTAAATTACTAAATAAAGCAGAAAAACTTCCAATATTACCTTTAGAAAAATCAATAACTACAGGACTAAGCAAAAGACTTGATTATAGGTACCTTGATTTAAGAAAAAAAGAAATAAAAGCAATATTTAAAATTCAATCAACAATAATAAATGCATTTAGAGAATTTTTCTACAAAAATGATTTCATAGAAATACAACCACCAAGCATTATAGCTACATCAACAGAAGGTGGAACAGATTTATTTGAAGTAAAATACTTTGAGAAAAAAACTTATTTAGCTCAAAGTCCTCAGTTATATAAGCAAATGGCCGCTATTTCCCTAGAAAAGGTTTTTTGTACGATGACTGTATGGAGAGCTGAAAAACATAATACAATAAAACATCTTAATGAAATAAGACAAATGGATATAGAAGTAGCATTTGCAGATGATTTTATGGTTATGAAATACTTAGAAGATGTAGTTAAGTATATTTGTAAAAAAGTTAATGAAGATTGTAAACAAGAACTAGAAGTATTAAAAATGAAAATAAAAATCCCATCATCAAAATATTTGTCATATGAAGAGACTATTAGTTTATTAAATAAAAATAAAATAAATATTAAATATGGAGATGATTTTGATAGTGATTCTGAAAAAAAACTATGTGAAATATTCCCAGATACAATAATCTTTATTCATTCATGGCCTAAATCATTAAAACCTTTTTATATATGGTCTAAAGGAAATATTACTGGCGGATTTGATGCTATTTACGGCAATATGGAAATTTCTTCAGGTGGGCAACGTGTACATATCCCAGATATTTTAATACAACAACTAAAAGAAAAAAATCTTAATCCAAAAGATTTTGAATGGTATGTAGATGCTTTTCGTTTTGGAGCACCCCAACATTCTGGTTGGTCTATAGGTCTTGAAAGATTTACTATGGCTTTATTAAAACTAGATAATATAAGAGAAGCAACCTTATTTCCAAGAGATAGGGAAAGACTAACGCCTTAATCATTTAGTTCTAAGACGGCATAAATTGGGTAGTGGTCCGATGCTTTCTCTGCCAATTCATTTTTTATTATTCCTGAGCTTATAATCTTAAAATCTTTTGAACAGAGTATATAATCAATCCTCATGTAATTGTTTCCCGATAGCTGTGTATGGTAGGAATAATCTTGTTTTTTATTTTTTTCCTTATAAGTATCTTTTAGACCCTTTTTAATTAGAAACCTGATTATATTTGTTTTAATAATCTCTTTAACAATTTTATTTGCTTTTTCTAAATTGTTTAATTTTTTGGTAAAATTATTTAGCAGAGATTTTTTGTCGTATTTGTCATATGGGGAGATTGCATTAAAATCTCCCCCAACAATATACGGGTTTTCTTTTTTATTAACTAATTTTTTAAATAAATTTTCTTTTTCTTTTTGAGTGTTATGTGGATTAGGATGTATGGCGTCTAGGTGAATTATTTTCTTTTTAATCTTTATTGATGTTTTAATCCACCTTGATTTTGGGAATAAAAATGTTTTATGTTTAACTATGGGATATTTGGACAATATTCCTATCCCAAAGTCCCTATGCGCAAGAGGTTTTGACGCAAAAACACCATGAGGATAATTAAATATTTCTTTGTAATTTTGTTTGAAGTTTTTGTTTTTCGTGTGATCTGCTTCTGTTAGAATGAGTATGTCTGGTTTTTCTTGATTTACTATTTTTTTGGCAGCTTGTTCCCTCTCTTTATTGGGTTTTAGTTCGTTGTTTTTATCTCTGTCAAAAAATCCGTTAAAAATATTGTATTCCATTACTTTTATTTTCATATCTTAACAAAGTGAGATATCTTTAAAAACCTTGTTACTTGTTAAACTTATGATAGAGATAGATTAACGCCTTGATTTTAACAGAAACTTTTTTATATCCCATGATTAAACAAAATACCATGGATTTTGTATCAGTACAACAAGCTTTAGATAAAGGCAAGGGAAAAACAAGAATTCGTGGTTGGGTTTACAGAGAAAGAAAAAGCAATCAATTTATTTTTTTAGTTATAAGAGATTCTTCAAATATTATTCAGTGTGTTATAAATAAGGATAAAATCTCTGAAAAAATTTGGAATGATGCAAATAAAATCTTAATAGAAACATCTTTAGAAATAGAGGGTGAGGTAAAAAAAGACGATAGAGCAATTACAGGCTATGAAATTCAAGTTTCTAATTTACAAGTTTATCATTATGCAGAGCCTTTTCCTATAACCAAAGATCAAAGTCCTGAATTTTTACTTGATAAAAGACATTTATGGATTAGGTCTAGAAATTTAACAGCAGTAATGAAAGTAAGAAGTACAGTAATGAAAGCTTTTAGAGATTTTTTCTATAAATTAAATTATTATGAAATGGCCCCCCCTATTTTTACACCTTTAGCTTCTGAAGGTGGCGCTACATTATTTGAAGTAAAATATTTTGGAGATAAAGTGTATTTAACACAAAGCTGGCAGTTGTATGCAGAAGCAGCTATTTTTGCTCTTGAAAGAATATTTTGTATAAGTCCTTGTTTTAGAGCAGAAAAATCAAAAACTTCAAGACATTTAGCTGAGTTCTGGATGGCTGAAATGGAAGCAGCTTGGATTAAATTAGATGATTTAATTAAAATAGCAGAAGAATGTGTTTCATATGTAGTACAAACAGTAGTTAAAGAAAATAAAAAAGAACTTGAATTACTTGGTCAAGATATAGAAAAATTAAAAAAAATTAAAACTCCATTTCCAAAATTAACATACACAGAAGTTATAGAAATGTTAGCTAAAGATGGAATTAAAATTCCTTGGGGTAAAGACATAAGAACAATAGAGGAAGATGCAATAATGAAACATTTTGATAAACCATTAATTGTTACACATTTCCCTAAAGAAATAATGGCTTTCTATAAACCTCGTGATCCTACTAACCCAAAAGTAGCTTTATGCTTTGATATGTTAGCTCCTGAAGGTTATGGTGAAATCATAGGTGGATCTGAAAGAGATATTAATATTGAGGAATTAAAAAAATCATTGAAAGAACAAGGTGAAAATATAAAAAATTATGAATGGTATTTAGATACAAGAAAATATGGTTCTGTTCCTCATTCAGGTTTTGGTTTAGGGATAGAAAGAGTAGTTTCATGGTTATGTAAATTAGATAATATTAAAGATGCAATTCCTTTTCCAAGAACAATGTTAAGAAAATATCCTTAATAAATAAAAAGAAGGTGACAATTTGAATTATAGATTATTGACAATTTTGACTTTCTTAATCTTAGTATTATTTATTTCTAGTTGCACGTATCAAGGTAAAACAATAAAATCAATTAATAAGCAACAAGCAAACACTACAGATCTAAATATTATAACTTATGGACTTGGAAATACACAAGAATGGAAAGATAGTTTACAAATTACAGGTCTTAGAATGGGTAGCTCTTATGATGTAAAAGAAACCATAAAAAATGCCCGAATTTTTGTAAAAGATCATAATTTAAAGAAAGTTTTTATAGCAACTTATACCCCAATAAATGAAACTGGAACACTTTATTTTAGCAATGAGAGCTTATACTTCCAGGAATTAGAAGAAGTTGGTATAGATGATTTTGTAAGTGCATGGTATTACGAATGGAAATGGAATCAAACACTATTAAATAATTTTATAAATAATCTGAAATATTACAATCCTAATCTAAAATTTGGAATTACCTTATATGAAGACCAAGTTGATTTACATGATTTGAGTGAGGATATACTACCAAAATTAATAAAGGAAAGAATAGATTATGTACATTTGTTTATTCATTACAGAAAAAACAGCCAAAATTATGAAAAATATTTTAATAAAATAAAATCTATGTTTCCAAATGCAAAAATAATAACAGGTTCCTATGCTTATGATAGAATTGATTACATTTCTTGTGATCAGTCCCTCTCGTACAATTGTTCCTTAGAAGAAGAACTTTATTTTTTTAATATATCGATTGCAATTCAATCCTATCTTTTTAAAAAAAGTGAAACTGATTCTATAGAATTTGTTCCTGCATATTTTGGAAATGAGGAGAATATGCCCTACTTTGATGACTCCCTAGCCTGTAAGCCAGAAAGAAAACAAGAATGCATAAACAATACAAAAATAATGAGACTATCAGCCTTATCTATAATTAACTGTTATAAAAATAATATTTGCCAAGGTTATTGCGGGAATAGTGTATGTGACCGAGGAGAAACAAAGGATAGTTGTAAGTTTGATTGCGGAACTTGTGGGGATGTAAACGGAGATGGTAAAATATTCCTTAGTGATATAATATATTTAATTAATTACCTATTTAAGGAAGGCCCTAGACCTTTAGGTAGTGGGGATGTAAATGGTGACACTAAGGTAAATCTTCAGGATGTAATTTATTTAGTTAACTATATTTTTAAGGGAGGACCTAAACCTACATGTATAACTCAACAAACTATTAGTACTTATACTTATAGTACAAGTCAAGGTAGTATAAGTAATAATATATTCCCTATAAATATGAACTTTAATACTAATGTAGCTGGAATACAATTAGAATTATTATATGATCTTACTAAAACAAGTATTATTAGTATAGATAAGACTTCTAGAACTAATAATATGGAATTAACGTATAATGATAATAAACAAGGTAAAATAAGTATAGGATTATATAGTGCAGATCCTAATAAATACATTAAATCAGGTTCAGGAACTATACTTAATGTTAAATTAAGTAATAATGATATTTCAAGTATTAAAATAAATACAATTAGTGTAGTTGATACTAAAGCTTTAGAGTTAAAAAAATCTTCAGGAACTACAATAAAGAGATTAATTTCAAAAATAAAAAAAGAGGTATGAATGTTAAATAATATAATATTTTTAGTTATAGGATCATATTTTTTATATCAAGGAGCAATTTACTTAGTTAAACATTCTTCAAGACTAGCTAGAAATCTAGGAATAACAAAATTTTTAATAGGCTTAACCATAGTTGCTTTTGGTACAAGTGCTCCTGAATTATTTATTGGTTTATTTACTGCAATTAAAGGAACAACAAATTTAAGTTTAGGGAATGTAATAGGAGCTAGTATCTTAAATATAACTTTAATATTTGCAATAGCCTCATTTATCCATCCAGTAACAATAAAATCAGAAACATTCAAAAAAGAAATTCCTATACTACTTATAGTTTCTTGTTTATTGCTAGTACTTTCTTTAGACTCTGTAATTAGTAAGTTTGATGGAGTTATATTATTATTATTTTTTGCTGTGTTTATGTTCTTTCATACAAGAAAGTATGATGAAGTAACACGTATTTATCATGATGGTTTAGATAAAAATGAAATTACCAAGAAAAAACTAAAAAATATATTTTTCATAATAATATCAATATTATTTTTATACATAGGAGCTAAATTCGTTATAGAGTCTGCAGTTAATATAGCAAGAATTCTAAATATAAGTGAGATGCTTATAGCTATAACCTTAATATCTATAGGAACAACTTTACCAGAACTATCAACAGCAATAATCGCCTCAATAAAAAAAAGCAATAGTCTTGTTGTGGGGGATTCTTTAGGTAGCGGAATTTTTAATATTTTATTTATTATTGGATTAGTTAGTATAATAAGTCCAATAAGTGTTCCATCAAGAACAATCTTCTTTAATATTCCAGCTTTGATTGTTTTTGTAATAACTTTGATTATATTAGCTAGGAATAATAAAATAACAAGAGAAAAAGGAATATTACTTCTTATTTTGTATTTAATTTATATAGGTTTACTGTTTATTACTGAATTTTATGGATAATGCAGATTTACAACATATTAAAAAATATAGGCTTATTTTTTATAACATAATAAAAAATAGACTGAATAGTGACACAAAAGTTTTATAAATAAAAATTTAATTTAATCCATATGCTTTCAGCATTTTTGAAGCGCTTATTATTTGCGCGTCAATTTTATATGATAAACGGAAAAATAGAGGTGCTAGGTGTGAAACAAATAATGTTACCTTCTGATTTAGTACTTGATATACAAAATATAAACAATAAAAAAATCTACGAAATTACAAAGAATGGAATTTTGGAGAATATAAAACTGTTAAGTAAAAAATTAGGTGCGTCTCAAGAAGGAATGCTCAAAGTTATAGAAGAATTATATGAAACTATAGGCACAGGTTCATTAAAGATTATTGATTTAGATAATAAAAACAAAAAAGGTATAGTAAGAATATTTAATTCACCGCTAGCAGAATCTTCACTAACAAAAAATAAAAGATCTAAAGAAGTAGTTTGTTATTCAATATCTGGAATACTAGCAGGAATGTTTAGTTTTTTATTTAATGATAATATAGATGCTCAAGAGAAAATATGTTTAGCTCAAGGCAAAGAATATTGCGAATTCATAATAAA
>ERZ1292623.4320-Hain-H51-01um-R1-4320-length-11693-cov-11_pt1 | contig 11693 bp, 17 predicted proteins | sample MGYA00564398_ERZ1292623 | MGnify/ENA primary metagenome ERZ1292623 (study PRJEB36523, sample SAMEA6512633) | groundwater metagenome | collected 2019-01-07 | study: AquaDiva: Metagenomics assemblies of 32 groundwater samples | reverse complement strand
ACTGCTATTGAAAGAAATTTAAAATTAGCATTAGCTGAATTAAAAAGAGTTTCTAGCTATTTAAAATTACCCGCATCAGTTGAAGAAGAAGCAGCTAGAATTTATACATTAGCTGTTCAACGTGGTTTAGTTCGTGGAAGATCTATGGAAAGTGTTGTCGCAGGTGCATTATATGCTGCTTGCAGACGTCATGAAGTTCCTAGAACATTGGATGAGTTAAGTGAAGCTTCTGGTATTGACAAAAAAGAAATTGGAAGAACTTACAGATTTATTACAAGAGAATTAGGAATAAGAATTTTGCCAAGTAATCCAGTAGATTATATACCAAGATTTGCATCTGCTTTAAAATTAAACGCAGAAACACAAAGTAAAGCTGTTGAAATTCTTGAAAAAGCCCAGAAAGAAGAATTAACTTCAGGTAGAGGGCCTACTGGAATTGCAGCTGCTTCATTATATGTTGCTGCTTTAATAAATAATGAGAAAAGAACTCAAAGAGAAGTAGCGGATGTTGCAGGTGTTACGGAAGTTACAATAAGGAATAGATACAAAGAGTTACTTAGAGAATTAAATTTAAAAGATGAGATTAAGAAAAAGTTTTTAGATGAGGAGGAATAAAATGCAAGAATATTATCAAATTATAAAAGAATTTATGGATAATCATTCAAATGGAATTATGAATGGGATCTTCGTTTTTAGCTCATTATCTGCTTTGATATATTGTAGAAAAGAAATTTTGAGTGATATTAAGAAGACGTATAATAATTATCTTAGCAACAAGAAACGAGAAGTTGAACAACAAGATAGTAAGCAAAGATTAGAAAATAGATTAAATCTCTAAACTCATTAAATCTTTAGCCAGTTCAACATTATTAAATTCTTTTTAGCTTCTTTTATATTGTTTCCAGTACCAACAGAAAAGCTTAAATAGGGCTTCTACGTTAACAATACCAACATGATTGAAGATGAATTAATCAAAAACATTAAACTAATATTAAAATCTGCGGATTTAGTTTATTTGAATAAAGATTATACTTCTGCTACAATATTATATTTTAAAGCATTATTTTTAGTTTTAGATTTTATAATATTAAAATTTAAAGGCAAAACTCCAAAAGACCATACAGAAAGATTTAGAATTCTTCAAAAAGATTACCCCAATTTATATGAGTCCTTAGATAAATATTTTAAAATTTATAGGGATACTTATTCCATTTCCATAGACAAAGAAACTTGTGAGGTAATAAAAACTTATGTTAAAAAAACAATTAAAGAATATAAAATTGAAGTCTAAAATTCTAAAATTCTATAAAAAGAATAAAGACATATTATTAGATATATTTATATTTGGCTCATTTATTAAAGGGAAGGAAAAACCAAATGATATAGATATATTAATTTTATATAAAGACAAAAAAAACTTTGAAAGGGGTTATGAATTGAAAAAGATTTTAAGAGAATTTAATGCTGAAATCACAAATGCAAGTTATTCAGAACTCTTTAATGAATCATTTAAACCAAAGGAAGGAATCTTATCAGAAGGTTATAGCGTAATTAATAAAAAATTTTTTTCTGAAGGTTTTGGTTATACGTCATTTATTCTTTTTAAGTACGAACTAAAAGGGTTTAATAAATCGAATAGAATGAGATTTTATTATAGTTTACATGGCCGAGGTAAGGATGATAAAGGAATAATAGATGATTTAAATTTAATAAAATTTTCAGATACTATTTTATTCTGTCCTGTTAAAAATGCTGAAAAAGTGAAGGAATATTTTGATTACTGGAAAATAAAATATCTTGAGTTTCCTATTTTGATTCCAACCAGATTAAATAATTTATTTAATAAATGATTTAGACCTCTAAACTCATCAAATCCCTTGCTAGTTCAACATCATTAAATTCTTTTTTAGCTTCTTTTAACATTTCATTTAAATCTTTATATCTTTGAGAAAAATGCGTTAAAATTAATTTTTTTACCTTTGCTTGTTTTGCTAATTTTCCAGCATCTTTTGCACTCAAATGTTCTTTATCTTGTAATTTATCTTTTTCTAACCAAGTACTCTCAGAAATTAATAAATCTGCATCTTTTGCTATTGAAATTAATTTTTTATCATAATAACTATCCAGAATAAAACAAATTTTCTTTCCCATTTTTACAATAGTAGCGTCTTTTACTTTAATTTTTTTATTATTATACACAATATCCTTTCCTCTTTGTAATTCACCAAGCAAGGGATGCTGCGTTAATCCAAATTTTTTAGTATAATTTATATTAATTTTTAATTTATTTTTTTCAATTAAAGAATAACTTAAACAATCTATACTATGTTTAACTTTACTCGAAACTAAATAAAAATCATCATTATCAAAAAACTTTCCTTCATTAATCTCTTTTAATTCATATTTAATTCTAGATTTAAAAGCTAAACCATTCATCATATGTTTAAAGAAATTTTTACTTCCTTTCGGACCATAAATTTCTAGTTTTTTCATGTAATTACTAGCTCCAAGACTTTGCAATAATCCAGGTATACCAAGAACATGATCACCATGCCAATGAGTAATTAATAATTTAGTTACTTTTGTTGGTGAAATTCCAGCATATCTTAATTGCCTCTGAGTTCCCTCTGCACAATCTATTAAAATTCCTTCAGAGTTATAACTAATAAAAATTGCGTTCGGATTGCGTTCTTTAGTTGGTAACATTGCTCCAGTTCCAAGGAATGTTATTTTCATGAATTATTTTAAAGAAAAGCCTTTTAAATAACTTACTTTTAATGATATTATGTCTAAGAAGAAAGTTCAAGAAACTAAAACAGAAGAAAAATTTAAGAAATTTAACATTAATTTAGTTGGGGATAGATTAATTGCAGATGATAAGCACGAAGCCCATAATTTATACGATCAATCAAGATACGGGGAAATAACAGATAATAAAATTCAATATTCTTTAGTTGAAGCTTTATATTTATTGGAAAAAGGAAGAATTGATATTTTAGATAATAAAAAGAAATTGAAATTTGATGATTTTATTAAAAAAGTTGTAAAGAATGAAAAAAATCTTTGGATTAGATATGTGGCTTATAGAGATATGAGAAATCGCGGTTATATTGTTAAGACAGCTTTGAAATTTGGAGCTGACTTTAGAATTTATGACAGAGGAATCAAACCAGGAGAAGATCATGCTAAATGGATTATGTATCCTGTAAAAGAAACAGATGGATTCAGTTGGTATGAGTTTTCTTCTAAGAATAGGGTAGCACATAGCACAAGAAAAAGACTATTGATTGCAGTAGTTGATGAAGAAAATGATTGTACGTTTTATGAAATAGCTTGGACAAGGCCATAACCTTTTTATATTCTTCCTAATCTTCTTACTTTATGCCGGTTAATATGCAGGAACTTAAATTTAAAGTAATTGAGTTCGTTAGAATGAGAGGACCCGTAATTCCAGTTCAAATTTCTAAACAAATTGGAAGTAATATATTATTTGCAGGTGCTGTATTATCCGAGTTATTAAGCACCGGAAAAATAAAAATAAGCCATGCTAAAATAGGTGGAAGTCCAGTATATTATTTTCCAGGCCAAGAATCAAGATTAACCATGTTATATGGGCATTTAAATCAGCGCGAGAAACAAGCTTATGATTTATTAAAAAAGAATAATGTATTAAGAGATAGAATATTGCAACCTGTTGAAAGAGTTGCTCTAAGAGAAATAAAAGATTTTGCTTATCCCATGCAGATAAGTGATGAAATATTCTGGAGATGGTATTTAATAAATGAAGATGAAGCATTTAACTTGATTAGTCAGAATTTTGCAGAAGAACAACCTAAACTAGAAGTTCAGCAAATTATAGAACAACCTAAAATAGAAATAAAACCTGAAATTAAACCAGAAATTCCTAAATTGGAAGTACAAGAAATTAAAATAATTGAAGAAAAGATAAAACCATTAAAAGTTGAAGTTAAAAAAGAAATTATAAAGCAAAAAGAAGAAATAAAGAAAGTAAAAAAAGAAACTAAAGCTAGAGATTTTGCTTTAATGTTAAAAAATTATTTCGATGAAAAGAAAATTAAAGTTATTGAGGAAAATGTTGTTAAGAAAGGAAAAGAATCAGATTACATAGTTGAAATTCCAAGTCAAGTAGGAAATGTTAGATTTTTCTTAAGTGCTAAGGATAAAAAGAAATTAAGTGAAGCTGATTTGAGCTTGGCGCATAATAAAGCACAATTAAAAAAATTACCATTAATCATTTTAAATAACGGAGAATTAACAAAACAAGCCAAGGAATATTTGAATAATAATTATTTAATATTAGATAAAATTTAAAATCTAATTCTTTTACTAATTTTATATCTTTTATTTAAAACAAATACCAAATAACTAACTAAAATTAATGATAAAAAGATTATGGTATTATTATTAATATAGAAACCCTGTTTAATTATCTCTATACTAAAATTATTACAACCAGAATTAAAAGTATTAAGGAAAACAGGCATAGTTAAATTAATTGCTTGCTGAAGTTCTCTTCTCGGTATATCTGAATTAAAAGTTAAAGTCCAATTTAGCCAATCTTCTTTATTTTTACTTGCTTGCACCAGACTTTCATTCAAATTAATATCTTGTATATAACATTTTACATCAAAGTTGTAATTATTTAATCTTTCAAATTTTGAATGTAATGAACCAGGTTCTTTAGAGATATAGTGCGGAGCAACAAATGAATCAGAAATATAATGGGAAGCAACACCAAATGCATAACTCGCTTTGTTATAATCTCCTAAAGTGTAATTATTTTCAGCACCCTTCAACCACCTTTCAGCTAAATCGTAACTAGGCGGATAATGATGCAGTCTTACATCATGAAATACCCTATCTGGAGCAACGCTTCCTTCTTTTAATAATGTCAAATTTAATTTTTCTTGTAATCTAAAATCAGATTTATAGTAAACATATTCAACAACTGCATTATGCCCTTTAGAATTCCATGCCTCTACATTAGCCATTAATACTAAATAAAAAAGTATTATAAATATATATTTCATGTAAATATTAATATGGAAGATTATTTATTTGTTTTGGGTAGAGACAGAGAATTGAGTTTCTTGGAATTAATATGTTATCTTAATAGGAAGAACATAAAATATAATATAAAAGACAAATGGAATGACTTAGTTTTAGTTTCTCTAAACGATAATGTAAATATAGAAGAACTTGGGGGGATAATAAAAATAGCCAAGGTTATATTAAAAAGCAAGAATAAAAAAGAAATATTAAACAAAATAGAAATCCCAAATAAGAACAAAGTTTATTACTCTGTTAATGATGATTCAATTAAAGAAATTTTAAATAAAAGATTTAAAGAAGAACAAATAAAAGCCTTCTATAAAAGTGATGTTAATGATCCTAGCACGGCAATGAACTTAGATTTGGAATTAATTTATTTTAGAGATTATTTAGCTAAGGTTATTCAAATTTCAAATCCAAAATCTTACAAAAAAAGAGATGAAACAAGACCAAGATTTGATGAAAGAAAAGTTATCTCAATTAGATTAGCAAAAATCTTAATTAATTTAAGCCAGGCAAAAAATGAGATTCTTGATCCTTTTTGTGGTGCGGGGACAATTTTACAAGAAGCATTATTGCTCGGATTGGATGCTTATGGATTAGATATCAACATACAAGATTCAAAAGAAAATTTATCTTGGTTAACCAAAAATTTTAATATTAAAAATAAATATAAATTATTTCAAGGAGATTCACAGGACTTAACTAAATATATTCATAATGTTGAAGCTGTTGTAACAGAGCCGTATCTAGGACCTTATCTAAAAACTTATCCAAAACATGAAGAGGCTAAATACACAATCTTAAGATTACAATCTTTATACAAAAAAGTTTTTTCTGAATTAAATAAAATAACAAATAAAATTGTAATAATCTTCCCCATTATTATAGCAAAAGATAAAAAGAGATTTCATATTGATATTAACTTAATATTATCAAAAACTAATTTTAAAGTGGCTAACCATAAAATTAAATTACCTTTATTATATAAACATAAAGGATCCATTTTAGAAAGGGAAATTTGGATTTTTGAAAAGAGTAAACTTTAAATATAGCGTATTTTGCTTCATGTTTATGGGTAGAATTAAAACTAAATTGGTTAAAAGAACCGGAGAAGAACTTATTAGTACTTACCAGGACAAGTTTAGTGGGGATTTTGAAGATAACAAAAAACTTTTGCCAGGACTTGCAGAAATGAATTCTAAAAAATTAAAAAATATCATTGCTGGTTACATAACAAGGTTAGTTAAGAGAAAACAAAAATTAAAATAAGAAAGTATTATAAACTAATTTTCTATATTAAGTAATAATTACAAATTGGGGGTTGACAAAAATGACAGATGAAGATAGAAATACAGTTTTTGTGGGGTCGAGGCCTTTTATGAATTACGTAACCGGGGTCATAATGCAGTTTACAACACAGGGAGCAAAAGAAGTTAAAGTTAAGGCTCGTGGAAAATTTATTTCAAGAGCGGTAGATATTGTAGAAGTTGCCTCAAAGAGATTTTTAGAAAATACAGTTGATGTAAAGGGCATAGATATTAACAGCGAGGAATTTGAAAACAAAGAAGGCAAAACAGTAAGGGTGAGCACAATAGAGATTCTTCTAAGGCGCAAATAAAATAAAAAACTTTATATTCAGTGTAAATTCTTTAATTATTGAGATATATGGATAAAAAACTAGATGAGATTTTTCATATAAAAAAAGAGATAAGAATTCTTATAATTATATTTGTTCTTATATTTGTAATAGGGATAGTGGGATTTATATTAATAAAAAATGTTACATTTAATGAAGCTCTAATATTAACATTGGAAACATTAGCATTTTCACATAAAGAGGAACAGGGTGCTGGTAGAGCGTTACAGTTATTTTTATTAACTGTTGGGGTAATATTAGTATGGTTTATAATATGGACTACATTCGACTTAGCATTAGAAGGTAATTTCAAAAAATATTATTTTGGGGTGAGAAATATGGATAAAATAAAAAAACTTAAGGATCATTATATCATTTGCGGAGCTGGCAGAGTAGGAGAGAATATAGCTAGAATGTTGAAACAAGATAAAAAAAATTTTGTTTTACTTGAAAAAAGTCCAGAAGTTGCACGCGAGATGGAAGAAAAAGGGTATTTGGTTGTTCAGGGACCAAGTGTTGAAGAAGAAACTTTAATAAAAGCAGGTATAAAAAAAGCTAAGTTTTTAATCGCCTGCACTGGTGAAGATGCTAAAAATGTTTTAATTATTTTGACTGCGCGTGAACTTAATCCAGAAATAATAATAACAGCTCGCGCAAATGAAGAATTAATGGTTAAAAAATTAAAAAGAGCTGGTGCAAAACATGTTTTCTTACCAGAATTATTGGGCGCTAGAGAAGTTGTCGATGAGCTAGGGATTTATAGATAATGGCGTCGAGGAGATTTGAACTCCCGACCCCGGCCTCATGAGAGCCGTGTTCTACCAGGCTAAACTACGACGCCTTGAAATATGAAAGAATTAATTTATTTTAAAAGACTTTTGATTTTAGAAGCAATTTCATTCAATTCTTCGTTAGTTGGTTTTGGTTGCATAGGTTTTAAATTCAAATACTTTTCATAGCAAGGATGTAATCTAACATGAATGTGGTCGACTGCAAATCCCTCAATAACCATACAAGTTCTTATAGTATTAAACGCTCTATCAATTACCTTAGCTATCTTTTTAGATTTTAAAAAAAGATCAGTATATTCGCTCTCTTTCAAATTAAAAATATAACCTTCATGTTTCTTTGGGATAACTAAAGTTTGTCCTTTAGAACACGGGGTTACATCAAGAAAAGCTAAAATATTAGTATCCTCATATATTTTAATAGAAGGAATTTTATTATTTACTATCTTGCAGAATACACAGTTATTCATATTCTTTACATATTATAAATCTTTATAAGTTTTTTTAAATAAGAACCAAAAGGTTTATTATTATGAATTATTAGTTAAATTTATGATTAAAGGTCAACAGGACTACGTTACACCAAAACAGGGAATGGTGTTAAAATATAAAGGTGTTTTTGATTTTAAAAATTTATATAATGCTTCTAAAAAATGGTTTAAGGATAAAAATTACATATTTTCTGAAAAAGAATATAAAGAAAAACCAAGGGTAATGGGAAGTGAATTTAGAATTATATTCCAGGGAGAAAGGGATATAGACGATTATGTAAAATTTGTTGTGTCCTCTGTAATGTTTTTTTTGGATATTAAGAAAGTAAACGGAAAATATCAAGGGGATTTACATATTAATATTATTGCTTATCTTTTATTAGACAGAAAAAATAAATGGCAATCAAATTCATTTAAATCATTCTTGTTTTTCTTTTATAATAACTTTATTTTAAAAAATAGGATTGTTAATGTATATGAAGACAAGCTATATTCAGAAATGGTTGATTATATAAATAATTTAAAAAAATATGTAAATATAAAATAAAATGGAAGAACGTTACTTTATTACTCCTCCTGGTGGAATTAAAATAAAGTGGGGTGTACCGACAGATTTGCAAGAATTATATAGACAGATGAAGTTGTGGTTGGAAGATAAAGGATTTGCAAAAGAAACCTCATTAGAAAAAAAATACGATGAAAGAATAAAACCAGGTGGAAAAGAAATTTTTATACGCTGGGAAGCAGGAAAAGATGCTAGTGATTATTTTTCTTATAAAATAATCATTGAATTTCTCTTAGTTGCTATAAAAGAAATAGAAGTTCAAGAAGGAAGCATAAAAAGAAAATTGAGCACAGGCACTTTAGAAGTAGATATCATTTCTTATATTGAATATGGTAAAAAATGGGGGGGTCTAGGACCATTATCAAGAATTTATTATAAGATAATCGCAAAACAAAGATTAAAGGATTATGCAGATGATTTGTATGATAAAATTTATAAATTTCAAAATTTTATTAAAGATTTTATAGGTTTAACAGCTTAGTGTAAAACAAAAGGTTTATTAATTAATTTTCTTCATTTTTCAATATGGTTGAGATTGATTATGTTGTTTATCCAATGAGTTTAACTTATTCTGGAACTTTTAATTTAAAAGAACTTTATAGTCTGATAAGATCATGGTTTAATGAACGCGGATTTTTTACTATGGAAAAAGAAAGTGAAGCAAGTGAAGAAGAGGCAGGAAGTAATTTTTACACGAATTTTGTGTCTTTTAAAAAAGCTGAAGAATACACAAAGCTTACAATAGAGATAAGCATTAAGTCAAAATCATTAAAAGAAACCTCTGAACAATATATTTACAAGGGGGAGATTAATGTTTCATTTAAATCTTATCTTGAAAGAGACTATGAGGATAAATATGAAAACAAACCCATAGTTAAGTTCTTTAGGGGATTTTATGAGAAATTAGTTGAAAAAAGTAGATTTAATAGATATGAATCTGATTTAAGAGATTATACTAATGCAGTTTATAATGAAGTTAGAGCTTTCTTAAATCTTTCAAAAATATAAACATTCGATACATTTATATATCTAAATACCTTGGGGATATTAAGCCCGCCATGAGAATACTCAATTGAGCACGGCAATGCCAAGCTATGAACTTGGGAGTTAGTGTCGCGGGCAACAAAGCTTTAATATTAAAAGAACAAGGCAAAAGAGCTTTATAATCATTAATAATCATTAAATTTAGCTTAAAATGAAAAAAAGAGTTGAAATAAAGTATATTTATTAAAAATAGATACGAAAATATACTCTTTGCTTGTTCTCAGGAATATTAGGAGGATAAAATGGGTAAAATAAGCCCAGTAAGTGCAAAATATATAGTTCATACTCAAATTCAGATTGATGGGGTTGTAGATAAACCAGATGTTATAGGTGCAATTTTTGGACAAACAGAAGGTTTACTTGGGGATGAGTTAGAATTAAGAGAATTACAAAGATCAGGTAGAATAGGTAGAATTGAAGTAAGATTAGATATTAGGGGTGGAAAATCTAGTGGTGAGATTATTATTCCCAGCAGTTTAGATAAAGCAGAGACAGCTATTATTGCAGCTGCATTAGAGACAATACAAAGAATTGGCCCTTGTAATTCTAAAGTTAATGTTGAAAATATAGAAGATGTTAGAATAAGTAAGAGAGACTTTGTTATTGAGAGAGCAAAGGAATTATTAAGAGATTTAACTAGCAGAGTACTTCCAGACAGCCGGGAAATTACAGACCAGGTTGCACAAAGTGTAAGAATGATGGAAATTATGGAATATGGAAAGGATAGATTAGCTGCCGGTCCCGGAATAGAAGAAGGAGATGAAGTTATTGTTGTTGAAGGAAGGGCAGATGTTCTTAATTTATTAAAACATGGGATTAAAAATGCAATTGCCTTAAATGGTACAAGCATTCCTGAAACAATAAAAGAACTAGGAAAAAGAAAATTACTAACTGTTTTTGTTGATGGTGATCGTGGTGGAGATCTAATAATTAAAGGTTTGATAAATGCAGGAGTGGAAATAGATCATGTAATTAAAGCTCCAGATGGTAAAGAAGTCGAGGAAATAACAAAAAAAGAAATACATAAAGCATTAAGAAGCAAGATAACAGTTGAACAAATTAAAATGGAACTTGGAATAACAGGCAGGGAAAATACAGAGCAGGTGCAAGTTCAACAACCTCGAGAGATTAAAATAGAAAACAAAGAACCCGAGATAATTCAACCACAAAAAAGAACAATTAAGCCAGAGTTAATGAAATTTAAAGATTTATTAGATGATTTAGTTGGTACTAGGGGAGCGTATATTTTGGATGAGGATATGAATTTACTTGGGAAAGTTCCTATAATGGAATTACCAAATACAATTAGAAATCTAAACTCACCTCATGCAATTGTTTTTGATGGTTATATTGACAGAGCAATTGTAAGTGCTGCTGAAAAATCTGGGGTAAAATATATTGCAGGAATGAAATCTAGAGTAAATCCCAGAGAAACAAAAATAGAATTAATAACTTCAGGTGATTTTTAATTTTTTCTTTCTTTTTCTAGCCTGGATTTAGTTAGTTTAACCCTTTCTTCAAGAGCCTTTTCTGCCCTTTCAAAATCTTTTGATATCAGTTGTTTATCTATAATCATAGGATTCATTTTATCAATCAAAAAACTTACTCTTCCAAGCATAGAATTTAATTGCGCATTTCTAAATTTTAAACGTTCTAATCTTTGCATAAAACCAAGGGTATCGAGTTTATCCCAATTTTTTTCTGTTTTTTCAATCTCTTCTAAACTATTTAATACAAATTTTATTAAATCTTGAGTTTCATTAAAGTAAGAAATATTATCTGCAACTTCACCTTCACTAATGCTTTTTATCTTTCCATTCATTATATTATTTTTAAGTTCTATAACTTTTTCTTGATACTCTTTTGGTAATTTTTGAAATTCTTTATTCTGAGCATTTTGGTTATGTATTAATAACCCTCCAGCAATCATAAGTCCTGCAGTTATTCCAATAAGGGTTTTCTTAAGTCTTGTTTTAATATCCTTGAAGCTGTCCATAACTAAAGATTGATGGTGTTATTTAAATAATTTTCTTTTATTAAAAAACGCAGACTTCACAAGATTGGATACAAACCTTAGTTATTAGTTACCCTAA
>ERZ1292623.4319-Hain-H51-01um-R1-4319-length-11694-cov-13_pt1 | contig 11694 bp, 10 predicted proteins | sample MGYA00564398_ERZ1292623 | MGnify/ENA primary metagenome ERZ1292623 (study PRJEB36523, sample SAMEA6512633) | groundwater metagenome | collected 2019-01-07 | study: AquaDiva: Metagenomics assemblies of 32 groundwater samples | reverse complement strand
GCCTCCCAAATTGGGTTGCCAAAAATGTCAATTATTTCTTCGGTAAATTTGCCTTCGGTGTCCATGGAAAAAGCGATACAGGAGACAATTGGGTGGCAATAGGGGCCGGCCACAGTGGTGTTGATTGCCACCGGCATAATTGGCATTATATGAGAACCGCGCGCGTCCCCCGTCACATAATGTCCAAGATAGTATGGTTCAATAACCTCCTCCGGCGCCGGAAAAATACCCTGCGTGCGAACAATGGCCACTGGATCATCTTTGCCGGTATATTTTCCGGCGATATTGTGAAGCCGTGTGGCCGACACAGAAACGATCTGCTCATCCGGTTTATAGCGAGAATAAATTGCTTCTATCGCATAGCGGTCAATATCTCTTAGTAAGGCGGCGGCGTCCCAAATTCTTTCCGGCATATCCAATTTAATAATCCGGTCGCCATCTTTATGGTCCATATCAATAATTTGCAAAGTAAAACCTTTGTGCAGTTTTGGACTTAATAAAATTCCACCGTTATGCATGGGGTCGCAAAAAACTTGGTAGAGAGGAAGATTGTATGCGCCGGAGCCGCATTTGTCGGCGGCAAAAATTAAAAATGTTTCCACCGGACGGTCAGCGTTTTCCCGATCGCGGGTAAATTCTATTTCAGCAACGGCTGGCCCTGCTCCACGGACATTTCCCGCCGGAGCGTTTACCAAAAGATCCTGTCCGGCGCCATAACAGCCCTGTTGTTCGGCAATGGCCGTCGCCGCCTTAAAACAATCCCAAGCATAGCGATGGATATGTGGCGCGCCGACTCCCCATTGATGGCTCATGATTAAGCAAATGTCATCGCCAGTATATTTTACTGTGCCGTCAATCAATAAACCGATCTCCACGCCCTTCTGCATTAACTCATGCATGCGAGCTAACATTTTTTCCGATGGCTTGGTGTGCCCGCCAACACTACCGACATCAGCTTTGATTACGGAGATTGTTATTTTTTTCATACCCTGTGCTACAACTTTGATTGGTTAATAATTAATCTTAGACTTTTTACTGATTTGTTTTCTCAGCTTTAGATTGTCCCTTGCCACTTTGCATTCATTCGCCCCTGGCGAATGGTCAAAGTTGTAGCACGGGGCATATATAGTATTTCTAATACATAGTTAAAGAAAATGGAAGTGGCGAAAAAAATTATTTCTTTTTATAATTTTTTTGAAAATACTTTTTCCCCAATAAAAATAAATATTGGTCTATTTGTTTTAAATTAAAATTGTTTAAATTGTAAAAACTTATGAACTTTAAAATAATGTCTCTATACTTAAAATAATCTCTTAAATCTTCTCTTGAGAAATTATCAAATTTATCAATTTTACCAAAATGAATCAATACTTTTTCTACATAATAATCGTAAATTGGATAAATTGTTAGTTTATGAAAACTGCAATATTTTGTCGCAAAAGAATAGAGATTTCTTTTTTTATTGCCGGTTTTTATTAGAGCAATTTTATTAACAAATTTTAGATCATTTTCTTTAAGATCGCTGTCAATTTTTAAGTTTTTAATATGTCTGGCAACATTCAAATAACCAGAAAATCTCACGCCTGCGCCATAAAGAGCGTCTAATGCGCATACCTTTATTAATATCTCGTGAAGATTGTTATTTAAAGGATACTTTTTAAATAACATTTCTAAACTCCTATCTCCATAAACATAGTCATCTAATCGACTCCATTCTTTTAAATATTTTAAAACTTCCGCTGGAGATGGTTTGGGTATCTTTAATTTATCTTTAATTTTTAGCATAAGATTATTTAATACCTGTTATTTTACCTAAAGGATCCTTAATTTGATACTTCCCCATTTTAGATCTATTTTGAAAAAGACGAATGTGATAGGTTTGTTTTAATTTAAGATTCTCTTTTTTTAATGCTTCACGTGGTATTTTGTAACATTTTTCCTCACCATTTTTATGTACATTTCCCACAACAAAAAGCCAATCAGCTTTTAAAACTTTTTTATCAAACTCATTCACACTCATATCAGGAATATTTAATTCTTTTTTAGTTCCCTTTACCTCATAACTCCCTTTAATGCTATTTGGCCGGATTACCTCAAAATCATAACCAACACCCTTCCGAGAACAATTTTCAAGTTTACCCCCTTGAGATTCTACCCATTTTATAAAACATTCTATTCCTAATTTTTCTGTTGTTTTAGTAACCATAAAACAAATACATAATAGCATATATTTCTATAGAAAGTAAAGTTTATGATGATATTTTAAATATTAAGCCACCAAAACAATAACATCTCAATTCTCCGTCTAATCCTTTAATATAATTAGGATTGCAATTAGCCGATAAAACAATTTGCCTGCCTTTATGCTCAAGCTCTTTAAGAATAGAAATTAATACTTGAGTGGAATATGATTTTCCAGCAATAAATTGAATATTATTAATAATTAATAAATAAGTATTTCTATATTTTTGGTTAAATTTATCTTTTTTTCTCTCCCTAACTGCGCAAACTAATTCATTAATAAATTTTTCTGCTTCAATATATATTACTGGCTTTCTATATATTTTTTCAAAATCATTAACAATAATTTCTAATAAATTAACTTTTTTAGTCCCGCCATATAAAAACAAGGGATTGTATTTGGCTGGCTTTTCGATAATAGATAAAGTCGCTGTATAAGCTAATTCATTTGAGTTTATTTAAATAAAAATGCCATTTTCAAGCTTTAAAAGCAAAGGGGGCTAGCTAACTATACAAGTAAATCCTGAATCTGTTTCTTAAATTTGGGGATATCTTCTTGAGCGGTTTTCCAAATTCTATCAATGTTAACGCCAAAATATTCATGGGTTAAAACATCTCTCATTCCGGCTATTTTCTTCCAAGATATTTCTGGTTTATTATTTTTTGTCTCATCAGAGATATTTTTCACTGCTTCACCTATAATTTCTATTCTTCTCATTACAGCATCCTGCAACAAACGACTTGTCTCAAAATATTTAAAATCTTTACTAGCTATATATTCATAAATTAAATCGGCGCTTTTAATAATATCATTCAAAAATAATTTTTCGAAACGACTCATAATATTTTTATTTGTTCTGACAATATTACATCTCGTAAAAAGGGTTTAATTGCCCCATATTCCACCAAATCTACTTTCTTGCCCAGAATATCTTCTAATTTCAATTTCAAATCAACAAAATCAAGTAAACTTATATTTTTTTTGATTTCTACTAAAATATCTACGTCGCTTTTTTGCGTATTTTCACCACGAGCAAATGATCCAAATAAAGACGAGCGAATAACCCCCGCCTCTTTAAGAATCGGTAGTATTTTTGTTTTTATTTCTTCGACAGTGTTCATGATATATATCATATCAAAAATGTCCATTAAAGACAATGAAGATTTAATTTTTTATGTTGCCGAGATGTCTATAAACTTATACTATGAATACATATGACAAATTCAATCCCTCAAATTATAAAAAAAATTATGCCGGCCGTTGTGTCAATTGTGATTTCTAAAAAGAAATCCGATGTGGAAAAAGAAATCCCCCAAAACGCAACACCGATATTCCCATGGGAAGCGCCGGAAAAACATGAAATTCCCGAAGAATTAATTGACGCCCATGGCATGGTAAAAATAGGCAGTGGATCGGGATTTATTGTCCATGAAGATGGAATTATTATTACCAACAAACACGTAGTGGCGGACAATAAAGCCGAGTATGTCGTTTATACCGATGATGGAAATAAATATCCAGCAGAAATTTTGGCGCGCGATCCGATTGAAGATATTGCGATTTTAAAAATTAAAGCCGATGGATTACCAGTAGTAGAGCTTGGGGACTCCTCCGTCTTGGAACTAGGTTTGCCGGTTTTGGCGATTGGCAACGCCCTTGGTTTGTTTAAAAATACTGTTTCATACGGAATTGTTTCTGGACTTTCACGCTCAATTCAAGCCGCCGCACCTTCTCAAAATCCAAACGAGATGCCGGCGATGCAAGAGCTTAGAGGATTAATCCAAACTGATGCCGCAATCAATCCAGGAAATTCCGGAGGGCCGTTGGTGAATATGGACGGCGAAGTAATTGGCATTAACGCGGCCGTTGTTTTCGGCGCGCAAAATCTGAATTTTACTTTGCCCATTAATTCAGTGAAGAGAGATTTGGAGGATTTAAAAAAACATGGGCGGATTACCAGACCGATGCTTGGTCTTCGCTATATAACAATAGACGACAATATGAAAGAAAAAATGAAACTTGCCGTAGACTATGGCGCTTTGGTGATGGGACAAGGGCCGCATACTCACGGAGTAGTTCCCCACAGCCCGGCGCACAAAGCCGGCATTCGTGATAAAGATATTATTTTAGAATGTAACGGTGAGAAAATAACTCGTGAAAAAACGATTCAAGATTTTTTGGAAGAGATGTCTGTGGGAGATAATTTAGATTTGAAGGTTTTGCGCGATAAAAAAGAATTTGAGGTGAAGGTTTTGTTGGCGGAGAGAAAGTGAAGGATCTCTTTTTAAGAACCCCACCCATCTTTCTCGCAAAGCGTTCCGATTAGAAACAAATTATTACTCGCTCGTTCGTCTGACATAACGAGAAAAACACAACTCAACAGAACTATGGGAGTCGAACTCCCATAGTTCTGGATTCGGCAAGTGTTTTTTCTCTATGTCATTCTTCCTCGCTCGCTAATTTGTTTAATCTGCACTTCGCTTAACTTTACGAGTAAAGATGGGTGGGGTTCTACAAAACATAATCATCCAAAATCTAAAATCCAAACAAAATAGAAGCCCCGTTGGATGGGGCTTATAACACAACTAATGTGATAATGGTGGATTTTGGCAGTCACATTTTTTAGTGCAAATACAAGCAGACTCTTTTCTATATCCATAGAAATATGGGAACCAGATTCCCATAAAAATAAATGCGCCAGCACAAAATATTAATATTGCATAGGCATATGGTGACGGCCAAGGATTTGTTTTGAAAAATTCATAAATATGAGCTTTTACACAAAACCAACGAATACCTCCTAAGGCACAACTAATCGCGAAAATAAATACTAAACAGTCCTTTAGTGAAAACTGCAGTTTTTTCATAAATCCCCCTTTCAAAGTTCAGAATTTAAACTAGAAATATTATATAGGAGAATTAATACTTAATCAACTAAGGAAACATGCTCCTCTGATACGCTCTCAAAGTAGCGGTAACGGAGGGATCTTCTGATTGGAAACCTAAAAATTCCTTCGCACTGGAGCTGCTATAAAAATCTAACTTATTAAAAATATTGAGGATTGGCTGTGAGTCTTCGTATATGAATGACAAAACGCCAACAACGAAGAAAAGCCAAAGGAAGAATTTTAACACTCCGGTATTCTACAAAATACCGCTACCAAAAGCAAGCACCGCTAAAATAAGTACCACGCTACCCACTAATAATAACTGCTTCAAGAAACTTTCTTTTTTATTAAACATAGCTTAATAATAACACAAATTATTCGACAATAAAGTTAATAAGTCGATTGGGCACGAAGATTATTTTTTTAATATTGCCTTGAAGCCATTTTTTTACTAACTCTTGTGATTGAGCTAACTCTTCCGCTTCTTTTTGAGAAATATTTTTCGCCGCCAAAACAGTACCCCTCAATTTTCCATTAACCTGGATAATCAACTCAAAATCTTCATCTTGAACCAGTTTTTCATCCCAAGTCGGCCAAGATTCATAATCCAATAAATTTTCGTTTCCGAGGCTCTCCCAAAGTTCTTGAGCAATGTGTGGAGCAAAAGGAAACAAAATTTTTAATAAAGTTTCGTATTGAGATTTAAAAATTCCATTTTTATCTATTTCGTTAATAAAAATCATAAGCGCGGAAATTGCTGTATTGAAACTAAAGTTCTGAATGTCTTCAGTAATTTTTTTTATCGTTTGATGGAGTAGTTTTTGTATCCGTTTATTCGTAATAGATTCGTTATTCGTTAATTTTAAACCCCATATTTTATTCAAAAATCTATAAGTGCCAACCACCCCCCTCGGATCCCAAGGCTGACCATCTTCAAACGGGCCCATAAACATTTCATAAAGACGGATTGCGTCAGCGCCCCATTGTTCAACTAACGGATCGGGATTTATAACATTATCTTTGCTCTTGGACATTTTTTGCCCATCGGCACCTCTAATTAGTCCGAGATGGCGAAGTTTAATAAATGGTTCTTTGAAATTTAAGTAACCATTATCAAAAAGGAATTTTGTAATAAATCGAGCATAAAGAAGATGCAAAACTGTATGCTCCGCCCCAATTACATAAAGATCAACTGGCATCCAGTAATTAATATTTGAAATTTGGAAATTAAAATTTGAAATTTCTGGCGCGACATAGGCCAGGTAGTACCAAGACGAGTCAACAAAACTATCAAGAGTTTCCGGATCTCTTTTTGCCGGCCCGCCGCATTCTGGACACTTAACATTGATAAATTTCTCCGAGCTGGCCAGAGGCGGTTTACCTTTTGGCCGATAATCTTCAATTTTCGGAAGTTTGATCGGCAAATCTTTTTCCGAAATGGGAACGATACCGCATTTTTCGCAGTGAATCATCGGAATCGGCACACCCCAGTATCTTTGCCGAGACACAGACCAGTCGCGAAGTTTATATTTTGTAACTTTTTCACCTTTTACAAATTCGATAATTTTTTCTTTTGCCTTTTCTGAGTCCATGCCATCAAATTTTCCGGAATTAACCAAAATACCACTTCCCGTGTATATATTTTCGCCGTTCAGTTTTAAATTCCAAATATCCGACTCCGCATGAGTCATATTTTCATAATTTAATTTTGACCTATCAAGCCAAATTATTTCGTGATCATCTTTTTCTTTTTGATTAATATTTTTCTGCTCGTAATCTATAAGATCGAAAACTACAGTTATTGTATAAGCCACTCTATTTTCGTCTTTATGAGCGGCGAAATATTCGGCACGAACTCGTCCATCCAAAACTTTGACAAGTTTTAAGTTGATAAATCCAGTTTCTTCGAGAACTTCTCTTTTTGCAGCAGAAATAGGGTCTTCGCCCTTTTCTATCCCGCCCATTGGAAAAGTAATCCAATTGAACTTTTTCCATTTGAGAGCAAGGTATTTGTCTGTTTTAGGATTCCTAACAATCGCGTGTACATTTTCTCTTTCAACAAACTTCTTGCCTTTTACTGGTGGGTTTTTCCTATCTACAATGTTTGGCATTACAACCTCTTTAATCAGTAAATTAAACTTCTTAGCAAATTCAAAATCCCGTTCATCATGAGCTGGCACTGCCATAATAGCTCCGGTACCATAGCTTCCCAAAACATAATCTGCTACCCAAATTGGAATTTCTTCGCCAGTGGCGGAGTTTATTGCTTTTATTCCCTTCAATTCTACGCCTGTTTTTTCTTTCGTATCTTCCTGACGCATTAATTCTGTCTTATGGCTTGCCGTTTCTATATATTTTTCCACCTCTTTTCTATTCGCTATTTGCAATTTGCCATCTGCCAATAGAGGATTTTCTGGCGCGAGAACCATGTAAGTAGCTCCGAAAAGCGTATCCGGCCTAGTTGTAAAAACTTCTATTTCGGATTTCGAATTTCGGATTTCGAATTTTATTAAAGCTCCTTCTGATTTTCCAATCCAATCTTGTTGTCTCTTAATTGTTGCCTCTGGCCAGTCTAATCCCTTCAAGTCTTCAAGAAGATGTTCGGTATATTTTGTAATAGCTAAAAACCACTGCTCCATCTCTTTTTGTTCTGTCAGACTGCCGCAACGATCACATTTCCCGTCAACCACTTGCTCATTTGCTAAAACAGTTTGATCTTGGGGGCACCAATTTACTTTGGCTTTGGCTCTATAAGCTAGCCCCTTTTTAAATAATTGAATGAAAATCCACTGTGTCCACTTATAATATGAAGGGTCGGAGGTATTTATCTCTCTATCCCAATCATAAGAAAGACCAAACATTCTTAATTGTTTTTTAAAGTTTTTAATATTATCTTTAGCCACTTCCTGTGGAGATTTTCCAACTTTAATCGCATAATTTTCAGTAGGTAAACCAAAAGCATCCCAGCCCATTGTGTAAAGAACCTCATAACCTTTCATACGCATAAATCGAGCATGAATATCTTCTGCTATATACCCCTTAGGATGGCCAACGTGCAAGCCAGCCGCTGAAGGATATGGAAAGGTCTCCAATTGATAATATTTCTGTTTTTTGGTTTCTTCGCTGACTTTATGAACTTTTTCGTCAAGCCATCTCTTCTGCCACTTCTTTTCAATTTTTTGGGGATTGTATTTCATAACTTGCTTGCCCGCCGAAGCCTTGGCGAAGGCTGGGCTTTTCATTATAAATATTATGATATATTGTCGTTAACATGACACTATTGACAGTGGTTAATGTTATGTTATAATTAAAGGAGTGCGAAATAAAGCTTGGTATGATAGCGCCGCGAGATATCGTATGGATACAAATGTATCGTCCAGAATTCTGACGCAAGTTGGCTTAGCGCAAAGCAGACTCGCGAGGAATATCTGAGATATCAGAGCGAGAAAACGCAGCAATCAACCCAAGCAACGAGCCCTCGTCCGACCGTTAGGACGAGGGTTTTTTAATTAATTTGAAAAATTCTTTTAGCATTTTCCGTGGTTTTTTGAATTACTTCCCCCACAGAAATATTTTTCAATGCAGCAATTTTTTTAGCCACTTCCACTATGTAAGACGGTTCATTTCTTTGGCCACGATAAGGTTCTGGCGAAACATAAGGAGCATCTGTTTCCAATAAAATATTTTCTATCGGTAAAAATTTAATCACCTCATCATAATCCCGCACAAAAGTAATGACACCACCAAAAGTAAAACTACAGCCCAGTTTTAATAATTCTTTTGTTATATTTAGGGAGCCGACGTAGAAATGTATAACTTTAGATAGATTAAAACTTTTTATTAGAGAGATTAGGTCTTCATATGCATTGTCTGAATTTTTTGACGGACGACAGTGAATCATCAAAGGTTTTTGGAGTTCTTGGGCTAGTTTTATTTGCTCTAAAAAAACTTTTTTCTGATTCTCTTTAGTCTGTAATTCGTAATCTGCAATTTTATTAATTCGATAATAATCTAAGCCACATTCCCCAATCGCCACCACTTTTGGATGACCGGCAATTTCTTTTAAATTATCAATATGAAAAGCTTCGTGAATTGGCTCTCTTAGTTCGTTTTTATCGAAGAACCACCCGCCTCCGCCAAGACTTCGGCGAGGCAAAGCATGACTTGGATGAAAACCAACAGCCGCCCAAATATCATCCGGATATTTTTCGGAAATCTCAATCGCAGTTTTTGAAGTTCCTAAATTAGTGCCAACAGTGATCATTTTTACCCCCGCTTCTTGAGCTCTTTTTATAACTTCGTCTCGATCTTTATCATAAGCCGGAAAATGGATATGGGTATGCGCGTCAAAAATCATAATATTTTATAATGTAATAAATAAAATAAAAAGTCTACTAAACTAATATGCGATCGCAAGTTAGTTGAGTAAATTTTATATTCTAGGAAATAAAATTTCTCTTTTTTTGTTTTCCTGTATACTTTTTAATATTTTCTCTGAAGTTCCTGGTAAAAATGGGCTTAGAAATTCAGCGACATTCTTTAAAATAAATAAACAATTACAAATAATATTTTCTTTATCCTGATTATTGTCTAAGGACCATGGTTTTTTTTCGTTTAAATATCTATCCCCAAAACTAATTAATTCCCAAAGCGCCGCCAATGCTTCGTGAAATTTATATTCCCCCATTTTTTCATCAACAATTCTTTTTGTCGTTTTTATTTTTTCCAATATAGTGACATCCGATGTCACTATATTATTAACATTAATATTCTGAGCCAAAGTAAGTGTACGAGCGATGAAATTTCCCAGTCCATTTGCCAAATCGCCATTATATCTTTCCTCAAACTTTTTATAAGAAAAATCCCCGTCGTCAGTTGGCGCAATTTCTCGTAATAAATAATAACGCACGGCATCCACACTATATTTTTTAACCAATTCCACGGGATCAATTACATTGCCCAAAGTTTTAGACATCTTCTGACCATCAACAGTTATGTGGCCGTGCACAAAAATATTTTTAGGTAAATCTAATCTGGCCGAAAGCAACATCGCTGGCCAAAATAATGTGTGAAAGCGAAGAATGTCTTTGCCAATAAATTGCGCGTCAGCTGGCCATTTATCCTTAGGATATAAATAATTAGTAAGCGCATCCGCCCAAACATAAATAGTTTGATCATCATCTCCCGGCACTGGAATTCCCCATTGTAAATCTTTTCTTGGACGGGAAAAACTTATATCTTCTAATCCTTGATTGATGAAACTTAAAATTTCGTGCTTGCGTGTTTCGGGGATTATTTTGATTTGATTGGATTCAATTAAAGCTTTAATTTGGGAGCCGTATTTTATTAGTCGGAAAAAATAATTTTCCTCTTCTATTATTTCTGGCTCCTTATTATGGTCGCGACAAATTCCATTAACCAAATCTTTTTCTGTCACAAAAGCTTCGTGGCCAATACAATAAAGACCTTTGTAATTTTTTTTATAAATATCACCTGCCTGTTCTAATTTTTTCCACAATTCGACAACATTTGGCCAATGTTTTTGTTGATCTGAGGTACGAATAAAATCATCCCAAGATAAATTTAGAATTTCTTTTAGCGCGCGGAATTTTTCCGCGTTTTGATCAACGAAACTTTTTACTTCCATTCCAGCCTCTTCAGCTGCTTTTACAATTTTCGCGCCGTGCTCGTCGGTGCCAGTCAAAAAAAATACGTCGTCATTTTTTTGCCGATGCCATCTGGCTACCGCATCCGCCTGAATCAATTCTAATGCAAAACCAAGGTGCGGCGCACCATTTACGTAAGCGATGGAGGTTGTTTGATAGAACTTTGACATAGCAGTATTATAAAATAATTTTCACTTTTCAGCCACTAGCACAATATTTCTATAGGGAGACAGATAAATTTTTTCCAGCGAAAAATTTTCCTATACTCGTCAGAAAAAGTCCTTCCTACGTCAGGACAACCTAGCTTTTTCTGCTTCGTCCCGCTCCTACGGGAACTGCACTATCTCCCCTACGAAACATTGTGCTAGTGGCTATTTGACAAAGTAGTTTTTTATTATACACTATAATGATCTAGACTTGAAAGGAGAGGTGAATGGACATTTTGAACATAAGCAAGGATTGGACGGCCGTAGAAAGAATAAATGTAGCAACAGAACTGGCAAGAAAACTACAAAGATGGACTAGAGAAATAAGATTAATTAATATGTCAGGTAGCACTCCTGATGTATTTGCTTCGTATATTGAAATTGTTCTAAATTGGCCGATAGAAACTCTGGAAAAAGAAAGGACTAATATTAAAGCTCTTTTGAGATGAAACTACGACTCGCGGCCACTCGCGAGTTTTTTGTTTTAAAGTTATCCACAAACAGTCTCACTTTGTGACGATCGTCACGAATAGTGATATTTGATATAGAGAAAAAGAAGAATCTCATAAGATCCTTCGGCTGAAACCTCAGGATAAAACGCAGGGGTTTTATAATCCTAGACCCCTGCGTTTTACCTTCCACTGCGTCCAATCCTCCACTAATTCTTGAACAAATACTGCCACTGGCACGGC
>ERZ1292623.4318-Hain-H51-01um-R1-4318-length-11695-cov-12_pt1 | contig 11695 bp, 13 predicted proteins | sample MGYA00564398_ERZ1292623 | MGnify/ENA primary metagenome ERZ1292623 (study PRJEB36523, sample SAMEA6512633) | groundwater metagenome | collected 2019-01-07 | study: AquaDiva: Metagenomics assemblies of 32 groundwater samples | reverse complement strand
TATTATGCTTGATAAACTAGCAACAGAATTAAAAATAAGAGGATTTAGTCAAAAAACAGTTGAATCTTATTTGTTACATAATAAACAGTTTCTTGATTTTGTAAAAAAAGAACCAATGCAGATAGAAGAGCAGGATGTTAAAAATTATATGGCATACTTGATGTCCGAAAAACAATACAAGCCAAGAAGCATGAGTTTAGCATTAAGTTCTTTGAAATTTTTCTATGAAAATATTCTAAACAAAAACATAATGGGAAAAATTAAAACTCCAAAATTAGACAAGAAAATCCCCGTAGTTTTAACGAATGAGGAGGTTAAGTCCTTATTAAATGCAATTGAAAATCCGAAACATAAAATATTAATTTCTTTGATGTTATCTTCTGGTTTAAGGGTAAGTGAGGCAGTTTCAATGAAAATGGAAGATATTAACTTCGAGGAAAAAACCCTAACAGTAAGATCTGGAAAGGGAAAAAAAGACAGATTAACAATTATCTCAACTAAATTAGTAGATGATATAAAAGAATATTTAAAAGAAAATAAAAAAGAAAACAACCCTTACTTATTTCCCGTAAGAGATACGCACGTTACAATTAAACTTGCACAAAAAGTTATAAAACAATCTGCGAGAAAAGCAAATTTAAGCAAAAGAATTTATTGTCATGCCTTAAGATCAACATTTGCAACCAACTTGATGAATTCTGGAGTTAATTTACGTTTTATACAGGCATTATTGGGTCACGCTAATCTCAGTACGACAGAATTGTATACTCGAGTTACAACAGAAGAATTAAAAAAAATAAAAAATCCTTTAGACGGTATTTAGTATTTCTTAGTAATCATATTCGAGAAAATTAAGTTTCAATAGATTTATATACTAGTTTGTCATCACACTATCGACGAGATTTATAATTTAAGGAGGTGCATTTCAATGGGTAAAGTAATCTTAAAAAATGCCATCAAACGTAGAAAAGGATTCTCGTTTAAGTAAAAGCTTAATGAGCCTTAGATTTATACTACGTTGATGGAAAAGGAAATGTCTGCGAAGCTATGATGGCTCGTGGAAAAAGAAAGAGAAGATAAAAACTTCTCTTTTTTATTTTTTAAATTAATAATCTTAATTCTATTATTATAAAAATTCCTAAAGTATTAAGAATATAAGATAACATAAAGAAATTTATCGAGGATATTTTTGAAAATGCAAGTAATGAAATACCAATTTCGTCCGGCAAGGGAGACGCAATAATAAAACCCGCTAGAACAGGAATCAAATAAGCTTTTATTATTCTAGGCAATTTTTTATCAACCCAAAGAATTATCTTTTCATTTTTTAAATTTTTAATTTCATCGCTAAATTGGAATTTTAATAATTTAAATATTGTAAAATCACTTAAAAAAGCACCAACTCCTCCTATCAATGCCAATAAAATTGCATTGTAATTATTCGAGAGTATAAGAAATATAGCAACTGCAAAGGGTGATGTAAACCCATAAGAAAATAATATCCCGGCGAAAAAAGCACCAACATAACCAAGATTAATTAATAAATCATAAGGTGGATCATAACTCAGTGTTCCTTTATAAAAATAATACGCCCCGATAATTGCGATTAAAAATAATAGTAATTTTGGATATTTTATTTTCATTTTATCTAAAATCTTTGTGAATAACCATCTACAGTTTTATATGTCATTAGATAATTCTCGCTATACCCTCTATTCTTGAAACTATTAACCAAATCACTAAATTTTTTAAAGAACTTGACTAATTTCTCTTCTAGTTCTTCTAAATCATCTGCAAATCTTATAATAACTAGATCCTCCATAACATTATAACTATCTTCAGATTTATTTTTACCTTTAACATGATCTCTTATAAAGTTAATTAAACTTCTAGTCATTTCATCATACTTAGTTATTTTAAATTCTTTTTTCAAGAAATCTTTTTCACCGTTAACATCAATAACAGCATGCAAAATAAAACTATCATTGTTTCTATTATAATTGTTTATCTTAAGTTCATTTAGTTTAATCATTAAATTTTTCATATTGTTATTAGATAAACTCCTATTAACATTATTAAAGATGCTATAAACTTCTTAAATAAAAACCTTTCGTGGAAGATAGCACCACCAAGCAGTACAACAAATAACACGCTAGTTCTCTTTACAGGCTCAACAAGGAAAGCAGAAGCCAGACTAACACCTTGGTATAGTGCTAATCTGCTTAAAATTACTAAAACTGCGATAATTAAAATCATGAAACCATTTATCTGGAATCCTTTATTTATTTCCTTAAAGCCTTTATGAAAAACGCTAATTAAAATGCAGTAATTAATTGCTAAAAATGTGCTTAATAAAAATAAATATGAAACAGGATCAGCTAAATTGCTTTTTAAAAAATATCTGTCAACAATAGAGGATAATCCGTTCAAGATTAATGCAATAAAGATATAATGGATGTAACGAGATTTTATTATATTTTTTATCGGGGCAAGAAAATCATGTTCCTTGCCTTGTAACACATAAGTTCCAATAATAACAAAAAATATTCCAAAAACCTGCAAATTTGTAGCATGTTCTTTCAAAAATAACAATGAAAAAATCAAAATAAATATAGGACCAAATGAAAGAAAAGGACTTACTAGGCTTACTTCCATATGACGTATAGCCTTGCTCACCAATAAAAATGAAGCTGCAGCAATCCACGAATTAAAATACATTAATAATAATAAACTTACAGAAAGCCTGTCAAAATTTAAATACGGCAGAAAGATTAACGAGATAATAAAGATTGCAATTGATAACACAGCAGAGAATTGCATCGCATGTTCTTTCTTCAATACCTTTTTCTCGAGAATCGTTTCTATTGAAATAAAAACAGCAGAAGCAAGTGCAAACCAAAACCAATTCATAGTCTTAATGTTATTCTTTATTATTTAAAAGTTTCCAATAGTTTTTTAAATATTATAATTAAGACTTGATTTAAGGGCCCGTAGCTCAGGCTGGTAGAGCACTTGTCTTAACAGAGTGAAGCTCTTAAACCTTGGAGTCACCAAGGGGTCGTGGGTTCAAATCCCATCGGGCCCGTTTATTTTTAACAAGATTTATAAATTTTTAGTAATTCTTTTTATTATGAGCATTGGAACTAATGAAACTGTAAAATTAAGTTTAACAGATAGAGTTTTCGAAAGTACAAAAAATAATTGGTATATTTTTAGATTATCAAGGATTTATGTAAAAGAGGCTTTTTTAGCGATGACTCTTAATGAAGGGATAGAAACAAGATATGAATTAAAAGTACAAAAAAATAAAACTCTTTCTAAATTTAATAGCAAATTTAAAAATAATTCTTTACAAATGACCATGCCGATGTATTTTTCGGGATTATTTGGACATTTAAGCAGGCCATTATATTATGTTGGGCTTACTTTATTAACACAGGATTAATAAGATTTATATTATTATTGATATTCTTTTCGTTAATGTATAGCATCGATAACTGGGTGAACCAAATTCTACAAGACAATAATTCTCTGATACTTGTCGAGGGAAAAAGAGACATTAAGGCACTAAATAAATTAGGAATAATCAATGTTAGTTCTATAGATAGACCTATTTACTCATTAATTGAAAACATAACAAGAAAAAACAAGCGAGTAATAATATTGACAGATTTTGATAGAACAGGAAGAAAGCTTTATTTTAGTATTAAACATGAATTACAGAGAAATGGAATTAAAATTAATGATAAATACAGAAAATATTTATCAAGATGCAAGATAACGCATATAGAGGGATTATTTACTTATTATAAAAATAATTCTAAAGAAGTTCTTTAATTTTTTCAATATATTCAGCGACTTTATTTCCCTGTTCTGTTAATGCAATGTTTTTTATTCTTCCATGTTTTTCAAAACTAACTAATCTTGCTCTTTCCATCTCTTGTAATATCTTAACAGCATGAGAATAAGTACAATCAACTTCCTTAGCTAAAATACTTCCGTAACTAGGTTTTTTTGTATTCCTTCTTAAAGCTACGAGAATTAAGGCTGGTTTTTTTCTGAAAAATACTTCAAACATTGTTTCTAGTTTTTTAGCCAATTTATTTAACCCCGATTAACAAAGAAAATTTACTCATATTTAAATGTTTCTCTTGAAAATATATATCCGAAGACAATATACCGTAATCTTTATATAATAATATTCATTAATGAAGTTATGCTTGATATAAATTTAATCAGAACCAATCCAACATTAGTTAAAAAAAATTTGGAGAAGAGATTTCAGCACGAAAAAAAAGAATTTGTCGATAATGTTGTTAATTTAGATAAAAAATATCGTGAGGATCTGCAGGGATTAGAAAAATTAAGGCATGAAAAAAATGTTATTTCCCAAAAAATTAATTTGTTGAGAAAAGAGAACAAATCATTTCATAATGAATTAATGCGTGCACAGTCATTACCAAAAGAAATTTCTAAATTGGAAGATGAAGTTAACTTGATTAAACAAAGAATTAATGATTACTTGTTGAAATTACCAAATATTTTGCATGAAAAAGTTCCAATTGGTAAAGATGCAACTAAAAATAAAGTAATTAAGAAATGGGGCAAGCCGAAAAAAGTAAAATTTAAATTAAAAAATCATGTTGAACTTGCAGAATTTTTAGATGTTGCAGATTTTGAACAGGGAAGAGAAGTTTCAGGTAAAGGATTTAATTATCTAAAAGGAAAATTAGCAATATTGGATTTAGCATTGCAAAGATATGGCGTTGATTTTTTATTAAAATATAAATTTAAATTAATTATTCCACCTTTAATGCTAAGAAGAGAAGCATTAGCAGGTGCTGTTGATTTAAGCGCATTTGAAGAAGTTATTTACAAAGTAGAGAATGAAGATTTATATTTAATTGGAACAGGAGAACATTCTTTAGTTACTTACTTAAAAAATAGAACTCTGAAAAAAGAGGATCTTCCTGTAAAATTATGCGCAGTTACACCTTGTTTTAGAAAAGAAATTGGTGGACATGGCGTTGATATGAAAGGTTTATTCAGGATGCACCAGTTTAATAAAGTAGAGCAAGTAGTTTTCACAACACAAGAAAATTCATATAAAATTTTAGAGGAAATGCAAAAGATTACAGAAGAGTTTTTCAAAAGTTTAAAGATTCCCTACAGAGTAATTGAAATTTGCTCTGGTGATCTGGGAAATAAATTCGCAAAACAATATGATATAGAAGCTTGGATGCCTAGACAAAAAGAATACAACGAAGTTACCTCAGCTGGAAATTGTACGGATTATCAAGCTAGAAGATTAAACATAAAATATTTGGATGGTGAAGAAAAAAAATTTATGCATATCTTAAATAATACAATGGTTGCTACATCGAGAGCAATGGTAGCAATTCTAGAAAATTACCAGCAAAAAGATGGAAGTGTAAAAATCCCTAAGGTATTACAAAGGTATACCGGTTTTAAGGAAATTAAGCGCTAGGCATACAATTTTTACAGATTCCTTTTTTAGAACAATTTAAACATGTAATATTGCCGCAGAACTTGCATGGCTGACTTGCTAGATTTTTTCTACAAATACTGCAAACACCCAATTTATCCATAGAAATTAGTATTAAAATAAATTTATAAAGCTTCTTCCCAATATTCTAATTATGAAAATATTAGCAGCCGGTGATTTGCATGGAGATACTTCAGCAGCTAAAGCTCTCGCAAATAAAGCTGCAAAAGAAAAAGTTGATTTAGTTGTTTTAGCAGGAGATATAACGGGAGACGATGATTTGCTTCCAGGAGTTATCTCACCATTCCTAGACAAAAATAAAAAAGTATTATTTGTTCCGGGAAATCATGAAAGCATGGCAACCGCTGATTTTATTGCAGATTTTTATAGCATTACTAATTTACATGGTTATTCTGTTAAGTACGAAGATGTTGGAATATTCGGATGCTCCGGGAATAATATTGGCATAAATCAGATTTCAGAAGAAGAAATATTTTATTTATTAAAAAAAGGATTTGAAAAAATCAAGGACAGCAAGAAAAAAGTCATGGTAACACATGTTCACCCAAGTAATACAAAAATGGGAAAATTCGGTCATCCTTTGGTAAGAGAAGGTAGTAAAGGTATAAGAAAAGCAGTTAAACAATTTAAACCAGATATTTTAATTTGTAGCCATGTGCATGAAGCATCTGGAATAGAAGAAAAATTAGGAAAAACCAAAGTAATTAATGTTGGAAAAGAAGGAAAAATAATAGAAATATAAAAATAATATTAAAACAAGGGGCTAGATTTTATTTATTTAAGTAAAATGAATTAAGAAAATGATTCATCCAACTCAGATAATTTTTTAAGATGTGATTCTGCCCTATCAATAGCTTTTATGGCCTCCGTACAATAAATTTAGCCATATTTAATTTACCGCTTATAAGGCTTGGTTTAGACTTTTGATTTATTAATGAATCAATTGCTTTATTTAAATTTTTCACAGAATAATCAATTTCTGAAGCTAAATCAATCAGCTTCTGATTAACATTATTCTTAGCCATTCTCTTTATAGGATAATTAAACTATTTAAATTTAACGTTTAATTTTGCTAACTTAAATATTACAGAACCAAAAATAAGAATATTTATAAATAAGAATAACTTATTGTTATAATAATGACGGATATATCTAACACAGCTTATAATCACTTTATCTCAATTGAAGATATCCCTAAAGAAAAATTTTTTATTTTAATTAAACCGAAATTTAATAAAAAAATTATTACCAATTTAATTAATAAATATGGCTCTTTACAAAATGCATCCCATAAAATAAATGTGTCGTTTGTTTCTCTTTATAATTGGAGAAGAACAAACCAATACCCTTTTTCTTATCTGGTCTCTATATTAAAAAATTTGAATTGCAACACTTATCCAAAAATAAATGATAATCTCATTAATTTAAGATCGGGATTTAATTTAAAAGCTAACGGCGGAGGTATTAGTAGTCCAATTTATCCAAAATTACCTATAAAACTTTCGAAAGAATTGGTTAGAATAATTTCACATACTTTTGGAGATGGCTGTTTATCTAATACTAAAAGTCATTTGGAGTTAACTTATTATAATCAGTGTAGTGTTTTGAGAGAACAATTTAAGCAAGATATGAACAAAATTTTTGGAAAAATTAAATTTAAAGAGGGAATTAATAAAACTACTCCTTTTGTCAGAGTACCTGTACCAATACCCTTACTCCTATTAACAAAAATTAAGAATTTTAATAGCAAAACTTGCAGAGTCCCTTATTTTATTAAGAATTCCAGGAAGTATATTAAAAAGGAATTTTTAAAATCTTTTTTTGATGATGAGGGACATGTAAGGTATAAACCACCATATAGAAGAATAGAACTCACTCTATGCAATAAGCCATTTTTGTTAGATATAAAAAAATTGCTTGAAGAATTTAATATAAAAACAACCAAGGTATATTATAAACAACTTCGAGGATTTGATACATATACCGTTTACATAAGAAATTTTCATCATTTAAAGTCTTTTTACGAATTTATTAATTTTAATCATCCCCTTAAATTAAATAAATTAGAAAAAATAATGAAAAATCCAGGTAGAAAGCATTATACAAGGATCGAAGTTAAAAATAAAATATTAAAGTACTTAGAAAATAAAGATTTAACATCATCTGAACTAATGAAAATGCTAGATAGAAAAAGAGTTACAGTTAATCTTTGGTTATTACTATTAGAAAAAGAAGGAAAAATATATAGAAAAGAAATTAGAAAAATTAATAAAAACAATAGGGAAATCATTTGGGCAATAAAATGAGCAGTTATGAACTTTTGATCAGTGAAAAGCCAGATGCAGCACTAAAAATAGCAACAGCTCTAGCCGATGATAAACCTGTAAAAAAATTAAATAAAAAAGTTCCTTATTATGAAATATCTCATAAAGGTAAAAAATTAATTGTTGGTTGTGCTGTAGGTCATTTATTTGGGTTAAAGGAAACAGATGGAAAAGGATGGGTTTATCCGATAACAAATTACGACTGGGTTCCTATATATGAAGTAAACAAATTTGCTAAATACACAAAAGATTATATTAATACTTTTAAAAAATTGGTAAAGGAAGCAAAAGAGTTTACAATATGCACAGATTTTGATGACGAAGGAAGTTTACTGGGATATAATGTTCTAAGATTTATAGCCAAAAAAAATGATGCCCATAGAATGAAATTTAGTACATTAACAAAAAAAGATTTGATTGTTTCTTATGAAAATAGACTAAAAACATTAGATTTTGGACAAATTTATGCTGGAGAGACAAGGCATAATTTGGATTTTTTATGGGGAATTAATTTATCAAGAGCTTTAACATTATCAATGAAAAAAGCTAGTGGTGGATTTAAAGTTTTATCAATTGGAAGAATTCAAGGACCAACTTTAAATTTGATTGTTGAAAAAGAAAAAGAAATTTTGGCATTTAAACCGGTTTCTTATTGGCAAATTTCATTAACAGGATTAGTAGATAAAAAAGAAATTATTGCTTGGCATAAAACTAATGAATTTTGGAAGAAAGAAGAAGCTGGAAAAGTATTAAAGGATGTTAAAGGTAAAAAAGCTATTGTTCAGAATATTAAAGAATCTGAATTAACTCATGAAGCACCATTTCCATTTGATTTAACAACATTACAAATTGAAGCTTATAGAAATTTTGGAATAAATCCTAAAGAAAGCTTGGCAATTGCACAAAGTTTGTATGTTAATGGATTAATTAGTTACCCAAGAACAAGTTCACAGCAAATTCCAGATTCAATCGACATTAAGGAAATATTTACAAAATTACTTGATTCAAAATATAAAAGTTTAGTAAAAGAATTATTAAAAACAAAATTAATTCCTAATAATGGAAAGAAGACAGATCCTGCACACCCGGCAATAATTATAACCGGAGAATTACCGGAAAAATTAAAAGAACGCGAATTAAAAGTTTATGATTTAATTGCTAAGAGAACCTTTGCAACTTACGGTGAACCAGCTAAACGTAAGTCATTAAGTGTTGAAATTAATTGTAATAAGGAAAGTTTTATTGCAAAAGGTATTTTAACAACTTATCCTGGATGGCATAAATATTATTCTCCTTATGTTAAATTAGATGAAATTGAGTTACCCAAATTAGAAAAAGGACAAGAAATTTTAAAACCTAAATTTGAAATGTATGAAAAAGAAACTCAACCTCCAAGACGTTATTCTCCAGCATCATTAGTTAAAGAACTTGAATCAAGACATTTGGGAACAAAGGCTACAAGATCAAATATTATAGAGACTTTATACGATCGTCAATATATTATGGAACAAAGTATACAAGCTACCGAATTAGGAATTAGAACCATTGAAACTTTAGAAAAATATTCTCCCGAAATAATTGATGAAAAATTAACTCGTGAGTTCGAAGAAGAAACCGAATTGATACAAGAAGGGAAGAAAACAGAAGAAGAAATTGTTGAAAAAAATAAAATAATATTATTAAAAATATTAGAAAAATTCAAGAAACATGAATTAGATATTGGAAAGGAATTAGCAGAAGCAAATATAGAAACAAGAAACAAAGCAAGCATAATTGGTAAATGTCATAAATGTAAGGTTGGAGATTTAAGAATATTATATAATAAAAGATTTAAGAGTTATTTTGTTGCATGCAATAAATATCCTGATTGCAAAACAACTTTTTCTATGCCAAAATATGCATTGCCAAAACCAGGAGATATTTGTAAAGAATGTACTTATCCAAGATTAAAAATGATAAGGCAAGGAAAAAGACCATATGATTTTTGTATTAATCTAGAATGTCCTTCAAGAAAACGTTATTTAGAAGAGCATAAAAAATTGGATGAAAATAATAAAACTAAATAATTTTTATTCCGTCGTTTCCAATATCAAATAAATATTCAATTTCACTCGGTTTTTCTTTTATCATTTTTCTAGGATTTTTCTCCAACCTTATTATAATTCTTGAAAAATTTCTAGCTGTTTTTCCACCAACACTTTCTATTTTATTACTATTAAAATTTTTATAAACCTGGTTATTAAGAAAAACATTGATTCCTTTTTTATTCAATAACCTTAATGCCTTGAACATTTCAATAAATTTATCATTAGTTTCCTTGACATTATCCTTTAATTCATTCCTGTAATGTGAGCCAATTGTATCTATAATAATTAAATTAGTATTTTTGATATTGTCCAAATTATTTACAATCTTAATTTGCTCGTCAAAGTTACTTGCTTTGAATAATAATATATTTTTCAAACATTTTTCATAATATTCTTGAGATATTTGCTTGAATCTTTCAAAATTAAATCCGTTTTCCGTGTCAATAAAGATAACTTTGCTGAATTTGCTGAAATCACAAGCTAACATTAAAGCAAGAGTTGTTTTTCCAGTAGCCGCCTCACCATAAACTAGATTAATTCCGGAATTTAAATCAAAAAATTCATTCAACATAAGATTAAGTTATAATGAAAACTTAAAAATCCTCTTATTGCGCAAAGCTTCATCAACCGAAATATTTATATACAAGTTGTATATACAGAGAGTGTATACGAACATGGCAGATTTATTTGAAACTACAGTTGTATGTGATAAATGCAATAAAAAAACGAATAAACAGCAACTAGTTAAAAATGGATTTAGGATAAGAGCATGGGAATGTCCCAATTGTGGAAAAATATGGGAGCATCCGGCAGACAAACAAGCTCAAGATGATTTCCAAAAGCTTAAAGAGAAGGAATTCCAAGTTAAATTAAGAATGGTTGGTAATTCATATACAGTTTCAATACCTCGTGAAATAATTGAATTTGAAGAAGAGTTTAATCGTGAATTAAACGAGTTAATTTCATTATCGATGGAAGAACCAGGAAAGATTTCATTGTTTTTACATAAGAAGATGACAAGAATGTTTAGAAAACCAGAGATGGAAGAAGATGAAAGAAACTAAAGACATTAAATTAAAGGTAATGGAAGCTTTGCAGGAAGAAGCTTACAAAGGAATAGTTAGAATAGACTCTGAGACAATGCATTTAATCGGTGTTCACCCTGGTGATGTTATTCAGATTACAGGCGGAAGGGAAACTGTCGGTATAGTAGACAGAGCTTATCCTACTGATGTTGGCCAGAATGTTATAAGAATGGATGGAATTTTAAGAAGAAATGCAAAAACAAGCATTGGAGAATTTGTTAAAATAATCAAAGCAGATATCAAGGAAGCTAAAGATATTGTTATAGCACCAGCACAAAAAGGTGTAATGGTTAAAGCTGATCCTAGAATTTTTAAAAGAGCTTTATTGGGAAGAGCTGTTGTTAAAGGTGACATTGTTGCTCCTGGTGGAACAAAAACAAGACATAGGACAATGTCAGATTCTCCGTTTTTTGAAGAAGTATTTAGCATGTTTGAAGAAAGTTTTACAGCTGGATTTGGTTTATCCGGGTTAAGATTTATAGTTGTTAATACAAATCCTAAAAATGCAGTAATAATTACAGAAAATACAGAATTAACTTTAAACCCAAAGGCAGTTGAAATAAGTGATGAAAGAATACCAGAAGTTTCATATGAAGATATTGGTGGATTGAAGGAAGAAATTTCAAAAATAAGAGAAATGGTTGAGTTGCCATTAAAACATCCTGATTTATT
>ERZ1292623.4317-Hain-H51-01um-R1-4317-length-11698-cov-7_pt1 | contig 11698 bp, 14 predicted proteins | sample MGYA00564398_ERZ1292623 | MGnify/ENA primary metagenome ERZ1292623 (study PRJEB36523, sample SAMEA6512633) | groundwater metagenome | collected 2019-01-07 | study: AquaDiva: Metagenomics assemblies of 32 groundwater samples | reverse complement strand
CACAAAAAATGCTTCATACAACACTCAAAAAATTCAATCACCCCGAAACGCTCGTCAAAGAGTACGATAATTGGTGGCTTCTTTGCCGACTAAAACAAGTAACTTTGGGTTCATTGGTTTTGATTTGCAAAGATGAGGTTGAGGCGTTTTCCAAGATTTCCGCAGAAAGTTTCTCTGAATTCCCAAAAATTATTAAAGAGTTGGAATTAAAACTAAAGAAAGAATTCGGTTACGACAAGATAAACTACATGATGCTTATGATGGCTGATCCAGAGGTGCATTTCCACATTTTTCCGCGGTATTCAATCGACAGAAACTTCGAAAACACCTGCTTCAGAGATGCTGGATGGCCAGATTTACCCGATACAAAAAACCCAAACAATGTCGGCAAAGATATATTTGTTGCACTGATTCATAGATTAAAATCGGTGTTCAATAATTCTTAAAGAATATGACGAAATATGATTCGCTGAAAGAATTAGAAAAAAAAATTTTGAGCGATATGCGTCTGCCTCTTCAAGAATCAAATCTAGTTTTTGGAGAAGGCGATCCAGATTGTAGGGTAATGTTTATTGGCGAAGCACCCGGGCTTACCGAAAATCAACTAAAACGCCCCTTCGTTGGTCGTGCCGGACAACTTTTGGACAAGATGATATCTCTTATTGGTTGGAAGAGAGAGGATGTTTATATAACAAACATTGTGAAGCGCAGACCACCAGAAAATAGAGACCCTACCCCTGAAGAGATTGATGCGTATAAACCATATCTCACAAAACAAATAAATATAGTTAATCCGAGCATAATCGTAGTTTTGGGCAGGTTCGCAATGAATTATTTTTTGCCCACAGCAAAGATAACAAGAGATCAGGGAAAAGTTTTTAAAGTGGGCGATTGGTTTATAACACCAATGCTTCACCCCGCCGCCGCTTTGCGCGGGACGGGAATGATGGAAGTTTTCACAAAAACATTCCAAAAATTACCGATGGTCGTGAAGAAATGTGAAGTCTTTGCTAAAAAAATCACTTTGCATAAAAAAGAGGTTGAGGAGCAGGAAAGTTTGTTCTAACTCCGTTATAATTAGCATAAATGTCATTTTCCCTCTTCTATATAGTAAACAGACTATTCTACCGAATTCTCCAGTTTTTGCGTCACTGGTATATAAAGAGCGGGAAAGTTTATTCGGACCGAGTCTTGGATTTGTTGGGCAAAATAGACTATTACTTGGCTTGGAGGATAACACTGAAACATCTCTTCCAACCTCTTTATGGAGATTACACTTTCTTAGGATACGTCCTCGGTATTAGTTTCAGACTGGTCAGATTGTTTCTCGGAGCGATTTTCTATGGAGTCATATTCCTTATTGTGATCGGGGCCTATGCCTTATGGCTCATCACCCCGGTCTATTTGGTATATCTTATTTTTAAAACAATTATATGAAACTCTATTTTAACGATCCGCGTTTTAATCTTTCCGGCGCCGGGGAATTTTTTGTACGTACGATTGCCTATTCCTCTTACGCGATTATTTCCGCGCTCATACCCCTTTTTATATTTTCTGAAGTTAGCCAAATCCGAGCCGTAACCTATTTAATTGTCCTATTCCTTGCCGACCGATTGCTTCATCTAGGAGAAGCGGATAAAAAAATAAACGATTTAACGGGCGAAAAAGAAAACCTCGCAGAAGTTTTAACGCCAGCGTCTTACAGTGTTTTAAATCATTCTTTTCGAAAGACCCTTGCTCTAAGGCAGAATTTTCATCTGATTCTATTACAAAATTTGCTTGACAGGCGTGATGTGCGCGACGTCTTGCTTCGACTCTCGGTAAAACCTAAAGAGTTTGAGCAAAAACTTGAGGAATACTTAGAAAACGAGGAACCAATAATTGTTTCAAAAACAGATCTTCTTAAAACAGTGGAAGCTGTAGTCGGCGACGCTTACAACAACGCTCATGCCACTAAGGAAAAATTTATTGAACCAAGAAATATTTTTGTTGCTCTTTGCTCTGTCCCCGATAAGTTAATTTCTAAACTTTTTGCGCTTTTCGATATCTCAAGTGCAGATTTGCGAGAAGTAGTGGTTTTTGGCAGATATCGTCGCGCCTTCAGAGGCGCGCGTGGATTACCATCTGTTTTAGGCGGGTTCGCTAACCAGTCTAAATTTCTGAGGCACCGAGTCATGAATCGGGCTTGGACTGCAAGGCCGACTCCGACGTTAGATCAATTTGGGACGGATCTCACTAGTCTTGCAAGGCAAGAGAGAGCCGGTTTTCTGGTGGGCCACAAGAAAGAGATGGAAGAACTGCTCGAGATAATTTCTCGTCCAGGCAAGCCAAATGTGTTTTTGATAGGAGATGCTGGATCGGGAAAATCCACAATAATTGAGCACTTGGCCTGGAGAATGATTAAAGACGATGTTCCTAAACCACTCTTTGATAAAAGACTAATCTCTTTAGAGGTTACGAGTTTGATCTCAAACGCCACTCCCGAAATTTTGGCGGAACGATTAAAGAAAATAACCGAAGAAGTCGTAAATGCGGGCAACGTCGTCCTTTTTATACCGAATATCCACGATTTATTCAGGACGTCTGCAGAAGAATCGATAAATGCGATTGATATATTACTCCCAATAATAAAGCACGAAGAAATACCCGTTATAGGAGAAACGGATCATCGGCAATTCAAACAATTCATAGAGCCTCGAAGTGACTTTTTGGAGCAATTTGAGTCAGTAGAAGTCGCGGAGATAAGCGAAGACGAAGCTATAAGGTTTCTAATTTATAGTAGTTTGATGCTGGAGCGAGAGTTCAAGGTATTCATAACTTTTCGAGCATTAAAGAAAGCGGTTGTGCTTGCTCATAAATATTTCAGGAACAAGCTTTTGCCGGGAAGCGCTGTTGATCTTTTGAAGCAATCGATTGCGAGAGCAGCTGATTATCACATTAAGATCTTAGAAGATGACATTGTGATTGAGATTGCCGAGGAGGCGAGTAAAATACCCATTCAAAGAGCAGGACCAGAAGAGGTTCTTAAGCTCTTAAATTTAGAAGAAACAATACACAGAAAGCTTGTAAATCAGGAAACCGCAGTAAAGGCGGTCGCGGGGGCGCTCCGCGAATACAGAAGCGGTCTATCGAGAAAGGGCGGACCAATTGCCACATTTCTCTTTGTAGGACCTACTGGGGTCGGTAAAACCGAACTTGCAAAAATACTTACCGAAGTTCAGTTCGGCTCTAAGGATCTGATGCAGCGTTTTGATATGTCCGAGTATCAATCCAAAGACAGTATTTTTCGTTTTATCGGAACCCCAGACGGTTCTCGAACAGGGACGCTTACCGACGCGATATTAAAAAGCCCATACAGTTTGATATTGTTGGATGAATTTGAAAAGGCGCATCCAGATATTCTTAATTTGTTTCTTCAGGTTTTCGATGATGGCAGGCTAACTGATAGCCTGGGGCGAACAGTTGGTTTCGAAAACACAATTATTATCGCTACCTCAAACGCCCACTCAGAATTTATAAAATCTAAGATTGAAGAAGGCGAGACCATAGAGTTGATTGCCGAAGATTTGAAAAAGAAACTAACGGAATATTTTAAACCCGAACTCCTTAATCGTTTTTCGAACGTGGTTGTTTTTAGAAACCTAACAAGAGATGAGACCTTAAGTGTTACCAAGTTGCTTTTGGGCGATGTTATAAAAAGCTTGCAACAATCTCATGGCATAGAACTAATTATCGAGGATGATGCTGTGGGAAAGATTTCTGAACTGGGTTATAGCCCGGTTTTTGGAGCTCGTCCCTTAAGACAGGTTATTTCAGAGAACGTGAAAAGCATACTTGCAGAAAAGATTTTAAAAAGAGAAATAGATCGTGGCAACAAGGTTGAAATAGTTTTGGATAATAACGAATTTCAGTTTAATATTACAGAATAATGTTCAGGCATATCAACAAAGTCGTTAAAGTCCTAGTTGTGGTGGACTTTTTCTACAACTCTGCGCTCGCTTCTTTTGCTCCCATTTTCGCCATATTTATTACAGACAGCATAGTCGGTGGATCGGCGAGTGTTGTTGGTTTTGCCACAGCCTGTTACTGGATTACAAAATCAATTTTCCAGTTGCCAATTGCAAGATTTTTGGATAGAACAGACGGCGAGAAAGACGACTTCTGGGCTATGTTTTTCGGTTATATTTTGGTTGGTCTCATTCCAATAGCTTATGTTTTTGCAAGCGTTCCGTGGCATTTATATCTCATTCAAATTTTGAATGGTTTCTTGATGGCTTGGGTAGTGCCTGCTTGGTATGCTATTTTCACACGCCATGTTGATAAATGGCGTATTAGCTTCGAGTGGAGCCTGGAGAGCGTCTTCTCGGTAGGACTTGCGAACGCGGGCGCAGCCGCTCTGGGCGGGATTCTTGTTGACCGAGTTGGATTCGACGCTCTTTATATCGGCGCGAGTTGTGTGGCTGTCGCTTCCTCGTTTCTATTGCTTGGTTTAAGAAAACACTTACTACAAAAAGGAGATTTGGAACGTGTTTTGCCGGAGCGACGGGTAAATAGGCAGTAAAAAAAGAATGTCGAAAATTTCTAATCAAGATATCGCGAGAATAATACACGAAATCGCTGTATATCTTGAGATGCAAGAAATCGCTTTCAAGCCCCGCGCTTACGAGAAAGTTGCTGACATCATAGACGGATTAGAAGAAAGCGTCTCGGAAATTTATAAACGAGACGGTTTAAAGGCGCTCCAAGAAATTCCAGGCGTCGGCGCATCAATAGCTGAGAAAATAGAAGAATTCTTGAAGACGGGGCGTCTTAAATATTACGAAGAGTTAAAAAAAAAGATTCCGGTGGATTTGGAATCTTTCTCTGGTGTCGAGGGTTTAGGACCTAAAGGGATTTTGAAATTGTATAAAAAATTAGGAGTAAAAACCCTAGGAGATTTAGAAAGTACCGCTAAGGCCGGAAAAATAAGCAAATTAGAAGGTTTTGGAAAAAAGTCTGAAGAAAATATATTGAAAGGAATTGAGTTTGTTAAAACATCGGGCGGAAGAATTATTTTGGGTTACGCAATGCCTCAGGTGCGTGAAATAGAGTCGCAACTCAATAGGTTAAAGGGGGTTGAAAAATTAGTGGTAGCAGGTTCGGTTCGCAGGCGCAAAGAAACAATCGGTGACATAGACATGCTTGTGATTTCCGATAATTCGAAATTCGTTATGGATTATTTCATTTCTATGCCGGAGGTTCTGCGGGTATTTGCTCACGGCGACACCAAATCCGCCATAAAGCTTAAAAGCGGACTGGACGTTGATTTAAGGGTGGTTCCTAAAGAATCATACGGCGCGGCCTTGAACTATTTCACCGGATCTAAGAATCACAATATCGCCTTAAGAGAGCTCGCTATTAAAAAAGGTTATAAACTCAATGAATACGGTCTTTTTAAGGGGGGCAAACAGGTTGCAGGGGATTCTGAAGAAAGCATTTATTTAGCCTTGGGTCTTGTCTATATTGAGCCCGAAATAAGAGAAAATACTGGCGAGGTTGAAGCGGCAAAAAAAAGGGAACTACCAAGTCTTATCGGTTACGGAGACTTGAGGGGTGATTTGCAGATTCAAACCAACTGGACGGACGGTGCAAACTCTATTGAGGAGATGGCTAAAGCGGCTATGGCCCGTGGTCTCGAATACATTGTGATAACGGATCATACCAAACGTCTTGCTATGATGGGTGGGTTGGATGAGAAGAAAATCCAACTGCAATGGAAGGAAATTGACAAAGTTAATGCAAAATTAAAAGGCAAAATAAAAATATTAAAAGGTAGCGAATGCGATATTTTGAAAGATGGCTCAATGGACTTAAGAGATGATGTTTTAGCAAAACTTGATGTGGTGGGGGCATCTGTTCACTCTTATTTCAATCTCTCGCGTGATGAACAAACCCATAGAATAAAAAAAGCGATAGAAAATCCTAATGTGGACATCGTCTTTCACCCTACCGGACGTATGATAAACAAAAGAGAGGCCTATGATGTGGATATGGATGAAATAATAAAATCTGCAAAGAGGACGAAGACTGTTTTGGAAATAGACGCATTTCCGGACCGGTCGGACCTAAAAGACGAATATATTAGAAAGTGCGTAGAGTCTGGGGTGAAAATGTCTATTGATTCGGATGCACACTCCGTAACGCACCTGCCTTATTTGGAGTATGGAATAGCTCAAGCACGAAGAGGTTGGGCGGAAAAAAAAGACATAATCAATACTCAAAGCGTGGATAAAATGTTAAAATCTCTGAAGAGTTAAGTATTTTTATGGCAGATCAGAAGAAAAATAACATATCCGAAGATAATAATGTTTTAGGTGGGGGTGTCACTCCAGAATCAGCAACCGTACAACGGATAAACAAGAGACGGCGCGTTATAAAAAGTTTTGAGAGCGAGGTGGAAAGCATGCGCACCCCAGCGCAGAAAGTGGCAGATTGGATAGCGGCACTCTCTGGCAATATCGCTTTTGCGATATTCCATGTAATTTGGTTTTCTTTCTGGGTGGTTGCGAATCTCGGGTACATACCAGACATCAAGCCATTCGACCCATACCCCTTCGGACTTCTTACGATGATAGTTTCTCTTGAAGCCATATTTCTCTCTATCTTCGTGCTAATGAGTCAAAATAGGCAAACTCAAATAAACGACCTAAGAGAAGAGGTTCATTTACGGGTTAATCTTATTGCAGAAGAAGAGGTGACTAAGGTTTTAGATCTTCTAGCCCGAGTTTATCGACACCTGAATATTCCAGAAGAAAAAGATCCGGAATTGGATAGGATGCTTAGGCCTCTAAATACAAAAGAAATAGAAGAACAACTTCGTGCACAATTGAATATTAAACGATAGAATAACTTAGTGAACCTACAAAAAGTATTTTCGGCTGGCGCTATCATATATACAAGAACCAAAGAGGGACCAAAATTTCTTATTCTTTATCACGGCGGTCGTTACTGGAATTTTGCTAAAGGTACGGTTGAGGCGGGAGAGGGATCGTACGATACGGCCTTGAGAGAGATTAGTGAAGAGACCGGTCTTCGAGGACATGATTTGAGGTTCAATCAGAATTTCAAAGTCTATGACAACTTTACCTTTTCGGTTAATCGCCAAAAGATTTTAAAAACAGTTATCTATTTTCTCGCGGAAGCAAAGGGCAATCATGTTAAAATTTCAAAAGAGCACCAAGGATATGGCTGGTTCCTCTACAAAGATGCGATTCGGATGCTTATTTACGACAACCTTAAAAATAATTTAAAGAAAGCTTATGAAGTCATTCAGCGAAAAAGTGTACGAAACGATAAGAAAAATACCTCGCGGTAAAGTTGCTACGTATACTTCGGTCGCATCTGCTATACGGAGTCCTCGAGCGATGAGGGCGGTTGGTAATGCTTTGAATAAAAACCCCTACGCCCCAGAAACGCCTTGTCATAGAGTCGTAAGATCTGACGGCTCTGTGGGTGGTTACGCCAGCGGAACGGCTAAAAAACAACGCCTTCTTGAGAAAGAAGGCGTTGAGATAGTAGATTTTAAAATAAATATATCTAGATTTGGTTGCGATCTAACTAATTTTTGACGAATTCAACTATCTTTTTGAATACTGCGGGTTCGTTTTTAGCGATATCCGCCAATATTTTTCTATCAAGCATAACCCCCTTTTTTTTCAAGGCGTTGATAAATACGCTATATTTCATGCCATCCTCCCTTACTCCGGCATTTATCCTTACGTTCCAAAGCGTGCGGTAGACCCTCTTCTTCTCCTTTCTACCCTTAAACTTTCGGCTCAAAGAATGGAGCAGGGCTTCGCTCGCGGCTCGTTTCTTGGATTTTCTACCCCATTTGAAGCCTTTTGTAAGTTTTAAGAGACTCTCCCTTTTTTTATGGGCCGTTGCTCCACGCTTAACTCTTGTCATGTTTTATGTATATTTCTTTATTGTCATCGCTGGTATGTTTAGTCCCCGAGACTTGGCTTTCCTTTTCATCTGACCGCTTGTCTTCGAAGCGCGTGAGTGACCCAGGCCCATTGCGCGCCTCATCACCTTGCCATTTTTAGTTACTCTTATCCTCTGGGAAATACTGTGTTTCATTGAAATATAATATCCACGAATTCTACCTTTTCGTCCCAGATTTGGCAAGCCGAACTATTTGTTAGCTATCTGCGCAACAAATCCTCTTCCGCCCGGGCGAGGCGCCATCGTGACTATATGAGGGATTTTTATCATTCGCATGAATTCGTTCAATTTTTGTAATCCCCACGCCTTATTTCCTTTCTCTCGCCCGCGCAAAAAAAGATTTATTTCAACCTTGTGTCCCTCTGCCAAGAACTTCTCAACCCTGTTAACTTTTACTTCCAAATCATGTTTGGCTGCGCGAGGAGAGATTCTCACGCCTTTTAGCTCCTTAGCTTTCTGTATTTGTTTTTGTTTCTTTTCTTCCTTCCCTTGTTGATAACGGAATTTGTCAAAACTTATTATCTTCGCAACTGGTGGTTTGGCAGTCGGAACTATTTCAATTAAATCCAACCCCTTTTCTTTGGCCATCCGGAGGGCATCCTCTAAGCTCAAAACACCGAGATTTTCTCCGGCTTCGTCTATTACTCTTAACTCGCGAGCAGTTATTTGGTTGTTTGTTTTATGACGAATATTAATCTTTTTGTTCTTGTTGTTCCTTTCTTAGGAGTTCAATGACTTTTTCTCTCAAGCCCCAACTGCGAGTTATTCGTCTTATGAACGGGGACTTCTCTACGTCCGGATTCAGGTGGGGGGCTTGCATTATCTCGCGTATAGTCTTTATGGTATCAATTATGTCTTTGGTATTATATTCCGTGCCTTCAGAGCCTTTTATCGTACCCAGGGTCTCAAGAACCGTATAAAGCGATTCTATACTAGCTGCTTCCGATATCATGTCCCCTAATGGGATTTCTCTTGCTGGATTTGATGCGGATTCGGGCGTTTTGGGGATCATATATAGATAGATTTTATATCAAAACGCGTATAAATCAACCCTTGCTTTTTGAAATGCTCTGGTCTAACATCTTGATTATGCGCTTTCCGAAGCATTCATTCATACAGTATGTAAAGTTTTTTCTCGGCCTTTTTGAGGTTTTGCTCGCGATACGAGTTGTTTTAAAATTCTTAACCGCAAGCTCAAGAGCCGTTGTTGTTGATTTCATCTACACAATAACGGATATAATAAATGTTCCCTTCGGCGGTATTTTCACGAACCGCTTTCTAAGGAATGGGAGCGAAGTTGATGTGGTGGCAGTTTCTGCCATGCTCGGTTACCCGATAATCGTATATCTTGTGATGGAGCTTATTCATTTAATTTCCAAAGACCCCACCGATAAATAAAAACATATAAAAAAAGGAGCTCCCATCGGGAGCTTTTTTGATTGAACACATGCGTGTCCAGGTAGTTAGGCGACTTGCGCCTTTGTGTGAGTATTATGCTTTCAAACGACTAACTAAATAATAATTTTATTATCCGGTTTGTGCAAACAGGGCTGGGGATAAGTTTCATACCACCCTTTAACCTAGAGACTAGTCAGCGTCTTGGGGCTGGAAAATTATAAGAGAATAGATTAAATTACATTTAGCATAATTGAGTCAATAATATAGGAGATATCGAGTGAATCCTCCCAAAGTACAAATTCATTTGTTGCCTGGCGGAATCATGCCTGATAGGAAATCAACCGGAGCGGCTGGCTATGATGTAGCGATAAGGGCTGTCGTTTCTTCTTCTGAAATGGATCCAAAAAACAAAGCGTTTAGGAGGGTCCTTTTCGATTTTGCTTCACCACCAGAAGACCCGAACATATCTCCGAAAGTGCATAATTTGTCCGACGGGCTTGTTTATCGGATGGACCCAGAGGAATCAGTACTTGTTGGCATCGGCTTTGCTACCGTGATGCCGCCCGACATGTTTTATTGGATAGCGCCAAGGAGTGGGCTTGCTTCACGATGGGGAATCACCGTGACGAATGCGCCGGGAACGGTTGATTCGGACTATCGAGGCGAGGCTGGGGTTCTCGTATATAACAGAAACAAGACGCCTTTTGATTTGAGGCGTGGTATGCGCATCGCACAAATTCTATTTCAATACGCTTATTTTCCTGAGTTTGAGGCGATAGCAAATCACGCCGATCTCGTTGCGACTGAGAGAGGCGCTGGCGGATTTGGTTCTACCGGACTCCGCTCATAATTAACGCAAAATCCGACATGGTGTCGGATTTTTTGTTTAGTTTTTTTATCTATGCGTGCGTTATAATATAACAATGGCCGAAGCCAAAAAAATACTCATCGTTGATGATGACGATTCTGTTCGTAATATCTATGTTCACAAATTCAAAGAAGAAGGATTTGAGGTCGTACCAGCCAAGAATGGTGAAGAGGCGTGGAACTTACTTGAAGGAGGTTTTTTACCAAATATTGTTTTTACGGGTATTTTGATGCCCAAGATGAGCGGTTTTGATTTGGTTAGAAAGATGAGGCCAGATTCCCGTTTCACCAATATTCCGATTGTGATTTTTTCTCACCGCGGTCGTGAAGAAGACAAAGAAGAGGCCATCTGGTTGGGAGTGAATGATTTCTTGGTTCAAGGCGTTGTGTCTTTAACGGAGACGGTTCGGCGGATTAACTTGATCTTAGGAGAGAAACCAACCTACTTCATTTTATTAGATCGGAAAGACGAGGGAGTGGAGAATTTGGTGCGGCTTCTTGATGCCCAACAGAAAACATCATTGGGTTTCGATAAGGGCAAAAAACTTTTTATCAGAATTGAACCGATGAAGGAGGGCGGAGAGTTTAGGGTTGGCCTGACCGACGGAAAGGTTAATTAAACATCAAAAAAACGCCCAACGGCGGTTTTTTGTTTGTGGCGCTGCAGACCGAAAGTTTGCAGCATCCACAAAAGCTTCGCTTTTGTGGAGATGGCGAGAGTCGAACTCGCGTCCAAAATAGTTTCTAAAAATCATCTACAGACTTACTCCGATGAACATCGGAGAATGTTGCTCTTGGTGGTTTAACTTGGAACGATTCAAGAGCGAAATTTCCCAAGCGAGTCTAATTTATTACACCGGCTGATCCCTATTAGACATCAGGCGCCGATGCCGTGCTAAGCTAACGCGAAGCTCGGGACTCTAACAGTTGTGTTAGCAGTTGTAGTTTCGGCCTGTTTAAGGAGTAAGCCAACTCCGCCTGCAATTTATAGAAATTTATTTTGTCAAAGCCCAACATCCCCTCGGATTTCTCTTTCTGTTTCTCTCTTCTTCAGTAACTCCCGCTTGTCGTGTTTCTTCAGTCCCTTCCCCAATCCCAACTCTACTTTCACAAATCCGCGATTAGTATAGATCTTCAGAGGCACAAGCGTCAAACCGCCTTTGAGTTTTCCGAAAATGTATTTTATCTCTTCCTTTTTAAGTAACAACTTTTTGGTGCGCCCAGCGTTATAGTCTTCCGGCGCGTTTTTTGGCTGAAATGGCGGTGTTTCTGCACCAACCAAAAATATTTCGCCGCTCCTTACTATCGCATGTGAGCCGGCTATATTTATTCGCCCCATTTTTATGGATTTGGCTTCGTGTCCAGTGAGCTCTATTCCGGCGTTGAATGTCTCTGTTATCTCATAATCAAATGTCGCGCGTTTGTTGACCGACAAAATGTTCATGTGCTA
>ERZ1292623.4316-Hain-H51-01um-R1-4316-length-11702-cov-6_pt1 | contig 11702 bp, 10 predicted proteins | sample MGYA00564398_ERZ1292623 | MGnify/ENA primary metagenome ERZ1292623 (study PRJEB36523, sample SAMEA6512633) | groundwater metagenome | collected 2019-01-07 | study: AquaDiva: Metagenomics assemblies of 32 groundwater samples | reverse complement strand
TATCACTATTATCTTCAGGATCGCAAGAAGTTATGCCATAACCAAACGGCGGCCCCTCAGCGAGGTTTCTTTGTGCCACTACTAAATTGCCAAAAATGGTTACATCTTTCCAAGCTTTCACGTTTTCAAAAGCATCTAAACTGCCCCCAATCACAACACTCACCCCATTATCGGTAATAGAAGAACCGCCAATAGAATTAGTCCCGAGCCATTTTGCTATATAATTTGTTGGCCCGCCTCCGCTTAAACTACTAGTCGGCCACAAACCTGTTCTACACTCAGTACCTATACAAAAACCTGTTCCCTTTACATTGCCTGCAACATCTAATCTTTGTGTTGGTGTTGTTGTCCCGATGCCGACGTTGCCCCCCATCAGATAAGAATCACCATTGGAATTTAATCGGCTATTTAGAACGCCGACACCACTATACAAATCAATAACGTGGCCGCTGTCATATCCACTAATACTAACCATCCGTCTATCTCCTCCAGAACTGGAACGATCAAATCGAACATCGCCCCCCCAACGTTGCGAATAAATACGCAAGATGTCGCCATTGGTATCATCTGCCTGTATTAAATAAAGCGGTGTCGTAACACTATTGTCCATCCGACCGAGCTGTAGTGCAGTTTGCATACCATTAGCAGATCTCCTAAACCAGCCTACGCCGTCAAAAACATCTAATTTTTGTGTTGGCGTCGCCGTCCCGATGCCTACGTTGCCTTCTATTGTCATCGCACCCGAACTACGAAAGATCCACTTACCAGTATCAGTTGATTCACCAAAGTATATATCTTTTGCAGCGTCTCTGTTGATTACCCCACCCACGCTTCCCGTACCAGCAGCGAACAACATTCTAGGATAGTCACCCACGGCGGTGGCTTGAAGTCGCAATATCGTCCCACTTCCGGCGACACCTAATTTATCATTAACAGTTACAGTATCACTACCCCTAGATCTTATCATATCAGTAAATAATGTTGAATGACTCTGTTCACCATTGTAACCAGTAGCGATTACAACACCAATTCCAACAAATAAAATAAAACCAATTAAGAAATATAAATGTTTTTTTTCAATGTTAAAAGTAATTTTCATTTTACCTCTTTTTTATTAAAGATAACAAGTAAAACTTATTTATATACCTTTCCATAAAATATTTATACTAGTCATGTTTATTAGATAATATGAAACTTAAAGCAATGACTATATTATTAGTGTTTTTATTATCAATTTATTTAGTTAACGCTGAAATGCAAGTAACAAGCAAAGTTGAAAATTCTTATAATATCCATGAACAAATTCCATTGCAGGCAATGATAAGTAATTCTCAGGCACGAGAAGGTTACTTAAAAGCGAATATAAACTGCAACACGAAATCCTTAGATTATTACGTTACTCCTTTTGATTTTAAAACAACTCCAGAACAAGTAAATTTGCCTGATTTAATTTTGACTAAAGAAATGGTTGGAACTTGCAGTTTAAATTTATTAATGCTTGATTTAAATAATAATTTAACAGACCAAAATTTAGTAAAGGTCATTGAAATTACAGATAAATTAAGCTTGAATGCTATTTTGGATGATTATGATCTTGATCCAGGGGATAAGTTAATTGTAAAAGGCACAGTTAGAAATGTAAGAAACTTAAACGTAAATAAATATTTATTATCAATTTCTTTAGATGATAAAAATTATGAGTATGCAATGGAAAGTTCTGAGTTTGAAAAAGAGATATTACTAGATGAAAAAATAAAATCTAAGGAACATACTGTAAAAGCTTTGGTTAAGGATGATTATGAAAACAATGCAGAAGTTATTTTAGAATTAAATATTGTTCCAAAGCCAATAGAATTGAAAAACTCGATTAATAAATTAGAATTTCTTCCAGGTGAAGATGTTGATATTACTTCAGTATTAATAGATCAAGCAGGGGATGAAATAGCAAATGATGCTCAGATAAAAATATTTGATGCAAAGAATGGCTACATTACTCAAGGTTATGGAAAGATAATATTCAAATTACCTCAAGATGCTTCTCCGGGAGTATGGGTTATTAGAACTGCAATTTATAGTTTTGGAGTAGAAAGCAAGTTCATTGTTAAAGAATTAAAGCAAGCTGACTTTTCATTAGATAATGGAATTTTATATATTAAGAATACAGGAAACTTAAATTATGATGGCGTTGTCAAAATTAATAATGGTGATTCTGAAATGAGTGAAGGTGTAAGTATAAAACCCGGGGATGAAGAACAAATAGATTTGTCAAAGAAATTCAATCCTGGAATTTATGATATTAATGTATTAAGTGCATTTGGCGAAAAACAATTTCCGCAAGTTGAAGTTCCAAGAAGTAAAGATCCTATATATCTAACAGGGAGTGTTCTTACTAAAACAAGTAATACTTTAGCAGCAAAACCATATTTGATTGTTATTTTATTAACTTTAATTTTAGTAACTGTGTACTTAGTTAATAAGAATAAAAAATTACAAACAATGACGAGAGAGAGAGAATACCAGTTGGCAAGTGTGCAAATGCATAAAATAAGAAAAGAAAAAGGCGTAGAAAAATTCAAGCCAAAAAAATTCTCTGAAATGAGTAACGAAGAACTAAGTGATTACAGAAAACAACTTGTCAAGAATATGAAGCAAGAAAACAAAAAAGATGAGAGTCAAGGTTATCAATACAAACCTCCAAAAGAAGGAAGAGGGTTATTTAACATGTTTGACTAATTTCTTTAAAGGAAAAATATTTTTATCCTGTCTTTCTCCAAATTTTTCAAAAGAAACAATCATGTTAATATCATAACGTTTCTTTTCTTCAACCTTTAAATTACTATATCCTAAAGTTAAAACGACATATGGCTTAACATTTTCAGGCAAATCTAAAGCTCTTTTTAACATGTCATCATCAAAAGCAGAAACAAAGCAGCTATCAATATTTAATGAAGCAGCCGTCAATAAAATGTTTCCTGCTGCTAAAGTACAATCTTGTATACAATATAATTCTCCGCGTTCACCATAATGTTTTTTGAGATATCCCAAATCTCCTGTTATAACAATATGAAGAGGAGCTTGAACCATCCATTTTTGCTGTAGACATGCATTCGCTATTTCTTCTCTTTTAACTTCGTTTCTAACAACAATAAATCTCCATGACTGCAAGTTCCCGGCATTTGGAGCTAATACCGCATTGTCAAGCATATGCTTAATATCTTTTTCGTGAATTTCCTTATCTAAGTAAGATCTGCAAGAATATCTTCTTTTAAGAATTTCATTAAATTCCATTTCAAAAGGTTTAAATTAATGAATTATTTAAAGATTTCTATGCAATACTCAAAGCTAGTTAGGGTGTATTTAGAGTTGGAAAAAACAACAAAAAAACTCGAAAAAGCAGATATTATTGCTGATTTTTTAAAGAATGCTCAAAAAGATGATGTAAGAGATGTCATCCATTTATTACAGGGAAAAATATTTGCAGAGTATGATGAAAGAAAAATTGGAATGAGTTCTAGATTAATATTAAAGGCTATATCGAGCTCTACTGGAAATCCTCAAGATAAAGTTGAAAAGTTATGGAAAGAGATAGGAGATTTAGGAAAAGTGGTTCAGGAATTAATCAAGCATAGAAAACAAATGACATTAAGCAGAGAAGAATTAACAGTTAAGAAAGTGGTTAATAATATAAGGAAATTAGCAACATTTGAGGGAGAAGGAACAGTAGATAAAAAAATTGCTTTAGTCTCAGAGTTAATAAATTCTGCAGAACCAGAAGAAGCAAGATTTGTGGTTGCAATGATATTAGAAGAATTAAGAGTTGGAGTTGCCTCTGGAATAATAAGAGATGCTTTAGCAAAGGCATTTGATGTTAATGTAGATGAAGTTGAAAATGCTTATAATTTAACAACAGATTACGGTGAGGTTGCTGAATTATTAAAAGAACATGGAATTAAAGGATTAGAAAAAGTTTCTATTCATCCAGGAATCCCAATTAAATCAATGTTAGCTGTTTTAGTTTCAAATACAGAAGAGGCATTCGAAGCTCTTGGAAAACCAGCACAATTCGAAAATAAATTAGATGGATTTAGGGTTCAAATTCATAAGATTAATGAGAAAAATATTAAGATATTTACAAGAAATTTAGAAGAGGTTAGCAAACAATTTCCAGACATTATCGAATATGCCAAGAATGTAAAAGCTAAAGAATTTATATTAGATGCAGAGGCTGTTGCTTACGATAAAAAACTGAAAAAACATCTTCCATTTCAAACAATATCTCAAAGAATTAAAAGGAAATATGACATTAATGAATCGGCTGAAAAATTCCCTGTCCGATTAAATGTTTTTGATTTGATTTATTATAATCATACAAATTTGATGAATATTCCATTAAAAGAAAGAAGAACAATATTAGAAAGGATAGTTAACGAGAAAAAAGATGAAATTATTCTGACAAATAAAGTAGTTACAGACAATAATAAGAAAGCTGAAAAGTTTTTTAATGATAGTTTAAAGCAGGGTGATGAAGGAATAATGATTAAGAATCTTAATTCTCATTATATTCCTGGAAGATATGTAGATGGATGGGCTAAATTAAAGAATATTCTCGAGCCTTTAGATTTGGTTGTTACAAAAGCGGAATATGGCAATGGGAAAAGATCAAAATGGATAACAAGTTACACAATAGCATGTAAATCTGGAAATGATTTATTGGAAATTGGTAAGGTAAGTACAGGGGTTAAAGAAAAAGGTGAAGAACTTACTTATGACGATATGACAAAGTTAATTAAACCATTAATTTTACATGAGAAAGGTAAAGAAGTTATTGTCAAGCCAAAAATTATAATAGAAGTAGCTTACGAGGAGATACAAAAAAGCACTACATCTTCATCTGGTTATTCATTAAGATTTCCGAAAGTCTTAAAGATGCGTTCTGATAAACCCTTAAATGAGATAAGTGATATTAATCTAGTAAATAAAATTTATAGTTCTCAGAGAGGAAAGAAGAAGTAGTACAACTATAAAACAACAATATTTATATATAAGCTTGATTTCCTAGTATGAAGTAATAACGATACGTTAAACTAGAAGTTAGTAAAAAAAGAGGGGGTATTCCTGGGAGGGAGTAATAATGATTGTAAAAGAGGATTTTTTAAACAAGTTAAGACAATATTTTGCCCTTAATTTATACGAGGCAAAAATATGGAGTGCGCTGCTTTCTCGAGGTGTTTCTACTGCAGGAGAACTTGCAGATATTGGCAATGTTCCTAGGTCTAGAGCATATGATATTCTTGAGAGTTTAGAGAAAAAGGGCTTTGTTGTAATGAAATTAGGCAAGCCAATAAAATATATTGCTGTAGATCCTAAAGAGGTTGTTGTCAGAGTTCAAAGATTAATGAGAGATAATGCAGAAGAACATGTTAAACAATTAGATGCATTACGCGGAACAGACATGACTAAGGAATTAGATTTACTATTTAAGCAAGGAATTGAGTTTGTTGAGCCAACTGATTTAGCCGGTGCAATAAGATCAAGACACAACATTTATTCCCACATAGATCAAATGGTAAGAGGAGCTGAAAAAACAGTTGTTTTAATGACTACGAGCAAAGGGTTATTCAAAAAAGCAGAAGTTCTTAAGCCAGTTTTAGAAAAATTGAAGAAAAAGGGAGTAAAAATTAGAATAGCCGCTCCAATAACAAAGGAGAACATAGCTACAGCAAGAGACTTAAGTAAGATTGCAGAAGTCAGGCACATTGATAAAATAAATGCAAGATTTTGCTTAGTTGATGGAAAAGAACTAACATTCATGATTATGAACGATGAAAATGTTCATCCAAGCTATGATGTTGGTATTTGGGTAAACACCCCATACTTTGCATCTGCTATGGAAAGTATGTTTGACCTGGCATGGCAGGACATGAAACCTTTAAACTCAGTTAAAGGTTAATCTTTTTTTCTTTTATTATATTTTCAAACAAACTTTTTTCATTTGTAATTAAAGGGTTTAATATTATTTTACCGTTTAATTTACTTTTAGTATTTTCTAATTCATCAGTTTTAACAACAGCCAGACTATAACTGCTGGGAGAATTAACTAAATTAATTTTGCATCCATAGGAATATTGTTCTAGTATAGAAAAATCTAAATTATTTTTATTAATAACTTCTAAAGAACATCCTCTTTTTAACATTAATATTCCAGCAAGTAAATCATTCTTATTTTCTAATATTAATGTAACTAAACCTTCAGAATTAACTGGGAGTCCTCCTAAACATTCATAACGTTCATTGAATAAATAAACATCATCCATTATCTCCAATCCTATATTAGAATCTGGTCTAACTAAATTAACTCTAACTTGTTTATGCTTAATAATAAACTCTCCTAATGATTTATTTAATTCTTCTGAAGTAAATTTAAATTTCTTGTTTAATCTCTTAGCTGAAATTCTAAATGTTCCTTTTTTATACAAGCTTAAAGCGGTTTCTTTAATTTTATCTAAATTTGGCTCAACTTTAATTGCAGGAGAAAAAGAACTTATACCAAAGACATTTTTCAGGCATAAACACTTATCCTCTACATGAATTATAATTCTTCCAGAGTATCTAAAAATCCCAGAGTATTTTATTTTATTCTTATCTAAACAATTCTTAATGTTTTTAATTAATAATTTCTCAAAATAACTCCTATTATTTCCCTTCAATCCAATTTCGCTATATCTAACTAAAACAAAATTCATCTTTTCCATATTTTAATAAAATGCTCAATCTTAAAATATATTAAAACACTTCCTATTATTACTCCAATGCTTCCAAATATTTGATCTAAAAATGAATCTAGTTCAATTGCTTGAAATTCATCAAAAAACATCCTCGTTCCAAAAATTTGGTCATTAAGATACTGAAACTTTTCCCATAAGAATACTCCAAACACCCAGACTACAGCTAAAGAAATTAGTGCAACTTCCAGATTACCTGCACTATTATTTCCAGATCTGATTAAATAGTAAGTTATCCCAAATAATAAAGTGTAGATCAATAAGTTGAGAAAATGTGAAAAACTATCAAAATCAATGTTGATATGTTTTAACCCCAAAGTTAATCCGGCGCTAGTAATTAATAATATTAAAACGCACATCTCATAAAAATCAACTATCTCTAATTTATAATTTAATTTTATAGAATTAATTTTATACAAGTTTCTCGGCAATAACATTACTAAAGGAGTAAAAATTATCCAGACGACTGCTAAATAATATTCTCCTTTAATCAAGCTTATTACTCCAATTAAGATTATAAGAAAGGTAAAAACATCATAGATTTTTCTAAAGTATTTCATAATATTATCCAAAGAGCTAATTTTATAAACATTGCTCTACAGTAAAATTTTATGAAAGAAGTCAAGCATATCGAGATTAAGAAAAATATGAAAGTCTCTGAATTAATCAAGGCGATGGGAAATTCTGGGGTTATGCAAGCGGGTAAATTAGCATTATCTGTGAATATTCTTGAAGAAATGATAAAAGATAAAGATTGTAAAGTATTTATGGGCTTAGCAGGAGCGATGGTCCCTGGCGGAATGAAGCAAATTATCATAGATTTGTTAAATGAAAAATGGATTGATGTTCTTGTGACAACAGGTGCTAATTTAACACATGATTTAGGTGAAAGTTTAGGTTACAATCATTATCAAGGATCTGAAAGCATGGATGATTTAGAATTGCGAAAAAAAGGCTATGATAGAATTTATAATAGTTTAATGCCAAATGATATTTATGTTAAATTGGAGAAATTCATTAAAGATAATTTTAATGATTTAAGTAAATGCAAGACAATTAAAGAATTTTTATGGAAAATTGGAGAAAAGGCTCCTGAAAATACCATATTACATGCGTGTTATAAAAATAAAATTCCTGTATTTTGTCCTGCAATTTCAGATTCTGGAATAGGATTAATGATATGGGGGCAGATTTCTCAAGGTAAAAAAACTGAGGTTAATGCATTTGAGGATTTAAAAGAAATTTTAGATATAGCATGGACAAGCAAAAAATGCGGAGTTTTTTATATTGGAGGAGGAGTTCCAAAAAACTTTATACAGCAATCAATGCAGTTATCTCCAACAAAAGCAAGTTATGGAGTACAAATAACAACTGACTCGGAACATTTTGGTGGAAGTTCTGGCGCTCCATTAAAAGAAGGAATTTCTTGGAATAAAATGAGTGAGAAGGCTAAGTTTGTAGAATTAAAAGTTGATGCTACTGTTGCTCTTCCTTTAATTTATTCTGCTTTAAAAGATAAAATTTAAATAATAGTTTACATTTTCAGATTAAACTTCATGTGCAGGAGCTTATCATGAAAAAAAAGGGAAAGGACAAAAAGAAAAAAGAGGAAGATTATAAGAAGAAAGACGAATACGAAGAAAAAGAAGAAGAACCAGAAGAAGATATTGTTGAACCCGAGCCAGTAGAAGAAGAAGCCGAAGATGATGAAGAGTGGTGATTAAAAGAGATCTGGTTTAAAGATTTTTTTCTATTTTTCAAAAGAGATTGTTTAAATATTAATTATTAGAAAAAGAGAATTTAACATTTACTCCAGCCGCAATTGTAGCAAGTTAGACAAGAGCCTGTATGCTCAACCTTTTCTTTACATTCCGGACATTTAGATATCGTCTTTTTTTCTTCGCCATTGTTTTTTGAAGAACTATCTTTAGATGATTCTTCTTTCGAAATCCCGTTACTTAAAAAAACTTCTTCCATAATTTGGGCGATTCCGTCTGGACCAGAGTGAATCTTTCTTCCCTCGTAGAAAAAAACTTCGTCGGTAATCCCTTTTAATTGTTCAATGATTAAATCAACAGGAATCCCGGCCTGAAGAGAAAGTGAAGTCATTCTTCCTAAGGCTTCAGCGTATGATTTATTTACACTTCCATTCTTCGCTAATTCAGCAAAAACTTCATAAGGAAGATCATTATCCACCCTTTTATTTGCAGTCACAAAAATATTTCCATGTGCGGTCTTAACTTTTTCCGTAGTTCCTATTACTTTTGGCCTTTTGTCTATAATTTTTTTCCTCACAAAATCTTTAAATTCCTTTTCGGTATTATACCCATTAACTTTAATTTCTAAAGAACCATTTTTAGAAGCGTGTGATTCAGTTTCTAATACTCCTTCTCTGCTACCTTCTCTATAAATTGTAACACCTTTTAATCCCTCTTTATAAGCTGCTAAATAAATATTTGCAACAGTTTCTAGAGAAACATCTTCCGCTAAATTTAATGTTGAACTTATTGCACTGTCAATATATTTTTGTATAACACCTTGCATTTTAACCCTAAAGTAAGGGTCGATATCATGGGAGGTTATAACATATTCGGGAAGATTGTTATCATCTCCAAATAATTCTCTGATTAAAGGGTGCACTACTTTATATTCTTTAGTTTCTCCTCTTCTTTCATTTTGTTTTACTTTTCTCCTAGAGCTAGTAGCGAATATAGGTTCAACTCCAGATGAAGTCTGTGCTATAATAGAACCTGTTCCAACTGGAGGAACTGTTAACACGGTACCATTTCTTATTCCATATTCTTTGATATCTTCCTGAATTTCTCGGGGTAAAGATTGAACAAATTTACTCCTAGAATAACCTTCCCAATTAAACAATGGAAAAGACCCTCTTTCTTTTGCTAGTTCTATTGAAGTTTTATATGAAGAATCTCTAATTAAAGTCATTATTTTTTCAGTAGTCTTAATACCCTCCTCAGAATCATATTTAATTTTCATTTTTACTAATGCATCACCTAGTCCAGTAATTCCTAATCCGGTCCTTCTATCTGAAGAAACAGCATTCTTTATTTTTCTTAAAGCATGATTAGGGTGATTATAGGTTATTACATTGTCCATAAATCTAGTTGAAGTTGAAGCTACTTCTTCCAAAAGATTGTAATCAAAATTTCCATCTTTATCTACTAATGCTGACAAATTTATGTTACCAAGATTACATGCAGTATACTCCGCTAAAGGTTGTTCTCCACAAGGATTTGTTGAAGATAAAGGGTTCGCATATTCAACATTATGATAGTCTCTCATCGTATCCCAAAATATTAAACCAGGTTCAGCAGATGCATGTGCAGATTTAACAATTTTATTCCACAAATCTCTTGCTCTAACTTTTCTTTCTATTTTTTCTCCATTTCTAGTCAAAAGAGGATCATTATATCTCCAACTTAACGTAAAGTCAGTATCATTTTCTACAGCCTGCATAAATTCATGACTTAACAAAGTAGAAATATTTGCATGTTTTACTTTGTTTCTCTTCAAATCGTTTTTCACATCAATAAAATATTCTATGTCGGGGTGCCCAATCTTAAGAGTCAACATTAATGCTCCTCTTCTTCCTTGTTGCGCAACAGTTTCTGTACTTTCACTTAATAAGTCCATGAAAGCAGTAATTCCTGGAGCTTTATTCATTGTAGAATTGACGTAAGAATCTCTAGGCCTTAAAACAGATAAATCAGTTCCCACCCCTCCGCCAGTTCTATAAACTTGTGCAGCATCATCTAAATTTTGATAAATTCCTTCTAAACTATCTGGAGAAAATAAAAAGCCAGAAATTTCTTCTTTTGTTAATAAATTTTTTTCTAATAAAGAAATTGTTTCCTCATATGATTTCCCATCTCGTTTAGCATCCATTACAAGGTTTCTTATTGCAGAAGTTTGGGATTCTAATCTATCTTTTGCGTAGCCCCATGTTATTGGAATTACATAACAATTAGATAAGGTTGGTTCTCTTCTTACTTCTGACCTACCAGCACCGTGCATAACTCTTCCACCAGGTAAAAACTTAAAATCAGTCAACGTAGACATAAATTCTTTGTACCAATGTTCTTGGTTTTCTGGTTTTTCAACACTTGCCATTGCTCTTGCTAACCTATCCCACATGTGCAATGGACCTGTTTCAGTAGGAGAAAGATATTTAGATGCGAGAACATCTAAAGCCAAATCGTCATAACCTAATAGTCCTTTAGTTTTTCTATTAAATGTATAAAATTTTTTAGCATCAGAGGTTCTTTCAACGTAATCATCTAAAGTTTCTTTAGGAACACCGGAATAAACCAAAGCGTCCAGCATTCTTCCTTGATCATATTTTATAATTTCTCTCATTTTCTATTATCTCGTATTAGAAAAAAGTTTAAAAATTGAGCGTTTTGTCATTATTGCAATCATTAAGATCACCTTTAAAGTTCTATTCCCGTTTTTTTCCGGTAAGCAAGTCCAATTCTTCCCTCAAAATCTTATACGCTTCAGATAATTCCTTGTATGCTTGCTCAAGGTTATTTTGTTTTGCCATTTTTCCTCTTTATTTTTTCACTAAATCTTTCAGCTCTTTTTGGAAATCAGTTACATCAGCAAAGCTTCTATACACTGATGCAAATCTTATGTAAGCAATCTTGTCTAATTTTTTTAATCCATTCATAACCTTTTCCCCAATTAATTTGCTTGGGATTTCTTTTGATTTTAACTTGCGCAAGTCCGCTTCTAACCTATCCATTAAGTCATTCACTTGTTCATAACTTACAGGGCGTTTTTCACAAGCTTTAATCAATCCTCTTCTTAACTTTTCTCTGTCAAAGTTTTCTCTTCTTCCATCTTTTTTTATTATGATTAAGTCTAATCCTTCAACTCTTTCATAAGTTGTAAAACGCT
>ERZ1292623.4313-Hain-H51-01um-R1-4313-length-11705-cov-12_pt1 | contig 11705 bp, 11 predicted proteins | sample MGYA00564398_ERZ1292623 | MGnify/ENA primary metagenome ERZ1292623 (study PRJEB36523, sample SAMEA6512633) | groundwater metagenome | collected 2019-01-07 | study: AquaDiva: Metagenomics assemblies of 32 groundwater samples | reverse complement strand
GCGCTGAAGATATTTTGAGGGAATTACGCGGTTTAGTTGACTTTAGATAGATAAATATGTTAAAAAAGAAATTTGTTTTGTGGATAACAGGACTCTCCGCTTCTGGAAAAACTACATTAGCTAAGGCATTAAAAGAAAACTTAACTGATAAATTTGATAAAATACATCATCTTGACGGTGATGAAATTCGTGCAAAATCAAAAAAATCGCTTGGTTTTACAAAAGAAGATAGAGATGAAAATATTATTTTGGCAATCGATTTTGCTAAAAAATACCAAGATAAAGGATATCTAGTCATAGCCAGCTTCATTAGTCCTTATGAATATCATAGAAAATGGGGAAGAGATTCTTTAAAAAATTTCATAGAGATATTTACTGATTCCCCTATTGAAATCTGTGAATTAAGGGACCCAAAAGGCTTATATAAAAAAGCCAGAACAGGTGAGATAGTTTGTTTTACGGGAATAACTGATCGTTATGATATCCCCAAAAATCCTGATATTCATCTTGAAACTCATAAAGAATCTGTTGACGATTGCGTCAATAAAATAATAAAATATCTCTCAGATAATAATTTTATTTAAAAGCCCTTAAGTTGCCAATAAAGGGCTTTTTTGTTATAGTTTAATAATTATTTATGGCTGAACTCGAAGAAAAACATTCTTTTCTTAAAACATATATTAAGGGCGAAGCCCTTTTTGGTTTTTGGAATATTGCGAATAAAGGAATTACGGCAATAAATATTCTTCTTATTATATCTTTTCTTGATGTCTATAAGTATGGTGTCTATCTTCTTATAATGTCTTTCTATACTTTAGTGGCCGATATTTTTCTGGCGCCATTACAGGAAACAATATTTAATGATATTTCTCGTTATGTTGCTGATAAAAAAGAATCATCAGCAAAAAAATTATATCTTGAAAATTTTATCATTAGAATGATTTTAGCTTTTTTATCATGCCTTTTTGTTTTTTTGGGAGCGAAGATAGTAGCAAGTTATTATGGGTATGATATAGCAGATTCATTCCGTATTCTTTCTGTGCTTTTTATTATAGATGCTTTTTATACATCAATGAGGATGTTTTTGCAATTAAAAAAGCGCTTTGGCTTCATTTCTTCCAGGCCAGTTTTCCATAAAATATTCAGATTTATTTTTCTGATTTCTTTTATATATTTCTTCGGATTAGGCGTTAAAGAGGCCTTAATTTCCCATATTCTCGCTTCCTTTATGGTCATAATTATTTTTTTACCCACGTTTTTGAAAGAATACAAACCATGGCGTAAAATCAGAGCTGAATCAGGAATGATATTATTGAAAATTATTAAGACTCATGGCAAATGGCCTGTTTTCAGCACAATTTTAAGTGGTATGACAAGTAATATCCGCCCTTGGCTTATTAAGGTTTTTGTAAACACAGAAGCTGTTGCCGTATTCAGCGTGGCCCAGAGTTTTTTCGAGGCAATAAAAACCTTTATGCCAAATTCTACTCTTTCTACTCTTATTCCTTTTGAGATAAACGATAAAGAGAAATCAAGTAATATTTTAGTGCGAGGGACAAAATACCTTGTAATTATTAGTTTAATTTTTGCATTGGCAGGATTATTGATTGCGTCTCCTGTTGCTTCTTTTGTGTTTCCTCAGTATAAAGATTCAATCCCATTATTCCAATTATTTCTTTTAGTCCTGCCCATTGTAAGTTTCCGTATGATGGCTGTTACATTTCTGGTTGCCTTAAGGAGGCAGAAATTTCTCTTTTTTGCAAGTTCCATAGAAATTCCAATAGCATTTTTATCTTCAGTGGTTCTCCTTTATTTATTTGGGGTATGGGGTATGGTTTTGCAGCGTATTTTTATCACCTTGATTATGGGGGGTTTGATGTATACATATTTATTGAAACAAGAATATAATAATTATCGCTGGAAAAATTTATTCACCTTTAATCAGGAAGATAAAATTTTTATAAAAAAAATTTGGGGTCATTGTCTAAATCTATATAAAAGGAAAATTTCTTAAATTTATGATTAAAAAAATTATTTTAATTTATCCGCCGTTTCCAATGTCTGAGCGTTATGGTAAGGGACTTGAAAAAATAGGTACTTGCTTGCCTCCCCTTGGCTTGCTTTCCCTCGGGGCTGTTTTGGAGGACAATGGGTATGAAGTAAGAATTTATGATTCTGATCTTTTGAACAGTAATGTTGAAAATCTTGTTGAATATGTGAAAAAGTATGAGCCGGATTTTGTTGGAATATATTGTAACACGTCCAACTATCACAGAGTGATAAATTACGCTGACAATATCAAAAAAATAAGGAAAGCGCCGGTTTGCCTTGGTGGCCCTCATCCCATAATAGAGCCGGATAAGGTCTTAAAAAACCCTTCGGTTGATTTAGTTGTGATGGGAGAAGGAGAGATGACCTTGTTAGATCTTCTGAGTACCTTGTCAAAAAATGGCGATTTGAAAAAAGTGAAGGGCTTGGCCTTTAAAGATATCAGTGGCAATATTGTGATTAACGAAAAGAGAGAACCGATTCCTGATTTGAATGTTTTACCGATGCCGGCAAGACATCTTGTTGACATTGAGAAATACCGTCCCTCGCCACATCATTATTTAGAACTGCCCATGACTACGATGATTGTAAGCAGAGGATGTCCTTTTGGATGTTTGTTCTGCGCAAGCCGTAACGTGTGGGGCAGAAGTTACAGATTTCGTTCAGTTGACAAAGTGATAGAGGAGATAAAATTTTTAATCAAGGAATATGGAATAAAAAACATAAATTTTTGGGATGACCTTTGGGGAATGAGAAAGGAGTGGACAGAGGAATTCTGCAAGAGGATGATCGAAGAAAAAATTGACATAAGTTGGTCATGCGAGCGCAGAGTTGACACTGTTGATTTTGACATTCTTAAACTTATGAAGAAGGCCGGATGCTACTCCATTTTCTACGGCATAGAGAGTTTGGATCAGAATTGTCTTGATGCGATAAACAAGGGAATAAAAGTGGAGCAGGCGGAAAACGTGATAAAGATGACAAAAAAAGCGGGGATTGAAGTTAGGGCAAATTTTATTCTCGGTTTGCCGAACGAGACCCCGGAGAAAGTCAAAAAAATGATTAAAAGAGTTTTAAAATTGAATCCAGATTATATAAAATTTAACATTATGACTCCTTATCCAGGTACCGAACTTTATAAGGAAGTTAAAAAAGGTAAATGGGGATTTTTTAAAGAAGATTATGGAAGGGCCACTGGTTATTTCGCCACCTTTTTGCCTTATGGTTATAAGAACTTTGAGGAACTAGAGGCAATTAGAAGATATGCTTTCAGGAGATTTCATTTGAGACCAAGATATATTTTATCTAAAATATTAAAGACAAGGAGTTTAAAAGATATAAGAAAATATTATGACGGCTTTAAAGCTGTGATAAAAATATAATATGAAAATATTTATAACAGGCAGTACTGGTTTAGTTGGGAGAGACATTATCCCCGTTTTGGCCGAGAAACACAATCTCTTTCTTTTAATAAGAAATCCAGAAAAAAAGAAAATTTTTAATAATCTGCAAAACATAAATTTTATAGAAGGCAGTTTAGAAAATACTGACGATTATAAAACGGCCTTGAGAAATTGCGACATAGTTTTGCATATTTCCGGAGCCGTTGATCCTCAAAAAAGCATGAGAATAAATTATGAATTGACGAAAAATCTTGTTGCGGCTTGTAATAAGAGCCAGAAATTTATTTACATCAGTTCTTTTAATGTTTCATTTAAGAACCCCGGTAAGTACGCGCTTTCAAAGAAAATGGCGGAAGAAATAATACAGAAATCAGAATTAGAATATTTAATATTCCGTCCCACGCTCATGTATAACAAAAAAGGAGATTATTACATAATTAAACTTATCAAACAGATAATAGGGTTTCCTTTTGCCGTCCAGCCAGGCAATGGGAACTATCTTTTACAGCCTTTATTGACAGATGATTTTGCCAAGATAGTTTTGGCTGGTTTGGAAAAAGTTAATAACAGAATAATTTCTGTTGCCGGCAAAGAAGCGGTGACAATTAGAGAATTAATAAATATGATTATGGCACGGACAAAAATCAAGCCTGTTATCACTTTGCCCATGTGGCTATTAAAAATTATCGGCAGATTTGTCGGATTAAACAGGGAAAAAATAAACGAGATGTCAGAAGATAAGACTATGAATATTAAAGATATTGAAAATGAATTCCATATAAAATTATGTTCTATAAAAGACACACTTCCCAAAATTATTGATTATGCTAAAACAAATTAAAAGACAATATCATAACATTTTCAAAATCGGTGCGGTTTCTTTTTGGCCGTTGTTTTTTAATTCAATTCTGTTTCCGTTCCGCTGGTATTTTAATTTAGACACTAATCCTGTCAATATCGTTTGGGACATAACGTACAGGTGTAATTTAAATTGTAAATATTGTTTGTTTGCGAAAAATAAATTGCATACGATTCAAAACGAATTATCTCTTGAAAAAATAAGAAATTTTATAAAAGAAATAGCGATATATAAGCCAAGTTTCTTTTTGACCGGCGGTGAGCCCTTATTGCGAACCGATTTAGAAGAAATAATATCAATTATCCGCTCTTATAAGATGAAGGTGGGGATAAACACTAACACAACCTTATTAACAAAAGAAAGATTGCTAAAATTAGACAAAGCGGGCTTGAATTACATGATTATTTCTTTGGATATGAATGAGAATGTTACAGATAATTTTAGAGGTCAGGGTGTTTATAAAAAAGCATTTGAAGCGATAAAAATGTTAAAGGAGATAAAATCAAAAATACGGATAGTTGTTAATTGCGTAATAAATGAATCTAATTATCAATATACAGATAATTTTTTGGATTTTATTGAGAAGTTAAATATTGATGCTTTGAAATTATCATATATATACTTTAATACGAAAAATGAGGCCGATAATCACCAAAAAGAATGTGAAAGGCGCCTTGGTGAGAAAATTATTCCTGATTGTTATGAAAAAGAAATTTTTGGCCATGGCAGTAAAATTGCGGAAAAAATAAGATTAGTAATGCCAAAAATTAAAAAAATGAAAACTTCTGTTTCCTTCAACCCCAATTTAAATGAAGAAGAAATTGTAAATTGGTTTGATAATTCAAGGATATTAAAAAGAAAATGTCTCTATACTTTCAATGTGGTTAGATTTTCTCCGAACGGCGATGTTTATCCGTGCCATTTTATCAACAAGCCCGTGGGGAACATAACAGAAGACGAATTTATTAATATATATAATAATAAATTTTATAAAAGATTAAGAAAAGAACTAAAAGAATCGCTCTTTCCGGGCTGTGTTAGGTGTAATAAACTCTGAATTGGTTTATAAAAGAGGTTTTTTAATCCAGCAATAAAGATAGATAAAAAACGGACTTAAATAATTGATTAGTATCAGTAGGGAAAAAAGTATAATCGTTTCTTTGGCAAGACCGAATGGCGTCAGAAGAAAAATTAAAACAGCCTCTCTGGTTCCTATGCCCATTATTGATATTGGGAGAAGAACAGTCAATATTACTAATGCCGAAGAAAATGATAAATAAAAAAAACCGACATGATGATGGAGATTTATACTTATTGCAATAAAGTAGATAATTAAAAAATATGAAAACCATTGAGCAACGGTTAATAAAAAAATATAAAACATATCCTTTAACTTAAATTTTTTAATATCCGTTGATATTTCGAGAATAAAATCATAAAATACTTTTTTATTTTTAAGATAGAAAAAAGTTATTATTACTAATAATACCAGAATTATTAATCCAAGCCATTTAAATAAGGTATAATAATTGAAGATAGAATAAGAAATTAATGGTAGAAAAAAAAGAGCAATTATGCCGAAGATAAGGATAAAGAGCAGGTCAAAAAATTTGTCCAAAAAATTACCTAAAAATGCTCTGCTGAAAGAATAATCGTCTTTTTTTAGGTATATAATTTTACTAAAATCACCTAATTTTCCGGGAGTTATAAGTCCTAAGAGTGAGCCTGATCCATACATTAAAAAAGAATTTTTAATTGAATAAAAAATCTTTTGCGTATCCATTATTTTTTTCCAACGGTATGATTTAAAAAATATATTAGGAAGATTCAATATTATTGCCAGTAAAAAATATAAAATGTTGATTTTAGATAAAGAATTTTTAAAATAATTAAAATCTATATCTTTGATAATCCAGATAAAAATAAATAAGCCAACTAGGAGATATCCTTTCTTGAGAAATTTATTCATTCTTGATTATTTCTTTTATGTCGTAGGTTTTATCTTTTGTTGCAGAATAGTAATTTTTTGAGAGAATATCAGCTAATAGGCCGGAGACAAAAAACTGGATACCCATCAAAAAACCAAACATTGATAAACTGGTGAGTGCAGTGTTGGAGAGATCTTGACCAAAGAAGATTTTTTCATAAACAGCCCATCCGCCGGCTATTATAGACATTATAATTAAGAACAAACCAAATCCCCCGAATAAATGAAGCGGTCTGTTTGCGTATTTTTTCCAAAACCATACAGACAAGAGGTCTAATATGCCTTTTATGCCCCTGGTCCATGTATATTTGGTTTTTCCCACTGTTCTTGGCCTGTGGTTAACTTCAATTTCTCCTATTTTAAACCCCTTAATTTTTAAAAGCGCCGGTATAAAGCGATGCATTTCCCCGGTTAGTTCAATATTTTCAAAGCACTCTTTTTTGTAAATTTTTAGCGTGCATCCGCTGTCATGAACGCCGTCGTTTATAAGAAATTTTCTAAGTCCTGCGGCGCATAAAGAGGAAAGTTTTTTCAAGAACGGATCTTGACGATTTTTTCTCCAGCCGGACACGGTGTCCAACCTTTCTTTTTCCAGTTTTTCAAGCAATTTTGGTATATCTGCCGGGTCGTTTTGGCCATCGCCATCCATTGTTATTATGTATTCGCCCTGCGATTCTTTTATTCCGGCGTTTAGCGCGGCTGTCTGGCCGAAATTTTTCCTGAAACGGATTATTTTGATCGGAGAAAGAGTTTTGAATTTTTCAAAAGTGTCGTCTGTTGAGCCGTCGTCAATGAATATTATTTCGTAGGAACAGCCAAGAGGACTCATTGTTTTAATGATTTCCCGGTGCAGTTCGTTTACCGATTCTTCCTCGTTGTAAACCGGAATTACAATTGATATTTTGATTTTCGGATTCACAGATTTAGTATACCTGTTTTTGCTGTTTTCGACAAGGCCGTTGAATCTATATCAAAACCGCAAGAAATTTGGTAGAATATTGGTAATAAAATTAAGGTTTAAGTGTTATAATTAACAAATGATTACAAACAAAAAAATCTTATCTTTGATAAAACAAAAGCCTTATTTTAATAAAGATAATTTTGTACTTTATCATGGTGATAGTTTAGATATTCTTAAAGATCTTCCAGAAAACTCTATCGACATGATTTTTGCCGATCCTCCATATAATCTTTCAAATGGTGGTTTTACTGTGCATGCCGGTAGAATGGTTAGTGTAAACAAAGGAGAGTGGGATAGAAGCAGAGGTTTTAATGATGATTATGATTTTCATTATAAATGGCTTGAGGCATGCAGAAGAGTTTTAAAACCTAATGGTACGATATGGGTAAGCGGTACTTATCATTCTATTTATCAATGTGGTCATGCAATTCAATTTCTCGGATACCATATTTTAAATGATATTTCTTGGTTTAAACCAAGTGCATCACCAAATTTAAGTTGTCGTTTTTTTACAGCCAGTCATGAGACATTAATTTGGGCACGGAAAGACAAAGGGTCTAAACATATTTTTAATTATGAAAAAATGAAAAATAGAGATTGGTCAGAAGATTTTTTAAAAAAACCATCTAAACAAATGAGGTCTGTTTGGGCTATTGGAACACCAAAACCAATTGAAAAAAGATTTGGGAAACATCCAACACAAAAACCGGAAGATTTATTGAGACGAATCGTATTAGCAAGTACAAATAAAGGCAATGTTATTCTGGATCCATTTACAGGGAGTTCAACGACTGGCTTGGCCGCTTATTTATATGACAGAAAATTTGTTGGAATTGACACCGAAAAGAAATATTTAGATTTATCAAAAAAAAGATTTGATGAATTGGATCATAATATGAAAAATAAATTTATTAAAAATATATGAAAATAGTCACGCGGTCAATCGCAATAAAAAACTTAAAAAAATATATCAATAAAGATCTTGCTAATCTTGCTCAGAAATTTAATATACGTCCATTTAAAAATGGGAAACAAAATAAAGGATGGAGAGGCCTTGTTTTAGAGAGATTAGCCGGTTTAGAGCCAAATGTATCAAAAGCGCCGAATGGGCTTACTTACGAGCTTAAATCAGTGAGTTTCTATTATAAAAAGAGAGAATTTATTCCCAAAGAAACAATGGCAATAACAATGGTAAATCCCGAAGAATTGAAAAAACATTCATTTTTTGAAAGTCATGTTTGGGTAAAATTAAAATCAATGATTTTTTGCGCGGTTATGTGGTATGGTAAAAATTCAAAAAAGGCAGAATTATTAAATGTTTCAAGTTTAGACTTTTCTGAAGATGATGAATTGATTACTGAAATAAAAGCTGATTATGATTTTATTCGCGATAAACTTATTAAAAAGGGGTTTAATTCTTTAACTGGGAAAGATGGTAAATGGATTCAAGCAAGAACAAAAGGAATTGGTGGTATAAATTCCACAACTGGAAAAAGAAGGCCAATAACTCGTGCGTTTTATGCTCGTAAAAATTTAGTCAAAAAGATTTTTGAGATATCTATATAAAATAAAAAATAAAAATGAAAGGTCGAAAATCTAATAGAAAATAAATAAAATTTAAAATTATGTTTGGATCTGGAAATGATGAAGAAATAAATAAATTAAGAACAGAATGGCCAAAAATGACTTATGGGGAAAAAGTGGATAAATTTTTATGGAAAATGGTTTGGTTTCATCATACAAAACATATTCCTGGTAGTCCGAGTCATGCCATAGAAGGATTAACTAAAGAATTGAAAGAATCTTCTATGTCTTCTGATCGTTTAACGAAATCTATTCGTAATGCTACATGGGTAGCAGCAATTATTGGGGGTATTGGCTTAATTGTTGCTTTAATTGTTGCTGTAAGAAATTTATTTTTTTAAAATAAACTCATGGCGATTATAAATAAAAAAGTTTGACCGGAGTATTTAGAAATGATGCGAAATAGAAGCGATCGCTTGCAAATCGCAACATTTTTTAACCTTTATTTTTTTCTATAAATTTCCATAACGCCATCAGCCACAGTGTATTTTCTAGGATACACATTTTCTATGCTTCCTGCAAATTCATATTTTTCGTTAAGTATTTTTTCAAATGTTTTGATCCTGCCTTCTCCGTCTTGGAAAGCGGTACTGTTTATTAAATCATCTTTTTGAAATACCACTACTGTGGCTTCGTTTTTCAACCATTCCAGCAATATATCAAAATTATAAAATTTATATCTTTTTAATATTTCTGAATCATCCATATCGTAATAAATTATATCAGTATTTATTAGCGGAGGAAATTCATATCTCTCGGCCATAAGGGCATGGTGCGGCATGCCTATCACAAGCATTTTATCTTCTGGAGAAGTTAGGGATTTTAAGTATTCGCCCCCTTGTTTTACCCGATTAAGGTCAGTATCTTTATAATTAAAATGATTGAAAAATATTATATCTGGTCCGGACAATCCTGTTGATATGGTGGAAAACAATACAATTATAATTAAAAAAATACTGACAGGTAATTTTATTGACTCCCATATTTTTTTTTCTTCAAGATGTTTGTATATTAAATTTATTGAGCCAGCCACTGATATTATTAAAAACGGAGCCAGATAAAAAGAATGGGCAAGACTTGCATTTTCATTCGGTATTATAAAATAAGAAAAAAATAAAATAAGAGTTAGAGAAAAATTAAAAACAAGAATACTATTTTGGCTGAAAAATCTTTTTATTTTTTCTTTATCCATTATAAATAGCGAAAAAATAGCAGTAAAAAATATCACCCACAAATGGAAAAATTTTATAAATATTTTTATTAAAAACTTGAAATGGTCGCTATTAAAGATTTGTGACAGAAAACTACCCCCGGAATTTTCATTGAATATTTTAAAATAATCTATGGGTATAAGTTTTGTTAATGGTCCAAGCATCATTAAAAACCAAATAAGCGCGTATTTGGCATCCGAAAAGAAATAGGACATTAATGAGGCAAAGAAAATAATTAAGAATATTAGAATGGAAACAAAAAGTCGTTTCCAACTTCTCCATTTAAAGTATATAAAAATCCATAATAGAATAAGAGCTGGGATTATCTGGTATCTTGTTATAACAGACAAAGTCATTGATATTGAAGAAAAAATAATTTTCTTTTTATCACTTATTTTTGCATCAATAAACCAGATTGATAGCAAAGAAAAGAATATTACCCAAGAATAATTTTTTGCAGAAGAATAATATCCTGTTAGATATGGATGGAATATAAGCAGTGATATTGCAAGTAGACCAATCCATTTATTGCCGATTTTCTTACAAATTTTATACAAAAGAATTAAGGATCCTATGAGAAATAGAACAGATAAAATTCTTGCTCCTAATATTGTTGGACCGAAGGTTTTTTGGAGCAAAACTTGAATATAAAAAGAAAACGAAGGATATTTATTCCTGAAATCTTCAAAAGGATGGGCGAGATTATCTGATGTAAGCCATGCTTTGTACGTGAATTCTCCCTCATCAAACCATGTATTTAGGAAAATTATGTAATATACTGTTTCTATAAGAAAAAATGCTATTGTTATAATTAATAGCAATTTGAATAGTTTGCCCGTGTTATTTCCAAGCAAATCTTTCACTTTATTCATTTATTTATTATACTATTTTTAGGTTAAATGTAAATATTAAATGAGGACTATTTTTATCACAAGTTTCCATGGTCTTGTTTCCCGCGTTCTGCAAAGCGGGATTTTGGATTGTCTTCAAAAAGATAAGGATTTGAAAATTGTTATTTTGGTTCCGGATTTTAAAAAAGATTATTTTCTTGAAAAATTCGGCAAAAGAGAAAATGTTGTTATAGAAGGGATTGGTGACAAAATTTTGCCACGCAGGGCTTATATTTTTCACAAACTTAGTTTTGTTCTTTTAGACACGAAAACCATGAGATTGACTCGGCGCTCATTTAGGGGGTATAAGCATTTTTATGAATTTATTTTGGCCCAATTTGTTGCAAGTTTTTTCGGCAGATGGAAATTAGTTCGCAATTTATTCAGGGCGATTAATTATTATTTTTCAGGAAAGCCGACATTTAATTATTATTTTGATAAATATGAGCCATGCCTTATTTTTTCCACGGACATAAAGCATGTTTTGGATACGCAACTAATTATAGAAGCGGAAAAAAAGGAAATATTTACAATAGGCATGGTGCGTTCATGGGATTATCTTACGGGCAAGGGTATGGTTAGGGTGGTTCCAGATAAAATGATTGTGCACAATGAAACAATAAAAAAAGAGGCAATTAAATATGTTGACATGAATGAAAAAGATATTTTTGTTTCAGGGTTGCCTCATTTTGACCCGTATATAAACGAAAAAAGAAGTAATAGGGAAGAATTTTTTAAAAAAATAGGAGCGGATAAAAATA
>ERZ1292623.296-Hain-H51-01um-R1-296-length-55777-cov-7_pt1 | contig 11705 bp, 13 predicted proteins | sample MGYA00564398_ERZ1292623 | MGnify/ENA primary metagenome ERZ1292623 (study PRJEB36523, sample SAMEA6512633) | groundwater metagenome | collected 2019-01-07 | study: AquaDiva: Metagenomics assemblies of 32 groundwater samples | reverse complement strand
TTATTTATAATTTACCTTTTGATGAGGAATTTTTAAAATGAACAATAAAGAACAATTAACACATTTTGCAAAATATGAATTTGTTAGAATTATAGTCCCTGGTTTATATTTTATTTTCTTAATGATATTATTTTCAGAAGTTTTTGAAATTTATCTCTTCCCGTTTTCGGAAACACAATTGTTATATCCCCTTTTATTTATAGGGGGAATTGTATCTGGCTTAACTTTATACGCTTTGGAAAGTTCGAAGAAAAGAAAAGCTTTTCAAACGAATCAGCCAAGTTTATACATAATTGAAAGAAGTAGAATTATAACACCAAATTTTCCTTTAACTGAAACTGAAGCACAACGACTTTATTATTACATTTTAAATAATTCAGTTCCACCAATATTGCATGAAAAGATTTTTACTTTCGGAATTCTATTTCATGTCTTGAGTAACATTCGCAGAATCACTTTATGGTTTGCAGTAATTGCAAGTTTTTTTCTTGCGTACACTTTAAGTGAGAATAATTTGTTTTTTATTTTTACAACAAAAGGATTTTTTACATCACTTTTATATATCATTTATTTTACTAATCTTCGTTTTAACAAAGCCGATAGAAAAATGCAAGAGAATTATCACGATCAAATTATTTGGTTACAGATGAATCACAATATATTAGATGATGCAATAAATACTTTTAATAATTCTAAATCCAGTGAATAATATTTATATCGAGCTATCGGTTGCCATTTTACCCGACGAACCATTTCGGGAAAGATTTATTTCGGAGGTAAATGAACTTCCTATTTTAGGATTACAAGAAACTGATAATCATATTTTATTTTATATTTCAAAAGTGGATTGGACACTTGAAATTGAAAACTCATTCAATAATATTTTAAAGTTATTTTCACTCGATAAAACACAAGTACTAAATATCAATGAACTAAAAGAAGAGAATTGGAATTTGAAATGGGAGAAATCTTTAACACCGATTGAAATCGGTGAAAAGTTTTTAATCACTCAAACTTGGCATGATATTATTGATACAAATCGAATTAAACTTTTTATTGATCCTAAAATGTCTTTCGGTACAGGTTACCACGAAACAACACGATTAATGCTAAGAGTTATGGAGAATTTGAATTTAAATAATAAATCTGTTTTAGATATTGGAACTGGAACTGGTATTTTGGCAATTGCAAGTCAAAAACTTGGTGCGTCTAAAATTGTTGGAGTTGACATTGACCAATGGTCTATTTCAAATTCAATTGAAAATAAAAATTCAAACAATGCAGATAATTGTGAATTTATTTTAGGTAGCATCGATGAAGTAAAACTCAACGAATTTGATTATGTCCTTGCAAACATTACTCGAAATACGATATTAGAATTGCTACCTAAAATTAAAATTAGAATGATGAAAAATAGTTGTTTAATTTTGTCTGGCCTTTTAAATTCCGATGAAGATTTTGTTTCCTCAGAATTGAAAGAGAACTCTTTCGTTATCAAATCTATTTTACGAGAAAATGAATGGAGCGCAATTTGCGCTAATTTATAAAAATGCGTATTGCAACAATTGATTTAGGTACAAACACTTGCCTTCTACTAATTATTGAAATCAATAATTTAAAATCGTACAAAATTCTAAGAGAAGATATTCTTTATCCTCGCATTGGTAAATCTGTTGATGACAAAAAGCATATTCAAACAGATGCCTTTCATAAAACTATTGAATCTTTCAATTATTATAAATCTATAATTGCAAATTATAATGTAGATAAAATAATTGCAACCGGAACAAGTGCATTACGCGATGCAGTAAATAGAAATGATTTTATTCAATCCGTAAGAATTGAAACTGGAATTGAAATCAAAATATTAAGTGGTGAGGAAGAAGCGCGTTTAACTTTTATCGGTACTATAAATGATTTTACCAATCACGATTCTAATTACACGGTGATTGATATTGGCGGCGGAAGCACAGAAATTATTTTTGGCGATAACCAAAATATTATTTACTCAAAAAGTTTTGATATTGGTTCTGTTCGAATGAGCGAAAGATTTTTAAAACATACTCCCCCATTAAAAAGTGAATTATCAAATCTCTCAAATTTCATTTCTACTAATCTAAAAGATGTAAGCCCAAATATATTTCGTGGTTCAGAATTAATCGGCGTTGCGGGAACGGCTACTACTCTTTTATCAATTCATTTAAATACTCATAATTTTAGTTCTGAATATTTAAATATGAAAACAATTTCTTTTTCAGTTTTAAATAATATTTTTCTCAAATTAGCTTCTTTGAACGAAACTGAAATTACAAATATTCCACAGATTTCTGAAGGAAGAAGAGATATAATTGTTGCAGGTAATGCTATTTTGTTAGACTTTATGGAATATTTCGGCTGGAAAAATATTAAAGTCTCAACACGCGGATTAAGATTTGGAGTATCTTTTAACGAATTTGAAAATAGTTAATTTTTCAATTCCATTTTTTTTAAAACTTCTAAAAATATTTCACTTGCAGAAACCACTTCCTCTTTTGTTGTATCTTTTCCAAACGAAAATCTAACAGTTGCTCTGTTAGTTTTTTCATTTCTGCCAATTGCCCTTATTACATGCGATGATTGCGCGCTTCCAGAACTACATGCCGAGCCACTTGAAACCGCAAGTCCGTGCAAATCTAAATTAATTAAAAACATTTCTCCGTCAATTTTTATTTTTGATGAGTCAATAGATACGCTGAGAATATTATTGAGTGAGTTGTTTTCATCTCCATTAATAATTATTCCATCAATTAATTTAAATTTATTTATTAAATATAATTTTAAATTTTTAAAATATTCAGAATATTGATTTTGATTTTTTATCCAAATTGATAAAGCTTTTGCAAATCCTACAATTGCCGCTACATTTTCAGTTCCACCACGATGATTTTTTTCCTGCGAACCGCCATGAATTAAAGAATCAAATTCAACTCCTCTTTTTAATAATAATGCGCCAATTCCTTTTGGTCCATTTATTTTATGTGCAGAAATAGAACATAAATCTGCGTTAAAGGTGCTAAAATTAAATGGCATTTTTCCAATTGATTGAACTGTATCTGAAAATAAAATAATATTATTTCTTTTTGCAATATTATTTATTTCATTAATTGGTTGAATTGTTCCTATTTCATTATTTGCGTGCATTACACAAATCAGAGCAGTAGTTGGTCGAATATTATTTTGCAAATCGTTTAAATTAATTTTACCGTTTTCGTCAACTTTAATAAATGATATTTCAAAACCGAAATCTTCAAGATATTTAAGAGTTTGAAGAACTGCGGGATGCTCAATTTCCGAAGCAATAATGTGTAATTTTTTGTTGAATCTTTTTTGATAAAACGCTACACCTTTAATTGCATGATTTATTGCTTCAGTTCCACCACTTGTAAATATTATTTCATAAGGTTCAGCATTTAACATTTCTGCTATTTGTTCTCTCGAACGCTCAACTGCAGTTTTTGCTACTTGCCCAAATCCATGCTGGCTTGATGGATTTCCAAAATTAGTTTTTAAATATGGCAACATTGCATCTATAACTTCGCTATCACAAATTGTAGTTGCGGCATTATCCAAATATATTTTGTTTTTCATTTATTGAAATATAGAAAGGATTCTATAAAATAAAAATGGAGTAATTAATTACTCCATTAAAAGTTTCACAATCAAAATAAATAATTAATCTCTGCGTCGAATCATTTCACGAACAGTTTTGCGCAATTCATTTTTAAATTGATTTTCAATTACAACATATTCTCCTATTTGTTTGGTAGTTAAAAATTCTTTCAAATCGGTCATATATTTTTGTCTCATTTCGTAATTCTTATTTTCAAGTTCTTGAATTGCAGTAACTAGTTTTTGTATTTCATTTGCATTTGAGTCTTGAATAACTAATTTTTCAAGTTCTTTCATCAACTCTTTTCTTTTTCTATCATTTTGCAATCCTGCATCTTGAAATTGATTAACTAAAGTGAGGTATCTGGCTGTTTTTGCCTCATCTAATTTTAATTTTTCAATTACTCTTACTTTCTTCAAACTTTCAATTTTGTTATAATTGCCAGCCATCATTTGAGAAGTCGGTTGCTGTGTAAATAATTGTTCATTAATAAATAATAAGAATGCAAAAATTAAATATTTCATTTTACACCTCTTTTTGAAAATTGTTTATATAAATTATATTTTTAATTACCATTTGTTGATAAATCTTTTGTTGTTTGATTAAAATCATTTTCAGAATTTAAATTAATATACGAATTAATTATTTCAGTGCTGAATTCCTTTTCCAAATCTGGTTGAAAAGATGTAAAGTCATCAGCAATGAAACTATTTATTAAAATATCTTCATCGCTAATTTCTGAACTTACATATTTTGATGTATTTACTGGTTCCATTGTGTTAAATAAAAATGCAACAATTAGAATAGCCGCAGCAGATGAAAATGAAAATAGCGACGGGCGTAAAACTGATAATGAAAAGATCTCTCGTTTCGTTTCAATCTTATTTCGCAATCTTGGTAAAAAATTATTAAAATATTCAGGTGATGGTTCGATTATTTTATTTTCTTTTTTCAAAACAGCAAAAGTCAATTCAAATTCATCTTTAAGAGTTTTGCAGTTATGGCACTTATTCAAATGCAATTCAACTTCTTCTGTTGTGTTTCCTAAAACAAAGTCGGGCAATAATAATTCTATCTCTTTACATTTCATTTTTAATTATTCCTCCAATCTTTTTTAAAGCTTGAAAATAATTTGCTTTTAATCCACCTTCACTAGTTGTTAATAATTTTGAAATTTCTTTAAATGGCATATCTTCATAGTATCTTAAAATAAAAACTTTTTTTTGTTTGTTGGGTAATTGTTCAATCGCTTTTTCAATCATCGTTCTTCTTTCATCTTTTTCCATAACTTCAAGTGGTGTATCTTCATTATTCGAAATATCAATCATTTCATCAATCGAAAAAAACTGCCTAATCTTTTTTCTTTTCAACTCATTAAAAGTATGATTCACTGCAATTCGATACATCCAAGTAAAAAGCGCTGAATCACTTTTAAAATTTTTTAATCCTTTGTAAACTTTAATAAAAACTTCCTGCAATAAATCATCAACCTCATCATGATCTTTTACAAAACGCCGAATAACCCAATAAAGTCTTTTTTGGTAAGTTTGAACAATAATGTTAAACGCTTGTTCATTTCCATTTTTGAATTGGCTAATAAGTTCGGCATCATTTTGTTCCGTCATATGATTTCATTCAATATTTGGACATGATTAAGTGCTGAAAGTTTAATTTATTTTCAAATTAAATTATTGGATATTATAATACAAACCGAATAAAACATCTAATTTATTGGAGTAATTTTCGCTTCTTCGAGTATATTGAAATACATTTTGAATATTTTCTTCTTGATTGTAGGATTCAATCAAAATGTGGGAGTTTAAAAATATATCTCTAAACAATTCATATTTAGCTTCTAATCCAAAAGAGCGTCTAAATATTTTTGGTCCGTAAAGAAATTTTGGTGTCGGTAATTTATACTGCTCTGTATTTGGAAGCTTTCCACCTTTTTCAAGTTGATCAAATAAAGCGCTAACTTGTAAATTTCTTTTTGGTTGAAATGTATATTTAATAAAAATATTCTGCGCGTTTTGTCCAATCCAATGTCCTAAATCTACATTATGACTTTGATAAGTTGCATCGGGATATTTATGATTATATGCCCAAGGATTAACTCGTGTGAATTCAAAAATTAATCTGCTGTTTTCGAATCCTAAATCGTAAATTCTCGAGCCGAGAGTATAACCGATTTGATTTCTTTGTCTATCTTCTCTTAAGAATTCATCAGTTGAAAACTCATCAATAAAAAGCGTTCCGTAAAAATTATAATTTTTAAAATAATTTATGTCGTAGGTTCCAAATAGTTGGTTGTTATCCAAGTCAACAGTATAATGTTCTGCCGCTTTAAAAAACATAACTGGAATTAAAAAAATTAATTCTGGCGAACGATTTCCATATACATTTGATTCACCAAGTGCAATATCAATTCCATCAATCGGACTAAACTCTAAAATATGCGAGGCAAGAAATTTATTTCTATAAATCGGACGATATATTTTAGAATCAATTCCATATTGAGTAATATAAGAATTTACTGAATCAATCAATTCCGAATGTAGAAATGCATGCACATAAGTAAATGTCGCTTTTTTACCAAGTTCGATTTTTAATTTAATTTGAGGATAGGAAGGAGATTTTGTCGAAAGAATTAAATTTCCATTTTCACCTGCGCCCCAAACATTATTCATTTTTTCAATTGAAAAAACAAAATTATCAAAATCAAAATTAAGTTGTGCATCTGCAAAATCATATTCAATATTTTGCGATGTTGCTCGAACTGTGATTTGTCCTTGCTCGTTTCTTAAATCTTTTTTTGAATCAAGCCAATTTCCACCTTCTTGATGATCTCTAAAATATAAATATGCGCCAACACGCTTACCTAAATAACCATAAGTCGTTAAACCATTTAACCGTGTTCGAGTAGTTTTCCCATCTCCCCAACGATGCACTGAATAACCGCCGACAAAATTTACTTTTACATTTGCATCACCACTTTCATAATTAACTACATTCCATCTTTCAAAAAGTGTTGTATCATTTTTTGCTTCAATTGGTAGTTCAGCATAAAATTCTTCTAAATAAAATTTTATATTTTCTTTGTCAACATCAGTTAATAAATGTTGATTTTGACTTGCATTAAAAATAAATTTTGCAATCTCTTTTCTCGATAATGGTTTTACTGCATCTCTAAAACCCGTTATAATTTGCGTCGATTCTAATCTTTTTAAATAATTATACACTTCATGGCTTGTATGCAAATAAACAACTTGGCTTTGAATTTCAATTAAATTTATAAACAGAAGTAAAAATATATATTTTATTTTTTTCATTTTGATTTTTTTTCAGGGATAATGTACGAAGCAACAACTGATAAAGTTAAAATCGTTAAAACTATAAAAAGTGATGCATAAATATTTATATGATAAATATCCATTAACAACATTTTTATTCCGACAAAAACTAAAACTACTCCAACTCCAAATTTTACAAATTTAAATATTCGTTGAATATGATCAAGCACAAAATAAAGTGAACGAAGTCCCAATACTGCCATTAAATTTGAAGAAAACACAATCAGCGGATCTTTTGTTATTGCGAAAATTGCCGGAATCGAATCAATTGCAAAAACGAGATCTGTTGTTTCGATTACGATTAATACTATAAAAAGTGGAGTTGCATAAAGTATTTTATCTTTTCGAACAAAAAAATTTTTTCCTTCGTAATCTGTTAACACTGGAAAGAATCTTTTGAAATATTTTACAATTGGATTTTTTTCTGGATGAAGTTCTTTCTCTTCTCCAACCACCATATAATATCCTGTATAAATCAACAAGAAACCAAAGAAGTAAAGTATCCAATTAAATTCATTAATTAAAGTTGCGCCAACAAAAATTATTATGCCACGCATAAGTATCACACCCAGAATTCCATAATTTAATATTCTTCTTTGTTTATTCTGTTCAACTCCAAATACTTTAAAAACAAAAAGGAAAACAAATAAATTATCAATACTCAGCGATTCTTCAATCACATAGCCAGTTAAAAATTCTAATGCTTTCTGCGTTCCATAAAAATAATATATTATCAAGTTTATTGTCATTGACAATAAAAACCAAAAGATTGTCCAATAAATTGCTTTTTTTAGCGGCACTTCTTCTCCAAAATTTTACTCAATATAAAATAAATTAAGTCTGTATTCATCTATATTTTTAATCTGTTTTTTATTAAATTCCTTTAAATCTCTTTAGCCCGAGTGGTGAAATGGCAGACACGCCGTCTTCAGAGGGCGGTGCCTTAATTGGTGTGAGAGTTCAAGTCTCTCCTCGGGCACAAATAAAAAACCCCGAACTAATCGGGGCTTTTTATTTTTAAAATTAATTTTATTTTATTTTAAACGATGAAACTACTTTTTCAAATGCAGGTTTAAAATCTTTTTCCATTGGCGTAAACCAAGTTAAAAATATTCTATAAACTTTATCATTCTTCACAACAAAATAAACTCGTCTATCAATTTTTGCGACAGGCGAATAATTCAAATATTTTGCAGAGTTGCCATCAATCGTCACGCTTCCATCCGATTTCGCATTAAATTTTCCTTTATTCTGTTCGAAAACTTTTTCAACAGTTAATCCTTTTGCAGGAAGCACATCAACTTGAATCGTACAATCCTGTCGATAACCAACAAAATCAACTGCATTTATCGTTTCTCCTTTTTTGGCAGGATTTGAACTTTCAAAATTTTCAGGATAATCAATTGAAAAAAATTCATTTGAATAATTTGTAATTTCCGCCGATGGCTTCACAAGTTCATCATCATTAGCACCTTTTATTTTTGGTCGAGGTAATTTTACCGATTTCATAACCGAATCAAATATTCCGGCGTACGCAGTAAAATAATCATTCAGTCCGCTATATTTTAAATAATAGAAAACACTGTCGCGCGCAACAATAATTTCACGAATTGAAATAGTTGCGTTGGATGCAATTTTAATGCTGTAAGAAAATTCAACTCCATTTTCTTTTCCGAAAGTGATTGCTTTTTCATCTGTGATATTTATTCCTTCGGGGATAAAAGTTTTCTCTTTGTTTTGATAATCTGCAACTGTGCCAACTTGTTCATCTTTAAATGAAGTATTTCCAAATTCAATTTCAACTCCTTTTGGTTCTCCTGAAATTGGAATATTTGAATTTATTTCAAAAAATGTATTTGCAACATCTTGGCTTGAATATATTTTCATTTTTTTAGGATCAGCATTTACTAACCAACCATCAGGATATTGTATTTCAAATCCTAAATACGGATCGTGATGCGAAATCCATTTTGCAACAACTGGTGTTTCTACTTTTTTACTGCAAGATGGAATAAAAACTACTCCAAAAAGAATTACAAAAAAACTTGCTCTGAAAATCTTTTTCATAAAAACCTTTCTTCTATAATTATTATAATTGACTTCGTTCTTTTTTTGCTGATGCGTTTTTCGGATTAAGTTTTAAAACTAAATCATATTCTTTTTTTGCGCTTTTTTTATCTCCACCTAAATTATACATTTGCGCTAAAAATAAATGCAACGATTCATCTTTTTTTGTTTTCGGTTCATACTTCAAAGCATTTTTTAGATTATCTACTGCTTGCACATATTTTTTTTGCTTGAATTCCATAATTGCAAGTGTACGATAAACATCAAGATAAATCGGATTAATTTTTTCTGTTAATTTTTTCTGATCTTTTTCCAGCAACGCTGTACTATCGAGTTGCTTCAAAATAATTTGAGACTCCTTCTGCATTTCAATATAATTTTCTTGTTCAAGATACATTTTCATCAAAAATATTCTTCCCTGAATATATCCGGGACGAATTTCAGTTACTTTTAAAAAGAAATTTTTCGCCGAATCAATTTGGTTTAAAACACTATAAGCATATCCCCCATAAAAAAGTGCGCTAATATTTTTTTGGTCAACAGTTAAAATTTTATTGTATTGCGAAACTGCCTTTTCAAAATTCTTTTGCGCCATAAATATCGCGGCAAGTTCTCCTGCTACCTCAACCGACTGTGTATCGATTTGTGTCGCTTTTTCAAGCATTAACAAAGCTTTTGTTGTGTCTTTTAATTTTACAAGCGAACGACCAAAATTTATTAAGTCATCAGTTTTTTTCAGCGAGTCAATCGGGATTGCATTATACATATCGGCTGATTTTTGCATATCGCCAGCTTCGTAATAAGAGTGCGCCAGCATCAAAGTTAATTCCTGATTTAATTTTGATTTATCTAATTTTTCAAAATTTACGATTGACTCTTTGTAAAGTCTTGCGCCATATTGCGATCTTGCCCATTGTTCTGTGATAGAAGTATTTTGTGGTTTTAATTTTGAATATTTTTCAAATGTTGATGCCGCATCGCGCCAAAGTTTTGCACGGAAAAATAATCCAGCCAAATCCAATATTACCAAATCATTGTTCGGATCAATTTTAATTGATTCGTTAAATGATCGAACTGCTTCACTGTAACTTCTTTGCTTGTATTGTACATTACCAAGTTTATAAAAATATTGCGCATTATTTGGCGCATGTGTTATTGCCAATTTATAATTATCAATTGCCATTGAAGGCACACCTTGTTTTAAATAACACTCCGCCAATCCTTCATACACTTTCGCTTCATTTGGATTTTCTTCTTTTGCCTTTGAATAAAAAACCTTAGCTCTTTCAACTGAATCAGCATTAAAATAAATATTTCCAACTTCATAATAGTAATTGTAAAAATTATCTCCTTTTTTTCTTTTAATTATTTTATCACTCTCGGCAAAAAATTTCTGTGTTAAATCAAATTTTTTCAATCTAAATAGAGTTGATAAATAACCAGCCCTTGTAGTCATATTTAGATCATCATAATCTAATGCTTTTTTGTAAGACTCAAACGCTGATTGGATTTCATTTTTTCCTAAATACGCTTCACCTAATAATGTATTCACTTCAGATGCAACCGCTCTCTCATCATTAAATTTTACAAGAATTTTAATTGCATCGTCATATTTCTTTTGTTGAAGAAATTCTTTTGCTTTGGCAATTTCATTTTGCTGTGCAAAAACTAAATTTGAAAACATAAACAGAGAAACAAAAATTATTTTAAACATATCTTTTTTTTTATTCTGATGATAATTGAATTAATCTTACTGGCATTATTGCCGGCACAAGTCCGTATTTTACAAAAAGATGCTGTCCTTGTGTTGTTGCTACATGAGTTATTAGTCCAACTCCAACTCCATGTTTTAGTTTACTACTGAAAATATAAATTTTTCTCGAAAGAGGGTAGTAGTTTCTGTAAATATGTGCTTGATGTGGCGAAAAATATTCTATCTCTTTTTTTGTCGAATCACGGAAAAATGTTGGGTCACCAATCTCCAATGTTTTAACATCGTAATTATTTGTCATTAGCCAATTTAAACTAACAAAACCAATAGCATTTTCATATTTCCTAACAGTTGAAATTACCTGCGCAGTCGTTGTACATGGAAAAATATCTGAAGTAATTTTATTTCCATTTAAAAACCTCGTTCGTAAATATTCATTAATTCCATCATTTAAATCGCAAAGTGGTAAAACAATTTTTGTTTGAAAATTTGTTCCTTTAATTTGCGACCAACTAAATTTCTTCCCCTCCAAAATTGCTTTTATATCTTCAACATGAATTTGCGAAAGTTTATTTGTACTATTTACAATCGCCACAACTCCTTCGTAAGCAATTCTAAAAGTATCAATCTCAATTTTATTTTTGCTAATAACTTCTAATTCTTCTTTGTTGAAAAATCTTCCGGTTGCAATCATTTCAACGCTGTCGTTTAGTAAATGAACAAATGTTTCTCGCGATGAAGCACTCAGTTGTTTAATTTTTGCTTCGGGATATAATCTGGTAAATTCTTCAACTTGTTTTTCAATTATTGGCGAGACATCCTCAGATGCGTAAAAAACTAAATTCCCTCTTGTTGCAGTTTCAAATTCTTCTTCATTCTTCGTACAAGAAATAAAACTCAACGATAGAAAAATCAAAAAAATAAAATT
>ERZ1292623.703-Hain-H51-01um-R1-703-length-34535-cov-10_pt2 | contig 11706 bp, 16 predicted proteins | sample MGYA00564398_ERZ1292623 | MGnify/ENA primary metagenome ERZ1292623 (study PRJEB36523, sample SAMEA6512633) | groundwater metagenome | collected 2019-01-07 | study: AquaDiva: Metagenomics assemblies of 32 groundwater samples | reverse complement strand
AGACTTCTTGAAGAACGAAGGCTATGATGCTTTATATGTTTATGACATAATGCCCCGCGCACCAGACATAGATGTTATAAAATTTGCAGAGAAAGAAAAGAGGATTTTAATCACAAACGATAAAGATTTTGGAGAACTAGTTTTCAAACTAAAGATATATTCTCCAGGTGTAATTTTTCTGAGACTAAAGAGCGATAATCCAAAGAAGAGGCAAGAACATATTCTATATTTGATAAGAACATTCAAGGATAAATTGAAAGATAGTTTTGTCGTTATAACAGAAGGAAAGATAAGGATTAGAAGATTGAGGTAAAACCTTTATTGAGTAAGATGCTGGCGGATTTGTGGATTTCAGATTATTCTACGTATGCCTTTCCACTCGTTTAATGCTTTTTCGTAGCGCTCCCAGTTATCTGTTGGAAACCACTGCCCCTTAAAATGAAATCCAACCAATTTATTCTTTTCAGCCAGCAGAGGCCAAATTTCTCTTTCTATTGAAACAGCTCTTCCTTCCGGGATTAATTCTATAACCTCTGGTTCTAAAATATACAAACCAGAACTTATAAGATTGCTCGGCGCTTCCTCTTTTTTTGGTTTTTCTACAAATTTTTTTATTTTATTTTCATCTAAATCAACAACGCCATATTGCGAAACATCATCTACTTCTGTAAGGGCAATTGTTCCGAGCGCCCTATTCTGTTTATGCATCTCATACATTTCTTCTAAGTCTATGTCCTTTAACTCGTCACCGTTGCACATATAGAAAGTATCTTTTAAAAAGTGCTTCGCTAATTTTAAAGCTCCTGCTGTTCCAAGAGGAGTTTCTTCAATAATATAATTTATATTAACGCCAAGTTTAGAGCCATCTCCAAAATGCTCTTTGAACTTTTCTGCCTTATACCCTACTGCCAGGATTATTTCATTAGCGCCATGACGCTTGAACAAATCAATAACATGCTCTAGAATCGGCTTTCCTTGTAATGGGATTAGCAATTTAGGAATTTCATAAGTCAAGGGCCTTAGTCTCGTGCCAAGACCTCCTGCAAGTATGAATGCCGTTCTCGGTTTTTCAGTTTTATTATTATTCAAGTGGGGCTGCCCGGATTCGAACCGGGGTCACAAGCTCCCAAAGCTCGTAGGCTGACCAAACTACCCCACAACCCCTATAAAAAATAAAGAGAGGAGCTTTTTAAGTCTTGTCACAATTAACTAAAAATATTCTGCAATATCCTTATGCCATCAGCAATGATAAAGCCAATTGCCCCAAGAACAAGAAGCCCAATGGCAGAAATCTTCGCAATAGTCTGAAACTCAATTTTGCTCGGCTTTTTCAGCAAATGCCAAACGCGTTTTGACTGCACAACAAAAGATTTAATTCTATTAAAGATTTCCATCAATATCCTACAAAAACCATCTTTTTAAAATTATTTATTGTCAAATTGGATTTAGTACCCTGCAGCTTGCTGCGTCGCCAATTTGACAACTTTAAAGTCCATAGGACTTTGAGGCCTCAAGAATCATCGATTCTTGAAGTTAGAGATTGCTGGTCGCGAAGCGAAAAATTTCGCGAAGAATACCCGCATCAGATTACTCTGGGGATCTCAAAGTTTCCCAAACTTTGATGTAGCGAAATTTTAGGCAATCTCTTTATTGCTCATCAACAAAATCTATCCCTAATTCGCTTTCCAAAGAACTTTTGGAATTATTAAGAATGTCCTCAGAGATGCCAAGAATTTGTGAACTCTTGACTCCTGTAATAATCAAAAGAACTTTAAGAGTCTTCTCCATGTCAGGAGATATTTGTGCTCCAGAAATTATCTTGGCGTCAGGCGCAACTTTTTCTCCAATAATTTCCATAACTCTCTTATATTCGTCAAGTGACATATCATTCCCGCCGATGAGATTAACAAGCACGCTCTTTGCATTTGTAATATCCACATTGAGCAGGGGATTATTTATCGCTCTTTCAACAGCATCTCTTGCTCTGTCTTGTGAATCAGACTCGCCTATGCCAATTAAAGAAACGCCACCGTTGGACATCACTGCTTTAACGTCAGCAAAATCTAAATTAACAAGTCCTGATTTGGTTATCAATTCAGTTATCCCTTTAACAGAATTAGTTAAGATTTCATCTGCAACTTTAAAAGCAGTGTGTATTGGTAAATCAGGCGCAATTTCAAGAAGCTTGTCATTGGGAATAACAATCAAAGTATCAGTAATTGCAGCCAGTCTCTCTAGTCCGTATTGGGCATTTTCTATTCTTTTCTGCCCTTCAACAGTAAACGGCAGGGTGACAACTCCAATTGTTAAAGCGCCGGCTCTTTTGGCCAAATCAGCAATCACATGAGAAGACCCTGTGCCAGTTCCTCCGCCGAGTCCGCAGGTGATAAAAACCAAATCAGCATCAGAAAGCTTGGTTTTTATTTCATGCTCTGATTCTTTGGCAGCCTGCTCACCGATTTTCGGATTGCTTCCAGCCCCAAGTCCGTGCGTTAATTCCTTTCCTATAAGTATTTTAGTATCAACATCAGTATACAAAAGATCCTGAGCGTCAGTATTTATTGCAATAATCTCGCATCCTTTGATTCCTATCTCTTTCATTCTAGAAACAGAATTACCTCCTCCGCCACCACACCCAATAACCTTTACTCTTGCTGATTGCTTCTTAAGAAGAGTTTCAAGCTCCTCATCTATTGCTTTTGTAGGATGAACCTCTTTTTCTATGTATACCTCTGGCATATATTCCAAAGGCAAAGATTGTTTAAAAGGATTGTTGTAGGGAAACTACAGTGGGGAAATTACAACGAGATTCTATATTTCTAATCATTTGTCTTTATTCTTTTCTTTCTTTTCATCAACTTCCTCAAAACTAAGCTCCTCCCCAATAAGCTCTTTGAATTTCTCTTTGCATATATCAACAAGAATTTTCATCCCCCTTGCGCCGCGTATAATAACTCCTTTATCACCAATCTCAAATTCTGGAATAAACTTGAAAAAGAGCATAAAAAGCGATTCTATCTTTTCTTTTTTATCATCAACTTTTCTGATAATTTTAAATTTATATTTTAAATGTTTCCCTGAAAGAGGATTATTAAAGTCAACAGTAACGCGCGCTCCGGAAACAGCAAGGATTTTGACTAAATAATTGTCTAGGGTAAGCATCATTCCCGTCCTGGGTGCAATATTCTTCTCTGTAAATGATTTCAATGGAATAGTAGTGATTAGCTCTTTCTTTCTCTCGCCAAATCCCTCCTTGGGAGCAACATCAATCTCGAATTCTTTGTCAAGATCCTTATTCTCCAAAGCCCTGTCTAATCCAGGAACAACCATTCCTTCGCCAATACAAACTATTGTCTTCTGCTCTTTAGCTTCAGGATTAATTTTTTTGAGATCCTCAGCTATATTAGAGTCAAAAATCTGTCCATTTGCATATCCAGTATATTTTATTTCTACAAATTCTTTTTTCTTTGTTTTCTCCATAGCCAAAGAAGGTTAAGTAGTAAGTTTTATAAACATTTCTTGTGAAGTTGAGTCATGGTTTTACGAGTTATTAATGCTACAGATGCGAAAACTGGAACAATAATTCTTGTTGACAACGAACCTTATACAGTCAGGTCAAACGATATAAGCAAGACAGGAAAGCACGGTGCAAGCAAGTGCAGAATAGAAGCAGTTGGCGTTTTCAATAATAAGAAAAAAATTGTGGCTGTTCCCGGAGGCGAGCGTTTTGATGTTCCAAATGTTACAAAGCATAGAGCCCAGATATTAAACTTCGCAGAAAACACAGCTTCTGTTATGGACTTGGAAAGTTATGAAACAATAGACCTCCCATATAAGGGAGAGTTAAAAGAGGAATTGCAGTCGGAAAAACAGGTTGAATACTGGGAAATAGAAGGCAGAAAAGTAATAATGAGGATAATTTAATAGATGGCGACAAAAATAGCTGTTGCGCAGAAAAGAATGTTTGCAGACGTTTTTGTTTGTAAAAGATGCAGCAAGAAAATAAGGTCTCAGTCAGTTAGAATTATCTCTGGAAAAGTAAAATGCCCAAAATGCAATGGTCGTTCGTTCAGAACGATAAGAAGGAAGTGAGGTGAGAATGGGTTTTGTAATATATGACTTGGCGTTTTTAGCTATCTTCACGATTTTTATAATTTTATTCATCCAGACAAAAAAAAAGAATTTAGAAAGGCAGGGAATTCTTTATCTATATAAAACAAAATTCGGCATTGATTTTATAGACAAAATCGCCAAAAAATACAAAAATATTCTAATGCCTGCGAGGTATGTTGTAGTAGCTTCAGGAATAATACTAATGGCTACAATTATTTGGCTGATGGCTCAATCAACTTATTTATACCTGACAACACAAATCTCTCAGGTTATAAAGGCTCCTCCTCTTGTCCCTTTAATCCCTTATTTCCCGAAAATTTTTGGCCTGGAATCATTATTGCCTCCTCTCTATTTTACTTATTTCATTATAGCATTTGGCGTAGTAGCAATTTCACATGAATTCTCGCATGGACTTTTTGCTCGTTTGCACAATTTCAAAATACACTCTACAGGGTTTGCCTTTATGGGTCCTATTCTGGGAGCATTTGTCGAGCCTGACGAAAAGCAGATGGCCAAGGCAAAAAAATTTCCGCAGCTTTCTGTTCTGGCAGCAGGAACATTTGCCAACGTAATAATGACAATAATCTTTGGGCTTGTTTTATGGCTGTTTTTTATCAGCGCATTTTCCCCAGCAGGATTGAAATTCAATACATATGCCCTGGCAGAAATCCCTCTAAAAGACATAACTATTCTAGAAGACAGCACGCTTGGCGAGGAACTTGTCAAGGTAAGCGTAAGCAATCAGATTTTCTATTTAGATAAACAAGCACTTTCAGATTCATTAGAAAAAAACACGCCTTCAATAATAGGTTATATAGACTCCCCTGCTTTCAGGTCCCAATTAAAAGGGGCAATAACAGAAATAGACGGGGGGAAAATCTCTTCGTATGATGATCTTGCTAGTTCCTTGGAGTCATTAAAACCCGGAGATACTGTAACAATTAGAACTGCGGTATTGAAGAATAATCTGGACAGCAATTCAGAGATAAAAGAATATAAAATAGTCCTGGGAGAAAGGGAAGGAAAATCATTTTTAGGAGTAGGTTTCTGGCCAGTGCAGACTCGCGGTATTCTAGGCAAGATTTATCAAAATTCAATAATAAAAATAAAAGACCCCAGAATTTACTATGAATCAAGCCTAAAAGATTTTGGATGGTTTATTTATTTCTTGTTGTGGTGGATTGTTGTAATAAACATTGCAGTCGCTCTCTTCAATATGCTCCCTCTGGGAATTTTAGACGGCGGAAGATTCTTTTATCTTCTAGTCTGGGGCATAACAGGAAAAGAGAAAATAGGCAAGAAGTCTTATCAAATAGCAACATATGCTCTAATAGCAGTTGTTATTTTGCTAATGGCCAGATGGGTTTTCTCTTTATTGTCAAATTGGGTTTAATACCCGCAGCTTGCTGTGGGGACCTCAAAGTTTCCCAAACTTTGATGGCACTCAAGATTCTATTAGAATCTTGATGTAGCGAAATTTTAGGCAATCTCTCTATTCTAAACTGCGCTTAATTAAAGAATTCTATGCCTTCTTTAGTATAAGCAACAAATCTTACCCCAACAGGAATGCTAAGCAGCGCAGATATCAAAGCCATATGCTCCTTGCCGCTGCCGGAAACAATAGAAAGCGCAACTTCAAAATCTTCGCTCAATTCTCGTTTTATTTTGTCATGTATTTCTTTTTTTATTTCAGTTAAACTTCTTTTGCTGTCAATTTCAATTATTATGCACTTTTCATTGCTTGGAAATTCTTTAGTCTCTTTATCCTTAACCAAAACAATTTTATCGCACTCTTTTATTTTGTTTATCAAGGCAGTTATCTGTCCCCAGTTCTCCTTATCATTTCCGAGAAAAGCCACAAGATCCATACTAAACTAAAAACATTAGATTTATAATAATTGCTATATTAAAATACAAATGGTAAAAGATCTTCCTCTTGGGGAAATAATACTGCGTAAATACGAAAAACCTTACGAGTCAACACAAAGAGAATTAATGAGAAAGATATGCCTCTCTCTCGGCTTGTTGCAGCCGGGAGATTCCAGGGACATAATAATTGACTTATTGTTTGTTTTAGAGGAGGCAAGAAAGAAAAAATCATGGCTTTCTTCATTCGAGATTCGCGACAAGGTTTATGAGATAAGAAAAGAAAATTCTCTTGAGAATAAAGGCTTAGCAGAATCAAACATAAGAAGGCAGCTAAAAAGATTGAGAGATGCAATGCTGGTAGACAAGCAGGAAAATAAGTATCGCCTCTCAGAATTTTCTCAATTATCAGAAATATTCGAGATAAAAATAGAAAAATTCCTGATACCCCAGACAATAGACAGGATTAAAGAGTATCTCGGGAAGCTTGACTCTCAGCCAAATTAGCCTTATCTCCAAGAACTACAAAAATCCAACAGGAGAAGAAAATTTATAAACCCTAATTTCCCACTATTATAACTACTTCTTTAATATCAGGAAGTAGCGGAGCTTAAAATGCTTTTCATAATAAAGGTAACAACAAACAAAGAAGAAAAAGCAATTGAAATGATTGCTAAGAGAGCTGAAAAAAAAGCTCTTAGTATATTCGCCTTAGTCAGACCTTACGGTCTCAAAGGGTATATTATACTTGAAGCAGCTGACCGCGAATCAGCAGAAGAGTCTGCGTTTAATCTTCCTTACGTTAAAGGCATAATAGGAAAAACAGTTTCTTACGACGAAATAAAAAATATGCTTGAGCCAAAAGTCGAGGAAATGAACATTACAATAGGCGACATAGTAGAGATAATAGGCCAGACATTCAAGGGAGAGCAGGCAAAAGTAACAAGAATAGACAAGCAAAAAGGAGAAATAGTAGTCTCTCTCCTAGGAGCTTCAGTTCCAATTCCTGTAACAGTAAAGATGGACAACGTAAAGGTTATAAGGCGCGAAAAGGAGGAAGATGCGGAGAAATCAGAGCAAGATGAAAGTTAAATTAATTGTCGAGGGAGGAAACATGCAGCCTGGCCCGGCAGTTGCTCAGCAGCTTGGTCCAATGGGAATAAACATCGGAAAAGTTATTTCTGATGTAAATAAAGAAACAGCAGGGTTCAAAGGCACAAAGGTTCCTGTTGAAATAGATGTTAATGGAAAAACAAAAACATACACAATATCAGTCTTTTCTCCTCCTGTCTCAGAATTAATAAAAAAAGAATTAAGCCTGGAAAAAGGATCTGGAGTTCCAAATAACTTCAAAGTCGGAAACATCTCCTTCGAGTCTATCGTAAGTATAGCAAAAACAAAAATGCCAAACTTGCTGGCCAGAGATATGAAGTCGGCAGTAAAGCTCATCGTCGGCACATGCACATCAATGGGAGTTTATGTAGACAGCAAAGAGCCAAAAGAAATAGAATTAGACATAGACGCAGGAGTCTACAATGCTCAAATTAGCCAGGAGATAACTGTTACTTCAGAAGAGAAAAAGAAGCAATTAGCAGTATTTTTCGCAGCTGTTAAATCTAAACAGGAACAGGCAGCTAAAGCCGCCGAGGAAGCGAAGGCAGCAGCCGAAGCAGCAAAGGCCGAAGCAGCGCCGCCAGCAGCAGAAGCAGCAAAGACTGAAGCCGCACCAGCTAAAAAAGAAGAGAAACCAGAAGCAAAGCCGAAAGGCAAGAAATAAATTGTCGTGATGGGAAACATACGCAGAATGAAATTTATAAATTTAGCGTACAGAAGTGTCCACTATATTTTTTTGATGATCTAAAATTATAAAGTAATTAATTTATATCCACAAACACCAAGATTGTAAACTTCTGTTTTACCAATTCTTTTCATACCTTCTCCTTCATGAATATGACCACAGAACGCATACTTTGGTTGCGCTCTTTTAATATAGTCCAAGATAAGCTTACTTCCGGCGTGTTTTCCTTGCCAGTGCTTAGGAGCCATTGGTCCAACTTTATCTAAAAATCCATAAGGTGGCTGATGATGAACCAAAACATCAACATTTTCAAATCCTCTTAAAATATTTCTAGCCTTGTCGGTTTGCTTTTTCGCCTTTTTCATTCTTTCTCTATATTTTTTTGGCTTAAAGTCTTGTACCCAATTAGTATCAACAAAGTACTGAAGTCCTCCAATTCTAATACCCTCAACATTAGCAAGTCTATTATTAATTATTCTTACTCCATCTATATCTTTTAAGTCGTCTGTCAGAAAAGGAAGAGGTAATCCTATTTCTTTAGATTCTTTCCTTGTTTCAGAATTAGAACTTTCAACATTTCCATAAATCGTGTAAACGGGAGCAAATCTTGCTAAATATTTTACAACTTTCATTGAAGAAGTATATGCTTCCATGAAGGCTCTTTTCTTTTGTGATGGACTAAATTCCTTAGGCTCTAAGCCTTGTTTTTGCCTATCAACATTCTCAAAAGCCATTTTCCTCATTAAACTAGCACTACCTAAATCTCCTGTTAAGAGAATTAAATCTACATCTTTAGCTGGGATTCTTTTTACTTTTTCCAAATCTCCATGTGGGTCTCCAATAGCCAAAACTTTCATTTCTAACATAATCTTATTATCCTTATAAATTTACTTCAGAATATATTTTTTAAAGCTTCCTAATCAGAAAATATAGTACCCAGTTTTGTGGGCATAATTTATTTTGGCGTATGGAAAATGTGGGCAGATAGTGAAAAATTAATGGATTTTTAGAAAATTACCTCTTTTAGTCTGTTATCCATAATGTCATCAATTTCTTCTATCTTACCTTTCTAGACAATTCAAGCATGAGCTTAACTAATGGAAAGCTTAGAACTCCCTATCAAGCTTTTCTAGAGAAGAAAAGAAAGGAATAAAAAGATGAGCAACTTAAACTCACGAGAGAACATTAATAGAGGACACTACAAAAAGCCAAATCAACCAAAACATTTAAAAGCGCAAAACATATAAAAAATTATCGCTGAACTACATCCTCAACTAGCAGAAATTCTTGCGATTGAGGCAGAATGTAGGAGATAAAATGAATGTACAAGAAGCACTGAACGAGTTAAGAAAAGAAGAAAAAAGAAAATTCGATCAAACTCTAGACCTAATTATAAATTTAAGAGGCATGGATGTGAAAAAAGAGAACATAAATTTGATTATTGTTCTTCCAAATAAAATAAAAGAAAAAAAGGTTTGCGGCTTTTTAAAGTCAAAATCTCCCCTGATACCAACTATTACAGAGCCAGAATTCTCAAAATACAAGGACAAAAAAGCATTAAAAAACCTGGTAAAAAACTACGACTATTTCATATCTCTTGCTCAATTAATGCCTTCGGTTGCAACAACATTCGGTAAAATTCTAGGTCCTGTTGGAAAAATGCCTTCCCCCCAGCTTGGAGTAATATCGGAAGAAAAAGAGAGTGCAATCAGGGAAGCTCTGGAAAAAATCGCAGTTTCTACCAAAATAAGGATAAAAGAGCCAAGTATAAAATTAATGATTGGAAAAGAAAGTATGAAAGACCAGGAGATAATAGAAAATGTGGAATTCTTCTACAAGTCCTTGTTAAATGCTCTCCCCAAAAAGATTGAGAACGTAAAATCAGTCATGATAAAGTTTACCATGACTAAACCTATAAAGTTGGAGATAAAATAATGGCTGCAAAAAAACCCTCTGGCAAGTTAAAGAAAGTTTCAGAAGAAAAAATTAAAATTGTTCAGGAATTAGCCCGCAAATTAAAAAATGCCAATACAATACTGTTAGTCTCAACAAAAGGACTTCCATCATCGCAATTTCAAAAAATAAAGAAGAATCTCCGCGGCAAGGCAGAGATTATTGTAGCTAAAAAATCTCTTGTAGACAGATCAATAGAGGGAACAGAAAAAGGTGCTCTGCAGAATCTGAAGAAACTAATCGGAGAGAACATAGCCCTAGTCATTTCTAATGTCGAAGCATTTGAACTTTCAGCCTGGTTTGCAGATAATCAGAGCCCTGCAAAAGCGAAAACAGGAGACATAGCCCCGGAAGACATAACAATCGAGGCAGGTCCAACAGAGTTGCTGCCAGGCCCGGCAATATCAGAGTTATCAAGTGTTGGTCTGAAGGTCGCAGTTGAAAACGGAAAGCTTGCTATAAAGCAAGGAAAAACTCTATCAAAAAAAGGAGAGACGATAAATGAGAAAACATCCAATGTTCTAAGCAAATTAAACATCCTTCCAATAAAAGTAGGATTTATGCCAGTTGCGGCATATGACTCAAAAACAGAGAAAATATACGAGAGCATAAGGATAAATAAGCAGGAGGCATTAGAGGAATTGCGCCTCTCTCTTTCTAAAGCGCTGGGGCTCGCAATTAACATAGGCTACACCGCCAAAGAAACAATATCTTACTTCATAGCAAAAGCTTCAATGGAAGAGAAAGCAATTGAAAAATTAATTGAAAAAACACAGGAGGAAAACAAAAATGGGAATTGATACTCAGATTTGCAAATTAGACAATCAATTCAACGCGGCGTATGACGCTGGAGACTTTGATATGGCTGAAAAAATAAATGACCAAAGATACGAAGCAGTTTACACTCTGCATGGGCAGGCAATAGAAAAAAGAATAAGGATCCTAGAAGATAAAACTCTTTCTGGAAGAATATTCAGGCAATATAGGCTTGAAGAGATTGAGTGTGATATTGAGATGTTTAGAAGTTTATTAAAGACATACTTGTCTCATGGGGTGGAAATTGCTAATGATAAAACTCACAAGGAGGAAGCATAATGGAATATATATACGGTGCGTTACTGTTGCACAAGCTTGGACAGTCAGTAAGCGAAACAAACCTGAAGAAGGTTATCTCAGCTACCGGCGCAGAAGTTGACGAAAGCAAAGTGAAAACCTTAATAGCCAGTTTAAGCGGTGTAGACATAGAATCAGAACTGTCTAACGCAAGTGCTGTTATGGCCGCCCCTGCAGCAGGAGCAAGTTCAGGCGAGTCAGCCGGAAAAGAAGAAAAGAAAGAAGAAGAAAAGCCAAGTGAAAGCGCTGCTGGACTAAGTGCGCTCTTCGGTTAAATTCATTTTTTAAGGAGTGCTCTTAGTTGTAGCAAAGAAGATATATCTTTAAAAGTTGCTCAGAGTATAGTTTGGTATGCGAATAAGAGTATCTGAGAGAAAATCTCTCGATGTAGTCCTAATGAACAGCAATGGAAAGTTCTACATTGCCGATAGAGAGGTAAGAATTTCTAACATTTCTCATCCAATTAATTTTACATTTGCCACAGAGCCAAGAAAAACATCTCCGAGAAAATTGGCTGATTTATTTATCACAAACTATCTGGAATACGCGGATAGAATAAAAATAGAGGAGTTTAATGGGCTAATTCTTTGGGATATTGAAACTGCCAGATTTAGCAAGGGAATTATACAAAACAACGACTTTATAAAATTTAAAGATTCTTATGAACTGCTTGTTCAGTTCTGCCAGTATAAATTTTCTAAACCTTTATAAGCTAATCCAGACACAAATATTCAGCCCGGATGGCACAATGCCCATGTGCGACAATGGTACTCGGGCGGTCTTGAGAACCGCTTTCCTTCGGGATTTCCAGGTTCGATTCCTGGCGTGGGCGTTTATCAAATCATGTTCAGTTTCATTTATCA
>ERZ1292623.4312-Hain-H51-01um-R1-4312-length-11707-cov-7_pt1 | contig 11707 bp, 14 predicted proteins | sample MGYA00564398_ERZ1292623 | MGnify/ENA primary metagenome ERZ1292623 (study PRJEB36523, sample SAMEA6512633) | groundwater metagenome | collected 2019-01-07 | study: AquaDiva: Metagenomics assemblies of 32 groundwater samples | reverse complement strand
TTTGGGCGATATTTCGAGGACCAAAACTCACTATGCCAGTTTACCCCCCCCCAATATTCTATGCAAGGAAAGTTATGCACCCCACAGTAAAGCAATAACTTAGGAAAAGGTTCATCTATCCACCAGACCTGTTTTCAATCAATTATTTTTATAATTTCATTTCACCTTGTATTATAGGTTAGTATATGATAACCTATAGAGATGTCACAAAATAACCAAGCAAAACAATACTTTTCTACAACTGAAGTCGCCAAAATAATGCGAATCAGCCCCGAAGCTGTCCTCAAAAAAATAAAAATTGGGAGATTGAAAGCCGTCAAAGTTGGATACAGTTACATAATTACCAAACCAGATTTGGATGTCGTTTTGGGTTTCTTGGTGTCATCAGAACAAAAAGATGAAATAAGGGGCGTTGTGAAAAAAGCTGTAAAAGAATATAAAATAGCATTTGAAAGATTGGGTAAAGAAGAATAATCAAACTCGTGAATGTCTAGAATGAGTCTCAAAAAAATATCGGTTGCTGAAGTAGAGAATGTGGCGCACACGCTCGCACAAGAATTAATGGGGTTGTTATGGGTTTATCAGAAAATTTTCAACACAAAGACAGATTATTGAATAGAATTTCTATCTTTACCAACTTTTCTACGAGTAACAATAAAGACATTCGAGTATTTCTTTGGTGTTCTGGTTTTTTGACCCTTACCAGATGGCTTGCCCCAACGAGTTTTGAGACGTCGTAAACCTCTACCCTGACGACCTTCACCTCCGCCGTATGGATGGTCTACCGGGTTTTGAGCTGTACCACGGACAGTAGGACGAATACCGAGCCATCTGGAACGTCCCGCTTTACCTGAATTGACGAGCCAATGTTCATCATTTGAAACCTGACCGATCATAGCAAAACATTCTTCGTGAACTCTGCGAATTTCCGTCGAAGGCATTTTGATCTGCGTATATCTAGCATCGTTACCAATAACCTGGGCAAATATGCCAGCGGCACGAGCAACCTTTGCTCCACCTTTTGGCTTTAGTTCGATATTATAAATAAATGTGCCGACAGGAATTTTCTTTAAGGGTAAAGCATTACCTGCTTCAACAGCAACACTTGATCCGGCAATAATCGTAGTGCCAACTTTGACAGATTTTGGAAGCAATACATATCGCCTCTTTCCATCACGATAGGCGACGAGACCTATAAAACCAGAACGATTTGGGTCGTATTCGACAGATTGAACAGTTGCCGGAATATCCAGTTTGTCATATGAAAAAGATATATCTCTATAGAGTCTCTTGTGTCCTCCACCTTTATGACGAACCGTGACACGACCAAAAGCATTCCGTCCTACATCACGCTTTCTGCCATATGTGAGAGCCTTCAAAGGATTTTTCTTTGTAACATAATCTTTGAAGTTTATGGTCTGCATGCCACGTCTCGATGGGCTGGTTGGTCTATATGTTTTCATATATTTTTGATAATTAAAATTAGATGAATTCTATTTTTTCGCCCTTCTTCAAATAAACGTAGGCTTTTTTACCAGAAACTGTTCTGCCTAATTTACCTCGAGTAAACATTGTTTTGGATTTGATTGGAGCAATTGAAATTTTTACCGGAGTAACTTTGTACGCTTCTTTTATGGCTACCGAAATTTGCTGTGAATTAGCGCTCTTCAAAACTTCAAACGTATAAACGCCTTTTTGGGATAATTGGCCTGATTTTTCCGTAATACGAGGCTTTATAACAGCCGAACCTTTTGGAAAGGTAACTCCACCAGTAACAGCTGCGGAACGCTTTTCAGCCTGATTTTCTGATTTTACGAGTGCCTTTTTTTCAACCTTTGTTTTTACAGAAGTTTTTACGATAGGCTTTTTCGTTACCTTTTCAGGCTTTACCACTAGCGTTTCTTTATTTCCTTTTTGCCAAAATAGAGCCATATATTTCTATGTTGTTTATATTATTGGATTTTAGATTCAATGACTTTCATTGATTCGACCGGATTTTCAATGATAATAAATTTGTGATTCAAAACATCGAGCAAATTCAGATTTCTTGTTTCATCCAGAGCAATAGAGCCGATATTTCGGAAACTTTTTTCAACATTGATATTTTTTTTGGCGAGAGCGATAAATGCCGCGTTTTTTGGCTTTGTTGAAAGTTTTTCAAAGCCTATGTTTTTAGCAAGAGAAACAAGAACCGTCTTTGCCTCGGTCGTCTTTGGAGATGGGAAAAAAAGTGAATCTACAAAAAGTATTTCACCGTCTTTCCATTTCTTTGAAAGTAGAGTGATAAAAGCTTTTGTTTTCATGGTTTTATTTATTTTTCTGTCGTAATTTTTGTCTTTACGAGGACCATGAGCCACACCTCCGCCGATCCAGAGAGGAGAACGGGTCGAACCGTGCCGTGCGCGACCAGTACCTTTTTGTCTCCAAGGCTTTTTGCCACCTCCTCGTACCTCACCACGAGTTTTTGTATGAGCTATAGGCTGACGAGCTGAAGACATCATAGAGTGCATGACTTGATGAACGAGGTCAGAGTTCCAAGAAACGCCGAAAATCTTTTTAGGCAAAACTATTGTGCCAGCAGGTGTGCCCTTTGTATTATAGATAGTTGCTTCCATATTTTTTACCTTCTTTTCTTTCGTAGTTGTAGTCATATATTTAAAAATTAGGCGACAATAGAAACTAGAACTCCCTTTCGACCGGGAAGAGAGCCGTGCACGACTAATTCATTTGTTTCTGGACGTATCTGGAGAACTTTTAAATTTTGAACGGTAACCATATCACCACCCATTCTGCCGGGCATTCTCTTGCCTTTTGCCACACGACCAGAGCCAACGCGTCCACCACCGTTGATCGAACCGGGTTCGCGCTCCGAATGTTTTTGACCGTGAGTTCTCGGGCCTCCTCTGAAATGATGACGCTTGACCACGCCTTGGAAACCCTTGCCTTTTGAGAGCGAACGAACGGAAACAGAGTCGCCCTCGGCGAATGTAGAAAGGTCAACACGATCACCAACTTTAAATTTTGCCGTTTCTTCACTTGAAAGTCGGAATTCACTCATGTGTCGATAATTGCCAGCTGCGCCCGCCGAAACCGCCACCTTCAAATGTCCCACAACCGCTTTACCAAGTCTCCGCTCTTTTTGTTCGCCAAAACCGACTTGAACGCCACTGTAACCGTCAGTCGCTACTGTTTTCACTTGTGTAACTATGACCGGACCAGCCGAAAGAATAGTTGCGGGAAAAGCACGCCCATTAGCGTCAAAAATCTGTGTCATATTTTTCTTTGTACCGAGTATAAATTTCATGTTTGCCCGAGCGCGGATCTGGGGGATCCGTAGGCTCTCTAAATACTTTTAAAACTAAAAAGAAGCAGTCGCTTCAATGACGAAGATACTACACTAGGCCTGAAAATAATGCAACTTTCTGAATAACCCCACCCATTTTTGCACTCTATTATTAATATATCTCATGACCACCTACATCGTGAAATAGAACCTCTGATTTTGTAGTGTATTCAAAGATAACCCTAATGCTGTGTGTAATAGAAAACGCATAACAACCATAGAGTCTGTCATGAAGTTTGTGAACTTTTAAAACTTTATGATTCTGTGGGTTTTTGAGTAATTCAATTTTTTTCTTTAAATCTCGATATACCCTATTTTCGAGAGACTTGGCCTGTTTCAAGAAAGACGGTGTATAAGAAACTGAAATCATTTAAAAGAGTTTTACAAGATCATCCAAATCGCCACGAAGTATTTTTCCTTCCTTCGCCTCCTGTTGAGATTTGAGCACACGTAAAACAACCTCTTCCTCGGCCATGAGATCGAGGGCACGACGTACAGCATGAGCCTTGTTAGCAACTGTTCCTCTCTTTATAAGAGACTTTATAAAGCTTTCCTGTTTCGACGTTATGGGTATAGATATAGTGGTCATAATCATTATATGAAATTATATGATAATGTATGAAATTATCATATACCTATCCCCCCTTATAGTCAATCGAAACGAAAACCAGCTGGATCCTTAGGTGGATTTATCAGTTGTGTGACAACGGAATTTATTGTTGATATCTGTTGTCCTTGCTCTTTTTGAGTACGTTCCAGTTCATTGAATTTTTTTGCCAGTTCCATATTAGTTAAAAGTAGTTCGTGAAGTTTTACAAATGCACGAACTATAAAAACACTCATTTGCACAGCACGATCACTTCGAAGCACAGAAGAGAGCATGGCAACCCCATGTTCAGTAAAAGCATACGGTAATTTGTGTGAAAATTTCAAGTTTGCTAGGTGGTCACAAATTGTGACCACCTCATCTTTTTCATTTATTGTTAATTGAAACATAAAATCTGCAGGGAACCTTTTTAAATTTCTTTTTACTTGTTGATTTAAATGTTTTGTCGTCACTTGATAGAGTTCTGCTAAATGAGCATCTATCATTACTTTCTTTCCCCGAATTATAAAAATCCGCTCCTCTATTACAACCGGAATTATTTTCTTATCTTTTTTCATACCAAAACCCTAACAAAACCGAGATAAAGAAATTATGAATTTTTACGCAATAACTGTGGATAACTTTTCCATAAGTTACGGGTACAAGAAAACCAGCACATATAGTTTTTGAATTGCGAGGTGAGGATGCGGAGCATCCGCAAGACTCATTGAGCTCGAGTCTGCGAGAGCCAATGAGTGGACAGCGTCTGTAAGACGATTAGGACCGATTATGTTTAGCTAATTCAATGGTCCCGGTGCCGAGCAATGAAAAAACTCGTATGTGCTGGTTTTTTGACTATATCATCTTCACATCTATGTTCACCCCGCTAGGCAATGACATATTTGTCAGAGCCTCTATGATTTTTGCGTTTGGATTTAGGATATCAATCAGTCTCTTGTGAACCCTCATCTCAAACTGCTCACGGGCATTTTTATAAACGAATGCCGATCGGTTTACAGTATATTTTTTGATTTCGGTTGGAAGTGGAACTGGACCGATGACCACGACATCATAGCGGAGAGCCGTGTCTATGATTTGCTTTACCGAAGCGTCCAGAACTTTGTTCTCATAGGCGCGGACGCGGATACGCAGTCTCGGAATAACCGCCTCTATTTTTGGCGCTTTCACTGCTTTTGGCTTTTTCGCGACTGTTTTTTTTGTTACTTCGGCCATATGATCAGATTACAAATTGCTGGTTATTGGCTATTATTTTGTGATTTTTGTGACGACGCCTGCACCGACAGTCTTGCCACCTTCGCGGATAGCGAATCTCTGCTTTTCTTCGAGAGCGATAGGGGCATGGAGTTTTACTTTAAACGTCACTGTATCGCCAGGCATAACCATTTCAACACCTGGATTTAGAGTCACTTCACCTGTAACGTCAGTGGTTCGAACGTAAAACTGTGGTTTGTAACCGTTGAAGAATGGTGTGTGTCGGCCCCCTTCTTCCTTTTTCAAAATGAGCACCTCTGCCTCGAATTCCGTATGAGGGGTAGTCGTACCTGGTTTAGCGAGAACCTGTCCACGATGGACGGCGTCTTTTGCTGTACCGCGCAGGAGCACTCCGGCATTATCTCCAGCCATACCTGATTGGAGTTGTTTGTTGAACATTTCGATACCGGTAATAACAGTCTTTGATGTAGGTTGAATACCGACAATTTCTACTTCATCGCCAATTTTTACTTGACCGCGTTCTATACGACCTGTAACTACAGTACCACGACCTTCTATAGAGAATATGTCTTCGATAGGCATGAGGAATGGTTTGTCAGTTGCGCGCTCTGGCATTGGGATATAAGTGTCGAGAGTGGTTATGAGTTCCTTTATTTTCATAGCCCACTCGTTTTTGTTGTCTTTGGCTTCGAGAGCTTTAAGAGCTGAACCGCGAATAACAGGAGTATTTGCGCCATCAAAGCCGTATTTGGTGAGGAGATCACGCACTTCACCTTCGACGAGGTCAATTAAATCTTTGTCGTCTACGGCATCGCATTTGTTGAGAAAAACAACGATGCGTGGTACACCGACCTGTTTGGCGAGGAGGATATGTTCACGTGTCTGGGGCATAGGACCGTCGATAGCGGAAACCACGAGAACGGCTCCGTCCATTTGAGCAGCACCGGTGATCATGTTTTTTATGAAGTCAGCGTGCCCGGGACAGTCTATGTGAGCGTAATGACGTTTTTCAGATTCGTATTCGACATGAGCGAGAGAAATGGTAACAATTTTTGAAGCGTCGCGAACGGTGCCTCCCTTTGCGATATCTGCATAGGCTTTCGGATTAGCCAAGCCATCGCGAGCTTGAGTCGCAAGGATAGCGGCGGTGAGAGTCGTCTTGCCGTGGTCAACGTGACCGATTGTACCGACATTTACATGAGGCTTTGTTCGTGAAAATTCTGCCATAAATAAAGAAAAAATTAAAATGAATAATTAATAATGATTATACCCACAATACTTTAAACCAACCAAAAAGTGCGCAAAATGCGTATTGCACATAATAGCAAACAGTCAAGCAAAGTCAATAAATTTTCGTTATGGACAATTTCTACCTCAAAATTTGAAGCAACTTCATAATCGAATCGTAGCCTATGAGAACATTGCCGAAATTGCTATTTGCAGCACTATTTGACTGTTCTTCTGGAGCCGGCTCTTCTTCTATTGCCGGAACACTAGCAGCACATTGACTAGAAACCATGATACTTTTACTATCTCTCACTATTCCGTTAACACTCAATTTGAGATCTAGTCTACCGCTATAAGTTGAGCTTTCAGATGTTGTAAACGAATGAATACCTGGTCCACTACCCCAATTGGCAACCTGTCCATAAACTGTATCAGAATTTGTATCTTTTTCGAGAATTTTTGAAGTAATACCATCACCCGATACGACAGCCGTAGCTGTCACGTTCGTTCCAGGAACTAAACAAGATGAACTTATATTGAGATACGCCGATATGGGCTGTGCTACTGCCTGTGCTGCTGTGACTGTAATTGTCTGATTATTTCCAAACCATCCGAAATTTTGTTCCACAGCTCTTATGACATAAGTTCCTGCTGTAGTTGGAGCTGTAAATACTACATTAACTGGAGTGTTTGGGGGTGTTGTTCCCAAATTTACCATTTGTAGATTTGAAGTGAGATTACTATTTGATAGAGCTACATCATGAGAACTTCCCCATGTTTTTGTGCCACGATTTGTCACCCTAATATTAATAACCTGCCCAGCCACAACACTTGCTGGAATATAATCATAACTAATATCATTTGTGAGAGTTACAACAGGAGCTGAACATCCGTTTCCATTGTCTGTCCCACCATTTACACAAGTATATTGACAAGCATTTGGAGCTCCAGTTGTAATAGAAGTCCATGTAGAAGGACTATAACCTGATGAATAATAACTAAAACCTTTTTGAACATAACCGTTGGATACTGGCTCGATTCCACCGCAGGTTTGTCTAGTTGGAGCTAAATTTATTGGAGTAGTAACAGTAAGATAAACAACATTGCTAAGTGAGCCTGCATTCTGATCATAAATAGTGTTACTGGATGCACGGCCGACTTGGATCGTATGGACTCCGGCGGAAGTATTCGACGGCACGGCGAACGCAACAGCGTTACTCGAGTTGGAATTCGTGTTTATGGTCGTTCTGCCGTCCATGACAATATCTGCATTCATTGGAAAATTATTGCCGTATACCGTTACCACTTCGCCTGCCACAATCGATGAAACGCTACTGTATGTGATAGCGGGTGTTAGTTGTGTTGTGGCAGTCGTTTGTTGTGTGGCTGTTGAAGCCGCCAAGACATTTGCCGAACAGCTCACTGAAACAGATCTTCCTAGAGCATCAGAAACTCGCAAAAGCGATTGTTTTGAACCTGACGAAGAATATGTTGAGGCATATTCACTTGATGATGTATTGGTCGAATAATGCGAAGTAGGACTATTATAAATATCCCAATTATAACTATATGGTGCCATACCCCCTGAAGCAGAGGCTCGCCATATAGCAGAAAGTTGTGAACCGGTACCGGTACATGTGGCGGTAATAGGTATGTTTGTTGTTGGTGTGATAGGCACAACAACGGTTGTAGCAGAACAACCCGTAAATGTGGTATCGAGCCCTTTTATATATCTATCTAGTGCTACATAGTCTGCCGCATCAATATTACCACTCCCGTTGATGTCAGCTATAGCTAGAGTAGAACTCCTGTTACCAACAACTACTTCAGCTAATAAATTGTAATCCGCACGTGTGATAATTCCATTACCATCTAGATCACCCTTAGATCCACAAGCGAGAGGACGACGAGTAGCGGTAGTTGTCTGGGTTGTAGTATTTGCTGGCGTAGTATTTTGACTCGCTACAAAAGCTCTAGCGACTTCTATTTTGTCAGGAGCAATCACTTCTAGTCTGATAAGTAACTCGACAAGCTGGGCGAGAGAAAAACTGATGCCTTGTGCGGATGCGTGTTGAATAACACCAAATCCAAACAAGCCGACGAGAAGCATTATGGAGATAAAACCAAGTGTGATTTTCTTTGACATTTTTTTATAATTTTTCCTATTACTATTAATTGACTTTTAATAAAACACGCCCAAAACGGTCGAGCGGTTTGGGCGAGATTTCGAGGACCGAAACTCACTATGCCAGTTTACCCCCCCCAGCGTTCTATGCAAGGAAAGTTATGCACAACTACAAATCGAGATTTACTTTTCCTTTTCCAAAGCTAACTTGAGCGAAAACAACGCCTCTGACTTAAGTTTTGCCTTTGCCCATGCTTTCTGTTTTTCGGTGAGTAGTTCACCCATGCCGGATAGAACGTTGTTGTCATCAAATTTTTCCATCACATCTATACATTTTTTCAAAAAATCTGCATACGAAACTCCTATACGTTCCTTAATAATTTTCTTATTAACAGGCCAGTCATGAGAGAGGAAAAACTGTACATCAAAAATATCACGGTTAGTTCTACCTATCCGTTCATACATGGCAAAAAGCTTATGAGCAAGCATATCTTCTTTGACCATTATTTGCATAGAAATACCGAGAAATGATTTCACTGTATATTTTGAACCGAACTCACGGCGATTGATTTCCACCTTGACGTTTTGAGCATTAATATCTTTATCATCATAAGATAAAATGTAAAGAAAATTGAATCTTTTTTTGCGTACCTCTTTTAATGTACCGTATTTTTCAAGAATTATTTTGACATGTTCAAATACATAATCCTCTTTTTCGGCGTCAAGCAAATCAAAATCCAGGTCTACCGAAAAACGATCGAGATTGTAGAAAAGTGTAGCGGCTGTACCACCCTTGAATCCTAAAATTGTACTGATAGTGGAATCAGTATAGATATCTTTCAGGATTTTTATGAGAATATTTTTATGTTTTGCTGTATCAATGGCCATATAATTATTATAAATCTTTCTTGTCCGCCTCGTGGTACATTTTTACCATTTTAGCCATTCGTTTATTGCCACCATAAATAGGCAAAATCTCGTACACTTTTTCCCAATTCAAGACTGATAAATTATCAAAATGATAATTTTTATTGAAATATATAACATCCAAAAATGCTCTTTCTGGTAAAGCAATACTGTAGTTCTCTCTTGACTCTACACCAATCTGATTGGTGAGAATGGTGTCTTTAATTTTTTTATAAGAATATTTCTGTCCATCGCATTCAATTTCTTTGGTGGTATATGACACAACAAAAATCTGACCGTACAGTTGAAAAGTAATTCCAGCAGCACCTAAAACGGTCTCCATGCTAATATATGATGGAGTGTATATTTTTGTAGCCAGCTCGTATTTATCATAGTTTTTATCTTTTGAATAAATACCTCTACGTATTGGGTTCAGTTTGCCTGCTTTAACATAACGATTAATCTTTTTTTTAACGAAATTCACGTCAGATTCTCCCCATAGTAAAAGCACATCTTTGAAAGTAAAGACAGTTTTATTCGATCTCATTAAGTCTAAAATGTAGTCTTTTTCCATAAATTGATGCTTTGTGTCATATTGGTACCCAAATATGGGTACCTTTGGTTGAAATTATATGATGTAGCCCGAATAAATACAAGGTTCTAAACTAGCAAGAGAACAAAACCAATTGACAAAAATCTGACTTCAAATTTTCGAGATTTCTTTTTCACAAAATAAATTATACCAAAAAATGGCAAGAAAAAAGTCGCGTACCGTTTGAAACGAATACGCGACCTTTGAAACTAACAAAGAGCAAACTGACAAAGAACGCTTAACCCTTACCGCCACCACCGTAATACTGATAATCCGGTGAACGGAGAACTTCCGGTGGGAAGATTGGCACGATGTGCCACTTCCCCGGATTGAGCTTCAGGAAGATAATTCCATTTGACGCATTGACAGATTCGCGCCATGTGGTATCCGTCCCTATCTCCATGTACTTGAAGGCTGTGGCTTTTCCACCCTCAATGGTCTGAGCGGCGATTGACACATCTGTCTGCTTTGTGAGAATGATCTCACCCAGCACATTATCTCCGACCCCCGCTCTCGTCTCGGGAATCAGATTGAGGACACTCTTGTCCGTAATTGACACGATGTTCCTGGCTGTAACCGTGACTATCGTCGTCATTGTTTCTTCCTTGACGGGTGCCGCTTTGCGCAGATCGTAGGAAGTGGTTTTGTCACCCTGGGGAGTGACTTCGGTAACTTCCATGAGAACTTTGCCGGCCGCATCTGATGGGAATGAGAAGCCGTCATTGTAAACATCAAGATACCACCAATCCTTGATCTTACCCTGATTATCGAACGACGTAAGTTTAACCTGTCTGACTCCGCTCCAGAGAATTTGGACGAAGGAATTGAGTTGCAACTCGATGGCAAAGTCGGCTTGATAACCACCGGCTTTCCCAATCACAGGCTTTTTCACCTGACTTCCCCAAAGCGGAACCGTCCAATTGGTATCGTGTACGTTGACATGATACCAAATCTCCTCCAGACCCGAGAGTCTGATGGAGAGGTTCGCCGCCGTGACAGCCTCCTGAATCATCGGAAGGGTCACCGGACCGTTTAGCTTGATATTCTTGTTCGGCCGGTTGCCGATCAATGCCGACGAGTACAAACTAATCTCGACTTCGCGTGCCGTTCTGAGGGCATAGGAAGCGAGCTCGGCCTCATCGGCGAGGGCGGCAATCTGCGATGGAAGCGAACTCGTCGGTTGAGACGATTTTCTAATAACCTCAACCGAGGGTGTCGGAACAGCCTTTTTCGAAGTAACCGAAACAGGCGAAACGGCCGGGGGCGTCTGAGCGATCACTCGCACGGACAAAACCCCGACGATGATAACGACAAAACCAAAGAACTTTTTCATAATTCTCCTATTTTTTTGTTGATCTAACTTGTGGTTGACTTAATGTGATTTTTTGGCGAAATTTACGGTCGCAGTTGTATTGACCGTAATTTCTGATTGACTGCTGGTCGGAATCGGGGTTTTGGGACCCTGATCACGACTGCGATAATACAATTCTGCGAGGCAGAACATGGCGATGATCGCCAGTCCTGCGATGACGAATTTTTTCATGGGCAAGTTAGACAAAAATTACTCAAATCGAAGATCGCTCCCACACGGAATGTGTAGAATTTATGCGTTCCTTTTCAAAGAGCAAAATAAGCCTTATTTCAGTGAAAATTCTTGTTTGAAATGCAACTCATATAATTGGTATATATGGGAAA
>ERZ1292623.4310-Hain-H51-01um-R1-4310-length-11713-cov-3_pt1 | contig 11713 bp, 18 predicted proteins | sample MGYA00564398_ERZ1292623 | MGnify/ENA primary metagenome ERZ1292623 (study PRJEB36523, sample SAMEA6512633) | groundwater metagenome | collected 2019-01-07 | study: AquaDiva: Metagenomics assemblies of 32 groundwater samples | reverse complement strand
ACAAGTTCCACGAGCTGCTGGGTATCTGCTGCCAGCAACGCACCAGCCAAGCTCCCACGAGGAGCATTATTCCAGTATCCCGTGGTCGTCATCTGGCGATGTCGTAGGGGAAGCGGGTCCCCAGCGGCGTCGTACTCCCAAGACGCTTGGCAAACCGAACAATCGCTGCCGGGACTCAGCAACCAGGGAGAAGACATCCCAGAAAACGAGCACGGTGCCCGCACCAGGGCCAGGAGTGGTGCGTAGGTGGGGTCAGACTGCGCTTCCAGTAGCTTACGGAGTTCCTTCAGGGACTCATCTGTGACGTTAGCCATCTTCTTTCCTCCCCCTTATCATCTTCAATAGGATCTTCGCCACTGTCACTTACCTTCGAGCACTGTGCCCGAAGGGATTGTGTCCGAGGTGCTTCCAGAAGCCTACGTTGATCCACTGCCAATCGAAGGCAGGATTGTCGCTGACGAAGACAGGATGACCTACGTTGTGGCTAGCGACCCAGACCTCAAAATCTTCGAAAGCCTGCTTCTCATCTGCTTCTGACTCAAGGAGCCTGTAGAAGGTCTCCCGTGTAGGATAGACCACGGCCCCTATCTCAGTCAGTCGGCCTGTAGCAGGAGAGCCTCCATATGCCTCGCAGTCAACGAAGATATAGCTCATCTAGGTTTTGCCTCCTATGCCTCTGCGTTATCCAGCATCTCTTGTGTTGCTATCCCAAGCTCCATAAGAAGATGACGAGCCTTAGTTACAGGACAAGATGGTGAGTGCTCTGTCTGTTGGGGTGCATCCCATCGCACCTCTCTGGGATTTACTTTGCTGCCAAGGCCACAGCTATACACGCACCACAGACGATTATCAGAGTCACTTAGGATGGCGAAGCTCCTAAAGAAGCGATCTCCTCTACCGTCGACACCTATCATCAGTCCATTAAGAACTTTCACCACGTCAAAGAGTTTCTCGGTCTCAGTCTTACTCATTCCATCTTCTCCTTCCCGTCAACCTTAGTGAGCTTCGATCTCCCAAAGCCATATCTCTTTCCAATCCATCGTCCAAAGCAGACTCGGTTGCAGAAGGCTTTGTCCTTCGAGTGTTGAGGGCGCTTTTGAGCAGACAGGCGTTGGATGAGTGGAGCACCACATTCTGCACAGAATAGATGGACTCTTCTAGAGTCTAGAAAGTGCTGTCTGCAGAGCCCAGTCTTTCCATAATGATAGAGCCTTTTAGCGCAGACTGTACAGTAATTCCTGGGCTGTCCATAGGCGTGCTTCGGCAGCTCTTCAAAAGCACGATGGAGAATCTGTGCAACACGCTGTCTGCTCAGTCCAAAGTGAGTGCCAATACGAGAGAAGGGCCACCCCTCATCCCACAAGGACTTCATCGCAAGATCTCTCTCGTCCAGCTTGTGCTTCTTCTTGCCTAGAAACCGTCCAGCCTGGTGCTCCCCTATGGAATCTCCATGTATATGTCTAAGGACGCTCGATACTGTTTGTAGTGAAAATCCGAGGGCTATACCTATCTGATGTTTAGTGTAGCCATAATCCCACAGCTCCTTGATCTGCATTGCAGACTCTAGGGTTCTTGCTCTGTAACGGGGAGGTGCAGTAGCGTCTCCCTCTGGAGGAAGCTGTATGTCTTCCATGTACCCTCCGATTTGAAGCCGATAAGCATTTCAGGATTGCAGAGTCTGCACAGCCAAGCAAAGCCTTTGATTCCACCAGAGTTAGCTATTTCAATCCTTTTTAGTGCTGAATTGTGGACTTGGCACAGAGGAGGCCTCTGGAGTCGCATTAGTCCCCAGAGGCCCTTTTTCTTCCTGCGTTTACCCATGAATATGCCCCATTTTGACCTATTATTTTCGAGGTCTAGGCTGGCGAAGCGCTTATCTGGATCTTAGAAGATCAGGTTCGAGATGCCCTCAAGAGGAAACACCGATAGTCCCACTACACAGCCATTTTCGTCTACGTCAACATAGACCTCTGCAGAGAGCAATCGTGCATCCTTGCTCTCCTTGGGAGAGAGGCCGACGTAGACCTCCCCTGTGTCTTTGTAAAGGAAGACCCTTGACCCACGGATCTCGACGCAGTTCTCTTTCTCGTTTACCACTATCGTCTCCTCCTGTTCTTTGCACTCTGAGACCCAATTCAGGCTCTAGTGTTGGGTTTTCGTTACCACTTCCGCTTACGTATACAGTAAAAACTGCCCCTTTTCGTAGTGTATACGCCAAGAAAGGCACGTATACGGTAAAAAGTGCATACGTAAGCCTAGCTGGGTTTTCAAAAACATGAAAAACAGGAAGCGTATAATGGACCAGATTTTCCGAGAAAGTGCCTGATTTTGCCGTATACCGAAAAATCATGGCCAGTTTTTTGTTACACCCTAGCTGAATCAGAATTCGTTTTTTCAATTTTAAATGTATACTGTTCCGACCAATGTGGCAAAAATAGATACGAAATGCGTGTAAAGCTATTGACAACACATATGTTCTACAGGGGGGGTCTATAGACGTATACATGTAGTTTTAGATATATCCATCTGGGTCTATAGATCTATAGACCCTGTATAAGCTTTGTCAGAAAAATCTTACAGTACTGATATAAAACTCTATAGATCTATAGACCCTGTTGACTTCTGGGCGAGAGCCATTATCCTGAAGGAGGGCGGGCGGGGGTGGGATGGAGGGTACTTAGGCGACGGCGCAGTCGGCGTGCCAGCTTTCTGTCTGCCTCCAGTTCTAACGTCGCAGCCCATTCAGCGACAGATCGGCCAAGTAAAGCGAAATCCTTGGAATCATAACTCTCGATTGCAGTGGCAAGAAGGCCACGTAGCATCTCTCTTACAAAAGGTGCAGGTGCCTGCTCTATCCAACTCGAGACCATGTCGGCGGAAGCAATTTCATCACGCAGCGACTGTGCATCATAGTGCCCGGACGTTGTCATATTCCCTCCTTATAGACCCGCCAGGAGATCTGTTACGTGCAAATCCAGAGCATCTGCTATTCGCATAAGGGTAGAGATCTTTGCTGCTGTACGCCCAGTTTCGACTAGCCAAAGCGTCTGTCTGTGGATTCCGACCAGGGCAGCAAAGTCAGTCTGTGAAATGTCCATCTGAATTCTCCGTGTCGCTATTCTCTCGCCCAGTGTTTTCAGCAGAGCTTCGTTCATGACCTTCCCTCATTACTTCGAGTAGCGAATGCAGGAGTTGTCGAGCCATCCTGGATCGGCTAAGGTGATGCTCTCCTGCCATCTCATCTAAGGCTATTACGTCCTCGATTGAAAGGATGATGCTAACTATCTGCGTTGTGCTGCTTTGGTGTGACATGATCCAGGGTAGTCTGATCCTCCCACCAGATAGCTATTAGCTTGGAGATGATCGAGATATCGACAGCGGTGTCGATAATGGTCTCGTCTTTGACTTGGCTCTTCGTGCCCTGCAAGAGCACCTGGAGCCTTGTCGCTTTCTCTATCATCCGTCCAAGCATAGCTAAACCTGCTGAGACGTTCATAGAATCTCCAGCTCGCTCAAACGCAAAGAAGGGACTGTGGCTCCCTGTATAGTCATTTCTCTTGGCATCGCGGATGCTTCGCTCTTTGTCAATGAGAGCATCGAATTTCTTATTAAAGGTCTCAGCATTCATCGCTCTATGCCTCCTGATGTGCTCTTACTCTGTCGAAGCATTTGTGAAACGACTACAGATAGACTATGATGATTCTGTCTCCAAGGTGCTCTAACTCCTTTGCTACGACGGGCCTGACTATTTCCCACGACAAGCCACCGTTGCCAACTCCAGGCCTGGGAAGATATACTACACCTCTGAGGGTATCCAAGTCAAACAGCTCAGCAAGTTCTCGACAGCTGGTCCTGATCAGACCCAGATCGGCGTTTTCATACCAGTTATGCTTTGTGGGAAAGCCAATGAGACCAAACTCTGGAATAGGAAAGACGTGGACATTCCAGAGAGAAGTCAGCCTGCCTAGCATGAGATCAACATCAGGAAAGCGCTCTCTTGCCTCCAGGGCGTTTCCCTTGCCCATAACCAGTGCTCCGTCTCTACGAATTGTTCCGTTCGTTGTAATACATTTCCAAGAGCCTTTAGGAGTATCCCAAAGGTTTATCTGCTCTTCTCTAAACATTGTCTCCTCCTACTTGTCTAAATCGAAACGGTCACCTATAGACTATATAGCCCCACTTGGTTCTTATAATGCCTTTGGGAGAAACCAGAATCCGCCCCAAATCCTCACTATCCTCTCCTCGCCAGTCGATGACACCAGAGAACCTGGAGTGAGGGAAACGCTGCTTAATATGGTCAATGACATACTGGAGCCACTCAATATAGTCTGATGATACATCCATACTGGATTCGGCAATGTCAGTGCTGCTCTTTCGGTTTTCTAATCCCCAGCAGCAATAGACCCCTGGAACAGAAGAGAGACTTTCTCCTTCTGAATCTGTTTCAGAAATTAGATGCCTCTTCGGCCAAGCAGGATCTCGGGGCTGAGGAGACCCTTGTCCATCATAGCCGTACTTTCCATGGAGAGCCTGATCAAAGCTACCCTGCTCTCCGTCTCCGTACTTATTGTTCCGCCTCTTTACCATTGCGTTGAATGTGGTCAGAAAGTCTTGGGGAAGCTGCGGAGTGATGTTGATAACTCCATCAAAGTAAGTTTCATAGCTCATTTGGATTTTCTCCTAGGACAGTTTAGCTAGGCGCTTCAGAATGGCGTTTCGGACTACGTTGACAAAGTTCTTTCCAGATTGCTTCATTCCTTTCTGCTTCTTCTGCCTCTTTTGCTCTCGCTTCTCTCCCCTTGTCTCGTGATCACTATCGCTTGTCATATTGTCGAAGGATGGCGTCTACAGAATAGTCTGTTCCATAGACCTCTTCTCCATCTGCATAGACAGTATGCTGTGTTGGGCCGTCCAGAATCGATTCTTGGAGGCTTTGCAGAAGCATCATAAAGGAAGGAATCTCCTTTGCATAAAAGTCTTTCTGACAGACTGGGCAGGGAGCTACATAGTGCAGAGAAGCACTTTCATCCGCACTTGGGGGAGGAACGAGCTGCATCAGGATTGTCAGATTATGGTCTCCTCTAGGACAGGGAGAGTGTATTTCGAATCTTATTTCCTCGGTCATTCATAGTGCCCTCCTTATTCCTCAGCTAATTTCAAAGTCAGAGAGACTCAGGCCGAGATCTTGCATAAGCAGTCGAAGCCTACGCAGACCAGTTTCCTCTCTCTGTCTAACCCTTTCTCTTGTAATTCCCAAGGCGTCTCCAATGCTCTCCAGCGTCCATCCATTGCCATCCCGCAAGCCAAATCGGAGCTCAAGGACTAGTCTATCGTGGTGAGGTAGCATGTCGATGTAGGATTGGAGCTCGTCATTTCTGTGTCCAGTGAACGTTTTAGTAAAAGCTCCATCATCTCCTTCTTCGGAGCTCAACGCCTGGTAGAGATCAGGTCCCCCTATGTCTGAGTCCAAGGAATCTGAGGGGGATCTATAGTCCAAAGATACAACAGGAAGAGCTCCAGCAAGCACCTCTGTTACTCGACTACTGGGAAGTCCCATCCTAGCCGCTACATCTTCTGGTTCAGGATCGTGCTCCAACTCGTCTGTCATCTCCCGAGAGACTTTATCAATCTTTGCGAGAAGCTCAGAGATGTGGACAGGATATCTGATTGAGTGGCCTCGCTCCGAAATACCTCGGCGAATGGACTGTCTAATCCACCAGGTTGCGTAGGTAGAAAATCTCAGGTCTAGTCGTGGATCGAACTTCTCAGCAGCTCGAATGAGCCCGAATACTCCTTCCTGGATAATGTCTCCCAGAGAGAGCTCTCCTGCCTTGCCAATATGGCGCTTGGCAAGGCTTACGACGAGCCTCAGATTGTGCTCGACCAGCTTATTTCTCGCCCAAAGGCCGAGGTCTATCTGATGCTGAAGAGTCTCCTGCGATGCAGGATTCGAAGCTATTTCAAGAGAAGCCCTAGCCTCGGATCCTTCTAAGCGGAGCTGGCCATAGAACAGTTCCTCTTCCTTGTCCAGAAGAGGAAGCTTCCCCATTTCTTGGAGGTAAAGACCCAGAGTATCTAGGTCTCCTCCACCATCTTGAGGTCTAAATGAAACGGATCTCCTCGACTCTATATTATCTACGGCCTCTTTTAGCACTCACCTATTCCCTCCTTTACTCTTTACTGTGTGCTACTGTGTGCTGCTAGCGCTTGCTGCAATGTCTTTAGGAGGATACTCTGTCTGAGAGCATATGCCTTGCTATTCTTACGCTCTAACTCTGAATGACTACTGCATATCCTTCTGTTTTCGATGGGGGGCTTTTGGCATCCAGGGATAGCACAAAGGCCAGCGGCTATCTGTGCCAAGCGCTGCCTTGTTACAAATCTGCTATGCTTCTGCCTATGAATCTCGCAGTGCATTTTAGTGACAGCAGGCTCAGAACATACAATACACAGCCCTAAGCGCTGATACTTAGCCCTTCTGGCTTTTCCGTATATTCGAGATTGCTCTTGATGAGGCGGGCACTGAGCAAATCCAGGATTAGGAGTCGACTTACATCCGGGAATGGTACAGAGGTTTTGTTCACGACGCTTTTGGGCAAGAAGGCGTCCGAGTTGGAGATGATACGCACATTGTGCTCTTCCTGTAGCAGCTGGCCTTCCACATCTCTGAACGCAACGTCCAAGTTTTCGATTCAGCTTATAGCGTGCTTGTGCTTGTGCATGTACCATAGGCAGGTTCCTGCTGCGCCGTAGACGCTGAAGCGTCGCGGCCAACCCTAAATGCACTAAACAGAGTGCTACTGATGATGGTGCGACTACATTCCAGCAGCCACCTACAATGCATATGCCCTGTGATCGCTTACGCTGGCGATAGTCCTTCATATGGCGATTACTCTGCTCTCGCTTCGTCTCCACTGGAAGTGCTAGAGTCATGATCCTCCATCCTTTCTAACAGATCTAGTCCCTGAAATATCTCAATCTTGGTAAGGACATCTAGAGCACGCTGTCTGAATGTGGCAAAGAACTGATATTTGTTATACTTCTCCTGCTCTGTCACAAAGGAGCAAGCAGTGTTCAGAGCATAGCGAGCGAGATAGAAGTCCTTCTGCTTTACTCTCTTTGTAATACTGCACTCGTCCAGGAGCTGACCATAGTTAACAGGAGTAACCTGAGGCCGTAGATGCCCGTTCTCATCTACATCTGAAGGCTGAGGAGAGACTTGTCTAAAGTTGATAGCCATCATCCAAGCTGCTAGTGAGAATTGGGTAATCAGACAGGCCTCTCGTAAAGTGTCTACCTCATCCTCATTCAGATCAAGGCTCTTCTCCGCTTCGTCATTCATCTGTGTAGCTCCTTGCTAATCCAACGTACCTTGGTGCATATTCTTGACCAGCTGTCGTTTATGGAAAGTACAGACAGCATTCCAGACGTCACTTAGGACAACGCCATCAAGATAGACCTGAAATCGAGCTCTCGTCGTACATTGTGGAAACTCACAAACCATGTCAGAATGAGCTTCAGAAAGAGGTCCCCATACTACTGAGGTATGAGGTGGGATCTCAGCAAGAGTGTTCATCGCCTTCCTCCTATATATGAGCCTTATTCGTAATTCCTACAGCCCACTGGAACATGCAAGCTGCGCCTTCTAGATAGCCTCGTCTCCACCAGCCCAGAGAAAAGATGGCGACCCCGATGGGATTTGAACCCACGATCTCTGCCTTGACAGGGCAGTATGTAGACCAGGCTACACCACGGGGCCGTGTTCCCCCTCGAAAGCAAACTGAAGCTGCTATACTGGAAGTATAATGCACTGGAAAGATAATACACTAGGGCAGCGTTCTGCGCAATACCTCAATGACCCAAAGATATTCACTCTTAGAACTGAGATCTCGGTTTTGCGATCCATCCTAGACGACCTACTCTCTCGCTATGCAGCTATGATAGATGACGACGAGGAGGGCAAATCGTCTGAAGATGAGATGAAGATTCTCAATGGAGTGATCCAGATCATCTCTGAGATTACTAAGGCCGTCGAAAAGGGCCAGAAGGTAGAAGACAGAAGCAACTATGCTGTTCCTGTTCATCTTGTTCATCAGTGGCAGCTGGCTATTGCGTCGGTGGTATTTCAAGTCCTAGCCTCTACTCCAGCACTGAGAAAAGAGCTTCTCTCAGCTATATATAGTCTTCAACTTCCTGACGGAGCAGTTATAGAAGGACAGTATAAGGAGCTTGAAGAGGAGGCTCCCTAACTTCTGATGCAGAATAGACGCAGAATTCTGCTCTTCGCTGTCTCTCTATCTGTTTTTGGTCTCTGGCTTCTGTATTCTTCTGTAAGGTAGCGGATAATTATTACCACTTCCTGGGAGTCCAGAATCTCCCTTCCTACAGCTGCAAAAGCCTCTTCCCATGAGCCAGCCCGTTGTAAGTCCAGATCAGTGTCCAAGTAGATGCCAGGTTCAAGCTGAGAACGGTCAATAAGCGTACTTTGAGGCTTGGCTATTCCAGGAGAGAACGCTGCTGCCTTCAAGCGAATGGCACGGTAGGTGTCAGAGCTGATGCGAAGTGCTTGTCCCGTTCTGAGTTCCTTAACTGGAATGTCTTGTAGTAATTGGATGCTCATGATAGTAGCAAATCCCTATCTTCGCTGTGGAGATAGACTTTCCCACCATAGCCATCGACAAAGGCGACAATGTTTCTGTCTTTTATCATCTCAGATAGCCTATCAAGATTCAGGTTGCGTATTCCTGTTACACAGGGAATATCTAGTTCTCGACTGACGATGGCAGCGTGGCAGGTAATACCTCCTGTTTCCGTTATGATAGCTGTAGCCTTAGTCATATAGGAAACATATTCGGGGGAGGTCTGTGCTGCTACCAGTATATCTCCTGGAGTCAGCGTTTCATAGTTGGTATGAAGCCTTCCAGTGGCAACACCACTGCTTACAGGAAGACCCTTCCATGCTAGAACCATATCTGTAGGAGGAGTGATGGCAGGGATCTCCTGCTGCTCACTTTGCTGTACTAGAGGACTCTTCTTCCAAGATGTGACGGGTCTAGCTTGCAGGATGAATATCTGAGCACCGGACATGCACCATTCTACATCCACTGGGTAGCCATAGTGGGCCTCGATAGTCAGTGCAAGAGAGAGAAGCCTTCTCGCAGCAAGCTTTGAAAGCTTCCTTAGGGAGCTCTGCTTCGTCTTACAATGTGTCGTGTACGTACCTCTGGGAGATACTCTTAACCTATATGGCTGAGAAACGATCTCTGCAGCTATCTCCCTGCCCGTAGATTTTCTATACAGGTAAAGGTCTGGTGTGAGGCTCCCAGAGACGAGTCCTTCTCCAAGTCCTAGAACACACTCAATGACAGCGACATTGGGGTCATTGTTCGTTGGGTCTATTGTGAAGATGACCCCAGCTCTGGTAACCTCAGGCATTTCCTGAATAATGACCCCAATATAGGGAAGGGATCCTAGTCTAGCCTGCGATGAGGCAACATGCTTATACAGGCCAATTACAGCATATCCTATGGAATCGTAATTCACTCCTAGCTTAGTGAGGAACTGCCCAGCGAAGCTATGCTCCTCAGAGTCCTCAAGGGGGGAGGAAGACCGCACTGCATAGATCTTCTCGGGATCGATTAGGCCAGCAAGGGCATTTCGCAGAGTACGCACTGCATTTGAACTCTGCATCGCTTGGTCGTGTATGGCGGTAGAGAGTGCTATACCATAAGGCACTGGCATGGCGATGGAGATGAGCTCTCCAAGATTTGCTGCCTTCCCACCATACTGTGGAGCATCTTTTAGCCGAAGCTCTGAGAGAGGTCTGATCTGGGGCTCCAAAGTAGGAGTGGGAGGGTCTAAGAACTGTGGATACGATGTATATATAATGTTACCTGAAGCGTCTGTGGTTGTAGTAGTAGAGACATCCATAGAGTTATACTCCTCCTATCTTGTAGAGTGAATGAGGGGAGTATGGGCAGCACACTCTGCTTCCTGATGCTACTATCCATACTCCCCTCTGGAGCTAAGACTAGACGATTCTAGGTTAGCTTAGCGTTCGCTTCCTCTTCCTCCTCTTCTTCCTCTTCCTCCTCTTCATCGTCCTCATCGTCCTCGGGTGGGACAGGTGCGAGAACCTTATTCAGAAAGCTAGCCAACGATTCGTCCGTAAAGCTGAACGATGTTCCATAGCCCTTATTCAGCTTTGTGCCCTTAGCCTGTACATGGACTAAGCCATACCGCACTCGACCCTGCATCGAAACGTAGGCGACGCTGTTCGAGGCAAAGCTCTTGACCTTGCCCTTTTGCTCTGAGACCCACTTGACCAGTTCTGACGGTGCAGTAATGTCCACTGCGATGCCATAGTCACGGTGGCTAGAGCCAAGGTTACTATTAGGTCCCTTTGCCTGAAAGTGCAGAGTAGACCCGTCTGCCTTAGCCTGAAGGGGGTAGTACTGCTTCCCCGTTCCAGCCAAACTCGCTAAAAACTTCTCAGTACCCACTGTAGGTGACCTCCTTGTCTTCATTTGGGGTACGCGCTTCTACAGCCTCAACAACGACCTTAGATCAATAAGCACACCTCCCTAAGCAGTTATACTGCTTATACTTGGCTATTCAATTCGGCTTCGAAGGCATCCTGTAATTCTTGTAGGTTTGTAACCAGGATTCCACGTTTGAGCTGGCGACGATAGATGTCTACTAGACTCTGTTGTTCAGTTGGGGATAGCAAATACCAAGGATCTCCGACAATGCTAACCAGCGGATTGCTACTCAGACTACTGCTTTTCTTGGTTCCTTTCTGAATGGCTAGCCTCTTCACCACAGAACGGGAAAGACTGCTACTCTTATCCTCTGATAGCTGCGTAGCCTTCTCTGGAGGTGCTACAGGAAATCCTGAGGGCTCTTCCTGTACAGGAACTCCAATGACCTTCTGGATATAGTCCATTTGGGGTTGAGTCTCAACAGCGCTCTTGCAGTACTTATTGCGTATGAATTGAACGGGAGTGCTAAGTTCAGCGCCCGAAACATGCGCCAAGATAGCTAGTACCGTTCCTGTCCGTCCGTGACCTCCAGAACAGGAGACAAGAATCCCATAAGGATTGTCAGGAGTAGCATGAGCCCTATCCGCTGCGTCTTCGATATCCTTCCAGAGATCTGTCCAGAACTGGACAGGATATGTAGGAACATTCCCATCTTGGATGTAGACGTCCAGAACAGTGGCTCCATAGCTTGCTATTCGCCAACCAAGGGGGTATTGCTGTACATTCTTGTTCTTCGTGGCATCGGCGAGGTCTAGAATCAAGCGAATAGCAGGATCAGAATAGTTTCCCTTGCGAGAGCTACCCGCGCCATGAACTTTGACGCTGCCTACCTGAAAGGCAAGGACATTGCCGTGGTGGCAATCAATAGAGTGCCCTACTACAACTGCTTGAGAGGCCTGACCGTGTTTCAGGGCTCCAAAGGTTGCTCCCTCTTCATCCACAGAGTGGGCATGAGAATGATCGTACTGACGTGAATGCTGATCTGGAGGGAGCTCAATAGACGACAGCGTTATGTGCTCGTGCAGATGAGAATGTAGAGACCTGGACAGTCCATTTAGGTGAACAGAATGCCTATGTACATGTGTAGGGCGGTCACTGCCCACCGTCACGACCTTATCCTTCGACACTTTCTTCTTCATCTCTTTGCCCCTCCGAAGATCTTCCAGCTCATC
>ERZ1292623.4309-Hain-H51-01um-R1-4309-length-11713-cov-13_pt1 | contig 11713 bp, 8 predicted proteins | sample MGYA00564398_ERZ1292623 | MGnify/ENA primary metagenome ERZ1292623 (study PRJEB36523, sample SAMEA6512633) | groundwater metagenome | collected 2019-01-07 | study: AquaDiva: Metagenomics assemblies of 32 groundwater samples | reverse complement strand
ACAGGCCTTATTCCGGGCATTCATATAAATCTTGTTGGAGCAATTCTTGTTTCTTCTTCAACATCTTTATTCTTATCAATTCTTCCAGTATATCTCATAGTTTTTATTGTTGCTATGTCAATAACACATACCTTCGTTGATTTTATCCCCTCAATTTTTCTTGGCGCTCCTGATACAGATACAGAACTTTCAGTTCTTCCTGGCCATGAATTACTAAAAGAGGGAAAAGGATATGAGGCTGTAATGCTTTCAAATTATGGAAGCTTAATCTCGGTTTTTATCTTAATTATTATTTCTATTCCATTGATTTTCATTGTTCCGAAAATTTATACCTTCCTTACAAAATTTATTGTTTTTATCTTGATATTCCTCTCATTAATTTTAATCTTCCTAGAAAAGAATAAAATCTCTGCATTATTTGTATTTCTTCTTACTGGTTTTTTAGGGCTGGTTGTATTAAACTTAGAAAGGCTGGATTTAATTATATTAATTTTGGAAATAAAAGAGCCTCTCTTACCTCTTCTTACAGGGCTTTTTGGAGCATCAATGTTAATATTAAGTATAAAACAAAAAACAATTATTCCTCCGCAAAAAATTAATGAAGAATTTAAAGTTCCATTAAAATCTCCGATTATAGGCTCTGTAATTGCATCCCCTCTTTGTGGTTTTCTTCCTGGCTTAGGAAGCGGACAAGCAGCTGTAATTGGAAATCAAATCTCTAAAACAGATAAAAGAGGGTTCATTGTACTGATCGGAATAACAAACACATTGGTAATGGGAATTTCTTTTCTCTCTTTATATGCAATTCAAAAAGCAAGAACAGGCTCTGCTGTTTCAATCCAACAGATTCTCGGTATAATAAGTTTAAATATTTTAATTCTAATTCTAATTGTTTCTGTAATCTCTGGGATTATTGCGTTTTTTATTACAAAAAATATTTCAAAGTTTTTTGCCAAAAAGATTAACATAATAAATTATTCTTTTCTCTCAATAATAGTTCTTATAATCATCTCAATAGTTGCCATGATCTTTTCGGGATTTTTTGGATTTATTATTTTTATTGCTTCAACTTTTACAGGAATTTATTGCATTGGTTTAGGTGTAAGGAGAACAAACATGATGGGGTGTTTGTTATTGCCGACGATAATTTTATATTTACTTTAATAAATTCAAGACTATTAACTAATAATCGTTATCTCTCCAAACCGAACAGATTAATCAGCCAAAATACCATTAAATTTAATTATATATATAATCTAAGCTATTTCAAATTAATAAGAAACGAACTCGTGAGTTTCTATATAATTATTACATCAACAATTTAGTTTTCAAAACCACCTCTTCAATGCCTCTTGTTTTTCCAGCTCTTTTCCAAAAACGCTGTCTATATATCTCTTTGTCAGTTCTAAACTTTGTCTGATATAAGGAGATAGATTATATTTATTCACCAAATCTATTGCCGGCTCTAAATATTTCTTTATTCCTCCCTCATGAATTGTAAATATTATTTTCCCGCCGCAAGCCGGACACACTCCTGTCAGAGGAGGTCTTCTCAAGCTTTCATTACAATTAACACACCTAAATCCCTGCATTGAAAATTTTCTCAAATTACCCCTCATATCTCTGATAAAATGCCTCTCAATAATCAGTCTCGCAGTATCTGAAGTATCTGCTGCGCGAATTTTCTCAACAAGCTCCATCTGATGCTGGACTTTTTCCTGCATTGTCGCCAAAAGTTTGTAAGAAGAACAAACAACACCCTCGTTAAAATCAGAAGTGTTATGTGTAAATCCAATACCAACAAAAGGATTTTTTCCTTCTTTCAGAATTGTTTTAATGATGGGCAATTTAACTTTAGATGAATGTACTCCAGTTTCTGCTTTTCTATAAAGCTCTAAAGGATATTCCCACAAAACCTCTAAATCCAAAATTTGCTCGTCTACTTCTCCTGCATCTATTTTCGCATTTAAAACCAGAGGAGCGTCTTGTGTCCCTCCCCTATGGCTTGGTAAAAATTTTCTGGAAAAATTTATCAAGACATCTCCTAAAAGCATTATAGCTATTTCGTCGCCGTCGCAATCTCTTCTAACAGCCGCGTGCATGTAAGGTGAAGCAAGCAAACTTTGTGTTCTTGAAAATCCAATAAACCTGCATATAACTCCAGCACAATTATGTGGAGCCATGCAAACTCCAAGCTGTCCAACTAAGTCCTCTTTATTTTTTAAATTATAAAAACCTTCAAGCCCATAAATTTTTTCAAGCTCATCATCTACAAAGTTGGCAACTTTTATAAAAACATCATCAGCTTTTTCATCAGGTGATTCAGGAGCAGCAGGCAGTAAAATATCGTGTGGCATTAGCTCCAAAATCTGCTCTTCATTTTCTAATAAATTTCCTTTTATATCTTGAGTATATCCAATCTCTTTTAATTTTTCAATACTAACAAAAATTTCTTTTGGTTTAAAATAAGTCAGGGGAAGCTCAGTAGCATCCATTCTTATTGTCCCGTCTTTATTTACTTGCAAATCATACATTGCCCTCAAAATTCCTTTAGCCAAATGCTCCATATCATGCTCTTCAGAAGATGTTCCTCTAACACCCTTAATTAAAACAGGAATTTCACTGCGGTTAAGCCCTAGCTGGTGAACAGCCAGATTAAAATAATAATTGATATCCAACTCCCTAGTTAAATAAGAAACATTCTTATGTTCTTTGCAGGGTTTGTCTTTTGTTAATTTACATTCAGCGCAATAAAATCTTTTTTCAGTTTTCTCATTGCATTGCTCGCATACATTGTAAATAGTTTCCTTGCTGCACTTTCTGCAATATCTTAATGGAAAATTGCTTGTTATTTTTCCTGATTCAAGAGTTGCATTAATGCTTCTCAATCTTCCTCCTTCGGTTCCTACAGGAAAAAGAACATTCGGGCTTCCAGTAAGTTTTCTAAGTTTAGCTTTTTCTGGCCTCCCCATTCTTGTTCCTATAAACTCTCCTGCCTTATCCTTAATAATAAATTCAGAAACTCTGTTGATTTTTTCCAAAACACTCCCACCACAAACTTCTTGTGTTCCAGAAGTTTGTGAGATAGAAAATTTCCTGTTTTCTGTATCACTCTCTGAAAAAAACTTTTCCTCCTTAATAAAATCCTTAAGTAAAATATCTCCTTCAGCTGGAGCATCAATTCCCAGATTAATTAACAATGATTTAGAATTTTCTAGATTTAAAACAACATTCTCAATTGTAACTTCATGCTCCACTCCAATTAGTTCCAGAGCCCTTTTTCCTAAGCTAAATTTTTCCTGTTCTGTTTTATTATAAGGAAATACGATTTTTTTTCCTCGAATAAAAGAATTTTTAAGCCAGATTATTAATCCTAAAAACTGCTCTTGATTTATCTGGCTCCAATAAAAAATATATTGGGGGTATAATGGAATTTCATATTTTCTGCTTAATTCAATAGCCCTTTCAAAATTTACATTCAAAAAATCCAAATTCTCTTCGATTTTTTTATCAAATCCCTTTTCCTTTAATTCCAAAAACCACCACTCTTCAACATAGCCAGGTTTTATTAGGCGATAATTTCTATTTGCTAAGTCACTAAATGGAAAAAGAATATCTCCGAGGTAGATTATCTCTTCAACATCTGAATAAATTTTCTTTGCCTCTTCCTTGCTCTTGATTTTCCTAACACTTCCGCTAAAAAGCTTGACTATTGGGCCATCTATGGAATCACAGACAGTTACTGCACACCCTTTTGTAGGTTTTTCAATTTTTAATTGTGTGCCAGTCGCAATAAAACTGTCAGTTATAGCCATTGTAGCTGGATGCAGTGAAGCTGCACTAAAACCAGAAACTCTTCCTCTCCCATACCTAAATCTAAATGCACCGCTTCTAGAAGGATGTCCAAAAACTGGCCTTCCTGCAACTAAATCCTGAATATAAGTTGGTGAAGAGTCTACAATCTTTCCAACATTTCTCCTCTCATGCAATTCAATATAATCTTTAATAAAATCAAATCCAGTTGATTTAATTCCATTCTCTTTTGCATGATTAAGAAGCCTAAACCCCTTTGCAGCTTTTTGCGCCAATCCCTCGGAAAAAATCAAGCACATTCCTCCCCGGATATTATTTGTTTCAACTCTTGCTAAATTTTTATAATTTGAAACTTCTAATTTTTCAGTCGGCTCTCCAGAAATTTGAATTGGAAGATTCTTTGCTAAAAATCCTATTTCTTCTTCAGTAGGAAGATATTGCAAATTCGTAACCCTTTCATGATAATCATAATTCTCTGATATATATCTTTTAATTTCTTCTTCAGTTGGGTCATATTTTGCATAACCAAACAATTCTCTGAGATAATCAATCAGCATTAAAACAAGACAGGAAGCTGTAGTTCCTGCACTTCTTATTGGCCCGGAAAAATAAGCCACAAAATATTCTTTGCCATCTCTTGTTTTTGCTAATTTTAACTGAGTAAAACCTTCTATAGGAGAAGAAACAACACCAAGGGTATTGTAGGCAAAACCAACCCTGATTCCTGCATCTATCGCTTCGATCAAAGATGAAAACTTGCAGAATTTTTGTTTTGCAACCTCTTCTGCGATCTTAAAAACAACAGTCGTATCCAGTTTTCCATATTCTTTTTCTAATTCAAGAATTCTTTCAACAATCCCGCTTCCCTCCATCTGTGGATAAATTGTTGAAATTAAACTCACAACTTTTTCAGCCATAGACATTGCAAGAGAAATTTCTACCTTACTTACGGGATCTATGCCCTTTTCCCTGGCTGCTTTTGCAATTGAATATACTTTTCTAACTCCTGTTTCAATATTTTGGAAATATTCAGCGATGTTCATTCGTGATTTAACACCTCCAAAACTTCATTCCAGTTTTTAACTCTAATAACACCACTATCTTTACCAGAACCATTTCTATTCCAGGGTTTATCGAATAAAATTGCATTTATTCCATTATCCACACAATCTAAACAGATTTCTAAACTGTCTTCTATAATAAGTCCGATATTTTCAGCGAGACAAATATCTGACTTGACATGCCTAAAAGAAGAAACATACCTTCCAGTGCAGATGATTTTTTCAAATTGTCTTGGAAAATATTTTTTTACCCATTCTTCAGTTTTTTCCTTAATAAAATCAGGACGAGAGGTAATAACCATTAATTGATTCTTTCTAGAAAGTTGTTCAATAACCTCTTGAGACTTATTTAAGGGTCTTATTCCATCAAAATAAGGGCTATTATAAAACTTATTAACAATCCCAACAGCGCTTTCATTATCGCCTCCCCAAGTATCCTCTAGGTTATAACTATGATAATCTTCGATATGAAAGTTTGTTCCGTGTATTTCATTATAAAAACTATTTAATCGAGTCATAAGCGAAGCTAAAACTTCATCAACATCAATTCCAATTTTCAATTTTTTATATTCCATCTTCATTCAAAATCCAGTATCTTTATCTCTCTTGTTTTTAGATTGAACGTCGGCACCTTGCAAAAATCAGGCTCATTCCCCATTTTTATCTGAAAAGGAGTTATACTCTCCCAGGATGAACTTGAAATTGTTAAAATATTATTATAATAAGCAACAGCACTTTTGTGGGTATGGCCAGAGAAAAAAATATCCGGAACTTTTTTAATTAATAAAGAATCTTCTTCAGATGGAAAATAAAGTGTTGAAGAATGAGTCGGAGCCAAATGCCTGTGTTTTAATAAATAATGCATTAACATTTCTGGTTTGTGTGTAGCTTTTTCTCTCATTAGCCGGGGAATAGAATTAGCATAATAATGAAAACTATAGCCATGATAAGTCAAAACATCAAAACCAGAAAAATTCTTTTTGGCGCCAATATTTACTAATGTGGGATTTCCAGTCATAATTACATTCTTCAAATCATAAAGACTCCATGCATATTTTTCATCCAAAACAGGCTGGGGTTCCATAATTCTTAATGCATCGTGATTTCCAGGAGATAAAATTATTTTAACATCTTTTCTTATCTTAGCCAAAAGCTCTGCAGCTTTTCCATATTGCTGCTCCACATCAGAAATTTCAAGCTCTCTCTCCTGTCCAGGAAAAATTCCCACACCAGCAATAATATCTCCAACAATAAAAATATATTTTATTTTAGAAGCTTCAGGGGTATTTGGAATTTTGCCGTTTATATAATCAATAAGTTTCAAAAAATTATCTTCTAAAAATAACTTGCTTCCAATATGAATATCCCCAATAAATAAAGCTATTTCCTCTTCAGGAGATTTTTTTCTTTCCAGTATTTTTGAGTCTGGAAAAACGAGATCATTCGCAAAAATTATCTCCCTATTCCCGCCCCCTTTTATTCCCACGACCGAATCAAGTGCAACCTCTTCAGCCTTTTTGTAAATCTCCCCATTATTCTGATTAATTAAAATCCTGATTTTTCCTGTCAAGTCTTCAACATCTAATAAAATATTTTTATTCTTTGTAACTCTTTTATCAGAAATAAGTCCTATAATTGAAATTCCCTGCCCATCCCCTGAAATTTTATTTATTGAAACCAAATTATTAAGCTCTGTATGGCCTATTAAGTATTCCTTCATGCTCAAAAGCCTGTTTCTAAAATATCTCACAAAATCACCAACCTCAAGTTTTTTGCTTAATGCAGGCGGCATTGAAACTAACCTGACATCTTCTTGCAAATTTTCCTTTGACATATCCTCTTCTTTTTGTTTTTCAATGTTTACAACACTCTCTTGAAAAACCTCTTTAGAAATTTCAATGCTCAATCCAAGCCTAATTTTTAATTTCTCTAGTTTCTTCTGATTCTCTTGTGGCAAAGTCAAAAAAAACTCACTCACTCTTTCTTTGTTCTGGTCAAAAATATTTTTAGTTATTAATCTCTGATTAGTTTGAGATTTAATTTTGTCAATGATTATCTTGGCTGTTTCAGCATCCCCCAACTCCTGAAATAAATTCAAAACTTCTTTATCTAAAAGACATCCTCTTTCCAGGCAAAATTTTAATATCTCTTTTTCAATCATTTTGAACTTTTCCTAAGTTTAAAAGGTGAAAAATTTCTTGTTTTTCAATCATTTTAAAATAAATTTTTTATTGCTTATAATTCAAAGAATCTTCAATGATTTCTTTTGCTTTTTCAATAATATTTTTTGTTATTGCTAATTTTATCTCTCTCATTCTTCCCCCTCTCCCTTTTGAAATAACCCTGACATTGATAATTCCAAGCATGTCAAACTCCTGGACAATATCAGAAACTCTTCTCTGTGTCAGTATTTCGCATTTATTCTTTAAACAAGACTCTCTATATAAATTATAAATATCTCCTGTAAAAACCGGCTCTTCTTTTTGTTTTTCACAAAGCTGAATTATTGAATAAAGCACGAGCTGAAATTGTTTTGGTTCTGTTGTGATAATATCCAGGATTTTGTCTCTTTCCATCTTATTATTTGCCTCATCTATATATTTCAAGCTAATTTTTTTAGAATTATCCCTCTCAGCTAATTCTCCTGCAATTCTCAATAAATCCAGTGCTCTCCTGGCATCTCCATGCTCTCTTGCAGCAAATGCAGCACATTTAGCAATAACTCCATCTTGAACTATTCCCTCTTTAAATGATATGGCTGCTCTTTTTTGTAAAATATCCTGCAATTGCAGTGCATTATATGGAGGAAAAACTATTTCCTCTTCACTCAAGGAGCTTCTTATTCTTGGGTCTAATCCTTCTAAAAATGTCAAATCATTGCTGATTCCAACAAAACAGAGCTTAGTCTTGCTCAATTCAGAATTCAATCTAGTCAAATTATAAAGGAACCCATCAGAAATTTTCTTTACTGCTTGGTCAATCTCATCTAAAACTAAAACAATAAGCTGCTTTTCTGAATCAATCAGCTCTATAAAGCGATTATAAACTGCCTCTGTGGGCAATCCAGTAGCAGGAACTTCTCCCCCTAATTTTTTTATCATCTCAGCTAAAATTCTATATTCTGTATCAGAAACCTTTCTCATTTTACAATTCAAGTATTCTATTCTTAATTTAAAATCGCTGTCTTTTTTTAATCTCTTTAGAAGTTCATCACTAACATATTGTATCGAAAGGGTCTTGCCAGTTCCAGTTTTTCCATAGAGAAAAAGATTGCTTGTTCTCTCTCCCCTTAAAACCGGAGCTAAAATAGAAGCAATTTGTTTTATCTGCTCGTCTCTGTGAAGTATGTTTTCTGGTTTATAACCTGTCTGCAGAATAAATTTATCCTTAAAGATGCTACCATTAGCAAAATTATCAAAAATCTTATCAATCTCAGCAGTCATTTTAATCTCTTTTTGTTTAAATTTAATTATCTCTTACCTTATCTCTCACATTGTCTTCTTTCATACTATTTAACCATCTCTCACACCTTTGTTTCAAATGGAAAATTCGAAACAAGAGCAAAAAATTAACGACAAAAATCAAACTGTTTTTATAAACTCTTATAACTACTACTAAAGAAAAACACCATAATTTCAAGTGGAAATTCATTATTTTAGGTGAAAATTCATTTTATATCAATAGTAAAAACGTTTTGAAAAATGGATTAGGTAAGGTTATATGTCAGAGAAAGAATAAGTTGGAAAATGATAATAATCATATTAGAAAAAATAAATTGAGCAACAATTATTGTATTATTATATACTTTATTATATAATTTATTTTGTGTTAGCTCATGACATATGTCATAGTCTTATACATATACTATATTATATACTTTATTATATATTATATATTATATATATTTTTATAAAACAATAATAATAATGAAAATTCCAAAATTCTTTTAAAAACCTTTCCATACGAAATCATAGGGTGGGAGGGTAGAGTTAGGGGAGTGATGAGGTTAAAATAGTAAGAGGGTAGGATTAAAAGATAGCTGAAATGTATCTTAAAATATCTTTTTAGATTGTATAACAAAATACCTCTTTAAACAATTTGCCAAAATATCTCCTAAATAATAATTCAAATATATACTCACAAATCACTGATATTTTATAGTTAAATTTATAAAGAATATTAATCTCAGTTTTTTATGGCAACTGAAAAGCACCCCTTTAATGCAATTCTTGGTAAAATGATAGTAACAAAAGAAGGTAAAAGACTCGGATTTGTTAAAGATGTCACTTTTGAAACAAAATCAGGAGAACTGATAAATCTTGTTGTTAAAGATTCAACTCCTTATACAAGAAATCTCAATTTAGAAAGAACAAGGTCTGATGAATTGCTAGTTCCTTATAGTGCAATTATAGCTATAGGAGATTTTGTAATTGTTTCTGAAGAAGATTTAATCTAATTCTTATTTAACTATCATATTTATAACCAATTCTCTCCCTTAAATTCAATTATAAATTCTGTAATAGAACTGCATAGTCTTTCAATAACAAACCTTATATTAATTTTTGTATTTAATTATACTCCTTATAGTCAAATTATATAGTCTTTCAATACCAACCTTTTTTATTAATCTATTTATATAAAATTAAAGCAAAACACAAATCTTTAAAAATACATTTTATTTTTCTATAACATGAGAGTTATGGGTTTTAATTTTGATAAAATAAGCATTGAAAGATTCTTAGATAATATTGTAGATATGAAAATAAGCACGAATATTGATGTTTCTGACATAACCAAGCTTGATTCTGGGATTTTAAAGACAAAAGAAGAGCTATTGAGTGTCAAATTCAATTATACCATAGACTATCAGGACAATATAGCGAAAATAGAGCTTACTGGAAGAATCCTTCTCGTATTAGAGCCAAAACAAGCTAAAGAGGTTTTGAAACAATGGAACGATAAAAAAATATCTGATGAATTTAGGATACCTTTGTTTAATTTAATCTTTAGGAAGGCCAATATTAAGGCAATTCAGCTTGAAGATGAAATGAATCTTCCAATACACATCCCACTTCCAAAGATAGGAAAACCCCAGGGCCAATAGATTAATATATTCAGTTATAATCTTCTAATCCAAATAATCTAAACCAGATTATTATTCAAACCGAATACTTTAAATTACACTTCTTCTATACCACTTCATGAAAATTTCAGAAAAAAAGAGGGAAAAAATTTTTGAGCAGATTCTTGCAATGTTATATCAAAATTCTCCAAAATCTCTATTCACCTCTCATATTGCTCAGGAGATAGCAAGAGATGAAGAATTTGTGAAAAAACTTCTCAATGAACTTAAAATAAAGAAGCTGATTATAGAGATTAAAAAAAATTCTAATGGCATAGATTATATCAAAAGATCAAGATGGAATCTTTCTGATAATGCCTACAAAACTTATAAAGAACATCAAGAACCAAAATTTCCTATTGAATAGATTACATCAAAATATTTATACTCTTTATTACTTCACAGATTATGGAGCAGATAAAAGATGCCTTCCAAAAAGTAAAACAGGATATTGGCTCTATAAAAGAAGAAACAGATATATTAAAAAAAGGGCTTATAGAAGCTAGGGAGAAAATAATTGAGATGTGTGCTCTCATTTTACAACTCAATGAAAAAATAGATTTCTTAAATGAAGAAAAAAATAAACTCCAACCCATTCAACAAAGAGTATTATCTAAGGAAACTGATTATATAAACGATTCAACAATAAAACATGAAAATTCAACAACTCCAACAGATATTCCAGCACATGATTATGCCTTTAAACCTCTAAATAACCAAAATTTAACCATTTCCATAGGAAATGAAGGGGTTCCAACAGACAGACAGACAGACAGACAGACAGACAGACACATGAATGAAAGTTCGTACAATCAAACAAATCCAATAAAAAACTCTATAGAGGATGCCTCAAAAATATTAGATTCCTTAGATGCGATAAAAAAAGAAATTAGGTTAAAATTTAAACGACTAACAGAGCAAGAGTTTCTCGTATTCTCTATGATTTATCAGTTAGAAGAAGATACAGGATATACAGATTATAAGGTTCTTTCAGATAAGTTAAAACTAACAGAGAGCTCAATTAGAGATTATATTGGACGGCTTATAAAAAAAGGAATTCCCATCGATAAAAAAAGAATCAATAATAAAAATATTCAGTTGAATATCTCTAAAAACCTTAAGAAAATAGCAACATTATCCACAATTTTACAGCTAAGGGGGCTGTAATCAATAAAATTAGATAATTAATAGGTTCAACGAATAACTACTATTACAATTAATTTTTTTCTATCCTCATTACCCCAATTCTCTATTTTTTTGCCCTTTAAGGTTTAATAGCTCTTTTTTTAACTCTCCCGATCAATCTCAAAAACAAATATTTCCCTGTAAAAAACTATATTTACTCTCACTTTTTGATTCCCAAATATATTTTTTCTTCCATTTTTTAACTTTTATCAGCTTTTTGGTTGTTTTTAACTCTCACTTTTGTCTTTTTGAGCATTTTTTCCTTAATTTCTTCAGGTATATACACCCTCTTTTTACCATTTTGCTCAATTATCTCTTCTATTAAACTCCCACTTTTTTGTTTTATACCATTTATCTGCCCCCTTATGGTAGATTTCTCCTTTCCCAACATTGCAGATAAATCATCATAACTTAACTTCATGTCACTATTTAATAAAATCCAAATAATTGCTCTTTCAGTTATAGAAAATTGGTCTAATTTTGGTGTTTGAACAGCTGTTTGAACAGCTGTTTGAACAGCATAAACACCTGT
>ERZ1292623.3492-Hain-H51-01um-R1-3492-length-13381-cov-7_pt2 | contig 11714 bp, 11 predicted proteins | sample MGYA00564398_ERZ1292623 | MGnify/ENA primary metagenome ERZ1292623 (study PRJEB36523, sample SAMEA6512633) | groundwater metagenome | collected 2019-01-07 | study: AquaDiva: Metagenomics assemblies of 32 groundwater samples | reverse complement strand
GAAATAAGAGAATATAGAAAAGCAAACCTTATAAAAATGGATATCTTAATTAACGACAATATTATCGATGTCTTATCGGAGCTTGTTTATAAAGACGAAGCTTCATCTCTTGCAAGAGAAAAAGTAGAAAAACTCAAGGAATATCTTTCTAGACAGCAATTCAGGCAGGTAATTCAGGCTGCAATAGGCGCTAAAATATTGGCAAGAACAGAAATACCTGCCTTTAGAAAAGATGTTTTGGCAAAAATGTCAGGAGGAGACAGAACCAGAAAAGATAAGCTTTTGGAGGCCCAAAAAAAAGGAAAATCTAAGCTTATTAATGTTTCTAAAGTAGAGATTTCTCAAAAAGCTCTTTTATCTATGCTCCAAAGTTAAAGAGCAAGAAGCAAAGCAACCCCTACTATTGCAATAAAGAATCCAATTACACCAATTGCGATAAAGTTACTAGGTCCTGTTGGCGGCAATGGGCTTGGGGCAGCTATTGCGGATCCGCTTCCTGATGGGTTTATGGTTAAAATTAAAGTGCAGGTGCCAACTTGACTTACAGCTCCATTTACATCTGTAATAGTTCCAAATGCCGAAAATGTCCCATTACTATTGTAAATGTGTGAAGTTAGAGCATTTACAGATGTTAGTCCTATTCCGTCTGCCTGGGTTAGCTCTTTTACCTGCCCGTCGCCAAAGTTAAATGTTGCTTTTAGGATATTCGCGCTGCTTGTTCCAATCAATGTAAAGTTTACATTGTAAGGAACAATGCCTATTAAAGCCCTGTCTGCCGTAAAACTTGAGCAAACGGGTGCTCCGGCAGCGCTTGCCGGAGTAGCGAGTGATATTCCGCTTGAGGTTGCGCTTCCACTGGGTGCTGTCGTAGGCGTTGGTATAGAAACTTCCGGAGTTGGTGTTGGCGTTGCAGCTGTTATATTTACTGTTGCCGGAGAGGTCGTTGACAAAAGATTTTCATTAAATTGGCTAGCTTCCCCAACGGACAAAACCTGCGTTTGGTTACCAAAGGTAATTTGAGTTGGGGTAGCATCTGCTACAGCCAAAGCCTTAAAAGTTAAGGTACCAACTTGTGTAGTACTTGTAATAGGCGGAGCGTTTGCCCCAATAGAAAGAGTAACGGAAATTGTTCCCGGCGCAAATACAGGACCCTGAACTAGAGATTGAAAAGAAGCAGTGTTTGGCACAAATCCCCCTTCTTCTATTACAAGTCTTGTTGAATCATAATTAATATAAACCTTAACAAACGATACGGAATTAGAATTGGGATTAATATTGATATCAAAGCTCGCATTTGTCCCGACTTCTACAGATTGCGAAGCAGGGGTAAGCGATAAGCTTGTTGAGGGCACGGCGGATGTTTTTGTTTTTTGCTGCTCTGAAACAAGATAAACAATTAAAGGTATTGCAATAAGTAAAACAACCACGAAACCAACTAAGAGAATTTTTTTCCCTGAAGGCATAGACATGATTAAATCGTATAGAAAATAGCTTTAAGTGTCAATACTAGCCTCTTGACACAATTTTTTTTTTAGTGTATAAATTAGCAGTCACTTGTCTTAAGTGACATTTTTTAAGAGATATGGCAGCAAAACATAGAGTAAAACCGCTTTTTGATAATGTTTTAATAAAACCTTTGCAGGCAGAGGTAAAAACAGCCTCTGGCATTATTCTGCCTGACAGCGTTAAAGAAAAGCCTCAAATGGGTGAAATCGTTGAAGTAGGCCCCGGAAAAATAGACGACGGGAAATTAATCCCTGTTTCTGTAAAAAAAGGACAAAAAGTAATGTATAAAAAATGGGGCGGAAACGAAATAAAAATAAACGGAGAAGAACTGATACTGGTTGAAGAAAAAGATATTTTGGCAGTTATAGACTCCGATTAAATCGGAGTAGAATAAATATGGCAAAACAAATAATATATTCAGACGAAGCAAGACAAAAATTACTTTCAGGAGTAAATAAGTTGGCAGATGCGGTTTCTACGACATTAGGCCCTAAAGGAAGAAACGTTGCAATAGATAAAAAATGGGGTGCCCCAAATGTTATACATGATGGCGTATCTGTTGCAAAGGAAATAGAGCTTAAAGACCCGTTTGAGAACATGGGGGCGCAATTAGTTAAGGAAGCCGCAAGCAAAACCGCAGATGTTGCCGGAGATGGTACCACAACAGCTACGGTTTTAGCCCAAGCAATAGTTGAAGAAGGAATAAAAAATATTACCGCCGGGGCAAATCCAATGCTTTTGAAAAAAGGATTAGAAGTGGCATGTGAAGCAGTCGTTGATTTTATAAAATCTAAAGCCAAAACGATAAACATAAAAAATCATGCAGAAATATCTCAAATAGCAATAATATCTGCGGGAGATGAAGCAATAGGAAAACAAGTTGCAGAAGCGCTTCAAAAAGTAGGAAAAGATGGTGTGGTTTCTGTTGAAGAAGGAAGGGGCCTTTCAACAGAAATAGAATATAAAGAAGGCATGGAGTTTGATAAAGGTTATGCTTCCCCCTACTTTGTTACGAATCCGGATAAAATGGAAGCTGATATAGAAGATCCTTACATTCTTATTACAGATAAAAAGATTTCAAACATACAGGAGTTTCTTCCGTTTTTAGAAAATTTTGCAAAAACCTCCAAGAATTTAGTAATTATTGCTGACGAAATCGAAGGCGAAGCTTTAGCGCTTTTAGTTGTCAATAAATTAAAAGGAGTTTTCAACTCTATCGCTGTAAAAGCACCCGGCTTTGGAGACAGAAGAAAAGAAATGCTTGAGGATATTGCAATTTTAACAGGCGGAAAAGTTATTTCCGAAGACACCGGTACAAAATTTGAGTCGGTAACAATAGATGATTTAGGAAGAGCGGATAAGGTTTGGGCAGATAAGGAAAACACAAGAATAATAGGAGGAAAAGGAAATAAGACAGATTTAAACACAAGAATTGCCCAAATTAAAAAACAGATTGAGTTAACTACATCTGATTTTGATAAGGAAAAACTGCAGGAAAGATTAGCTAAACTTTCCGGCGGAGTTGCAGTTATTAATGTCGGGGCAGCAACGGAAGTGGAAATGAAAGAAAAAAAAGAACGCGTTATAGATGCGGTAGCCGCAACAAAAGCAGCCTTAGAAGAAGGAGTTGTTGCAGGAGGAGGGGTAGTTTTATTAGAGGCAATTAAAGTTTTAGACCCTAAATTATTAAAACATATCTCGGATGATAGTGATCAAGCAACAGGGGTAAATATTTTGAGAAAAGCTCTTGAATCCCCAACAAGAAAATTAGCCGAGAATGCCGGAATAAACGGAGATGTTGTTATAGATAATATTAATAAACAAGAAGCCGGATATGGCTTGAATGTTTTGACGAATGACTATGTTGACATGTTTAGGGAAGGAATTATCGACCCTGTAAAAGTAACCCGTTCTGCCGTACAAAACGCAGTATCGGTTGCAACTATGATTCTTACAACAGAAGCTTTAGTTACAGATATTCCGGAAGAAAAGAATCCTTCGACAAGCTCAGGATCGGGAATGCCTTCCGGAATGGATTATTAATCCTCGAAAAACTTCATTAGCGGTTTTTTTATTAAAGTTTTTAATATATAATCTAAAAATACTTTTATGAAAAAAATCTTTTATATGGCCGCTATTTTTTTACTAGCCGTTATACTTTTTGGCGTTGTCCTTTTTATCATAAGTAAAAACAAAGAAAAAGGAGCTTTGCAAGTAACTTCAGACCCAAAATCAAAGGTGTATGTTAATGGAAAACAAATAGGGCAAACACCATTTAGGACAAGCGAGTTAAAAGACATGTTTGAAACAGGTGATTATATTGTAAAACTTGTTCCAATTTCCGGTAATTTTTCGCCTTTTGAACAAAAAATTACAATTTCTCCAAAAGTCTTAACTGTTATTGACAGAAACTTCGGGCCAACAGGTCTTGAAAACGGAAGCATCATAAGCCTTAAGGAAATTTCCGATAAAAAAGACGCGCAAATTTCTATAGTTTCTTTTCCCGATTCTGCTCAGGTTTTTTTGGATAATAATTTGGGAGGACAAACCCCAATGCTTTTAAAAAACATTACAGAGTCAGACCACGAAATAAGGCTTAGCAAAGAGGGATATAAAGATAAAATTTCTTTAATAAAAACAGTTTTAGGATATAGGCTTGAGATACTCGTATTTATGGGTATAAATCCAAACGTTGCCAGTGCTTCTTCGGCTATTAATTCTTCGGCTTCTGCTTCAATTTCTCTTTTTGCAAAAGTTTTAATTCTTGCGACACCAACGGGATTTTTAAGAGTTAGAGAGGATGCATCTTTAAAAGCTTTAGAAGTTTCACGTGTTAAACCTGGTGAAACATACGATTTATTAGAAGAAAAAGATAACTGGTACAAAATAAAAATTGACGATAAAACATCCGGCTGGATAAGCAAACAATACGCCAAAAAAAGTTAGGGCGCTACAAAGTAGATTAAAACAACAACTAGAATTGCCCAGATAGTAACGGTTGCAAGAAGCGGTTTATCGGAAAAAAGAACTTTTTCAGGACTTTCTCCTTCGTGTTTCTCATAAATATCTTGTAAATATCTCATCAGTCCGTAAACAACAGGAATAATTGTAATCATAAGCCACTTTCTTTGGAAAAATGTTGGTAAAAAATCAGGCATTAATATCCCGAGGGACAATTTGAATCCTCCGGGATTTTCCAAAAAAGTAAAGAGTGAATAAGTAATAAAAGTTGAAGTCGCAAAAATAGATGCATATACGTCTAAAAGTCTTTCGGAATAGTGAGAAAGAGATTTTCTGGTCGCCTGGATATTTGAATCTTTGCTTTGGGAAAGCAAGGTTAATTCGCTTCTTCTTTTTCCAACAGCCAAAAAAAGCGAAATTGATATTGTTGTTAACAAAAGCCAGACAGATATGTGGTATCCGCTTGCAAATTCCCCGCCATAAACTCTTAAAATGTATCCTGCTGCTATTACAAGAATATCAACAACTGCTAAAGATTTAAGAAAAGAAGAGTAAAGAAATTGAATAAACAAATATATTATAGACAAAGCAAAAAATGTCGGAGTAATTGATTTAGCCAACACCAAAGAGCTAATTATCAAAAAAATCGCAAGGCTAACAGCTATTCTTACTGGTACATCTCCGTTGGCAATTGGTCTGAATCTTTTAAACGGATGGAGTCTGTCTTTTTTAATATCAAAAATATCGTTAATTATATAAGTCGCGCTTGAAAGTCCGCAGAAAACAAAGAAGCTAAGAAGTACGCTTTCAAAAACAGGTTTGTTAAAAAGCTCGCCGGCAAAAGTAATTGCGGCAAAAACTGCAAAATTTTTTACCCATTGTCTCGGTCTAACTAATCTTAAAATATTATAAACTAGTTTCATTTGAGCGTTTTGTTAGTAAATGCAAGAAAAGTAGAGCGCCCCCGACTACAATAATAAGCATGATTATTGTAAATAATTTTTCCCTGCTCGTAAGCACCAAAGCTAATGAGCCCAATATAGCAGAAACTATCCAATAAAACAACGCAACTTTTCTTTGACTAAGTCCAAGTCCAAGAAGGAGATGATGAAGATGTTTTTTGTCATGCCAAAAAGGTGATTTTCCCGATGCAATCCTTCGTATAATCGTAAATAAGCCATCTGTCATAGGAACCCCCATAACAAGAATTGCTGTAGCTAATTTTGCGCTCGAAAGAATAGACGCAACAGCTAAAAGAAGATAAATTGCAGTTGCGCCATAGCCCGGGAATATTTTTGCAGGATAAAAATTGAAAACTAAAAATCCTAAAGAAGCACCCGCGATTATAAAAGAAAGAGTCGCTGCAGTTGCGCTCGCCTCATCAAGCGGGGTAAATCTAAGGCTAAGAATGCCAATAATAACTGCCGAAATTGCAACGATCCCAGGCATTTGCCCATCGACTCCCTTACTCCAATTTAACATGTTCATAACCCAGACAATCCAAAGTACGGCAACTGCGTCCGAAAGGAATGTAATAGGATTTCCCTGCCAAAAAGGAATCTGAAAATTATTTAGATAAAGTATTCCGCCAAATGGATTTGTAATAAAAGGGATGTTTGTACCCATATAAACTACAAAAATAGCAGTGCAAATATTCATTACAAATCGAAGATATGGTGACAAATCATATTTATCATCTAAAACCCCGATAATAAGAGTAACAGATGCCGCAAAAAACAACGCAATAATAATTTTACTTAATGGAAGAAATAATATTCCCGCTGTTAATACGCCAATAAAAAGAGGAATTCCTCCGCCTCTTGGAACAGGTTTTTTATGGATAATTGCCGGGTGTTTATGTTTTTTTGGATCGTCGACAATATTATATTTTTTAAGAAAAAATAGCGATAAAGGAGTTGTAATAAGTGTTGCTAAAAAAGCGATAACTAACGGAAAGAATGTTAAATTAAAGTTGTCCATTAAAGTATTACCAATATGGTTCTAATTATAAAAAGAAAATTTAAAATAGCGATAATAAATGTTATTGCCGAAACAATCCTTGCAATAAGAGGATTTTTTGAGTAAACAAATGAAGCAAAGATAATATTTATTACAAATATAATTCCAAAAACCGCAACCGGAATAAAAATTCCGTAAGCTTCGGTTAATCTTTGTGTTCCCCAGGGAAGTTGGTTAAAAATAGGTATTAATGGCGGAAGATTTCTATAATTAAATAATATAAAAAGAATTGTTAGAAAAGTTAAAAACAAACTAATATTAAAGCCTCTAAATACCCATCTATCAGCTTTAATATTATTTATAAAACTTTTCATAAATTTCCATACCGTTAAGATTTATTTTTAAGAAATAGTTAGAAAGGCTAAATGGATAAGGCGGTACGTTTGGCATTGTGATAATAAATTTTGGATTACTTGCCAAAAGACCATTTCGGGTATTTTCTAAACCATCTTTGTAGCTTGTAATATGATAAGAAACTGTGTATCTTCCGGGCGGAAGTTTTTCTGTAAGTTTATAAACCTGCGCATTATTTCCCCAGATAAAGATATTGTCAGACGGAATGCTTCGCGAATTTATATATCCTGCTAAATCATAATCATTCGGGGTATTCTTGTCAAAAAATCTCTGGTAAGAATATACGCTTTTTTGCGCCAATAAAAACGATATAAAATTTTGGTAATAAAAAGCTGTTTTTGTATAAAAATTAAAACTTAGCAAAAGTACAATAAAAATAGTTAATATAACAATTCCTGACAATTTAGAGAAATTTTTATTTAAGATAAACAATCCAAGCATTAAGGAAAATGATGGGAGTAAAACTAAAACATAATGAGTATATGGTCTTTGAGAAAAATAAGCGTTAAAAAGGGAAAACCCAAGCCATAAGAAAACAAGCATGAATGAGTTTCCATAAATTTTTCTTTTTGAAAAAACAAATAAGGAAAATAGCAAAAGAAGGATAATCTTGAAGATTAAAAGTCCTTGTGGGATTATAAATTTATTTCCGTAATTTACGTATCCAACATTGTTAAATAAAACTGCTTTTAAAAAATAAGGAAAAGCGTTATTTATTAAAAAGAATAACGCAGCTAAAAATATGGGGGCTATAAATCCTAAAATAAAAGGAAGAGTGATTTTTAATTCCCCAATTAAATTTTTAATTTTAAACATATCGAGAAAGCCCTTTGAAGAATTAGCAAATATTAAAAATACAAAAAATGCTGCAAAATCAAAAAGAGCAACGATTTTCAAAAGAAAAGATATCCCCAAAATAAGACCTGCAGATAAAAGCAATTTATTTCTTTTATTTTGAACATCTGTTTCTAATGATTTTAAAACTATAATTGCCGCTAAGATATTTGGTAAAAGCATAAAATTTTCAGCATTTGCAATATTTCCCTCTATAAGAGGAAGCCCGAAAAGTACCGCAAAAAACCCTGTTGAAATAAAAACAGCATTTCTATTTTCAAAAAGTTTTTTTGCGAGAAAATAAAATGCGGCAATTGCCAGAATGCCTGCTATCAAAGACAAAAAGCGTATTGCAAACTGATCGGAAGAAACCAGGCTGTATAAAAAATAAAGAAGCGGAGGCTTATTGTCAAAAGCATCTCTATACAAAAGTTTTTCTGCATTCATAGCAATTCCGAGTGTTTGATATATGCCTTCATCGCCGTACCAATTGGGTTCAAAAAGAGAGGGGAATCTTAAGATAAAAAAAACAACAGATATTGCTATTAAAAACCAACAGCCAATACTTTTCTCAAGTTTTGCCAAAATCTTCATGTTTTATAGTTTTTCAGTTACTTTATATTCCAGTCTTTTGCCAAACATAAGCTGTGTGTGGGAGATGAGTGCAGGAAGCGCTGATAAGAAAAATCCAACAAGCGGAAGAAGTAAAAATTCAAAAGGAAATAATAATTGTCTTTTTTTTGAAATATTTTGTTGTTTTGGCCTTTGTTTAAAATCTATTATTACCATAGCTATTGTTGCAATCAGACAAAGCGTTAATATAAATCCTGCCAGCTGGGGCAGAGTATAACCAAGAGTTGTTCTCGCGAATACAGGATTAACAAACGGCATAATATTTGCTGCTATAGTTATTATAAACCAATTAACCGGCCAGAGGAAATGGTCTAATAAGACATGGAAAAGCATTGTAGTTTTTCTGTAAAACGGAACGTTTGGAACCGTAAACCACCATTTTATAAAAAGCGGATCATCCGATGCGCCCCAACTCCATCGTCTTTCCTGATGATATTTATTTTTTAAAGAATTTATGTAAGAGGACGAAAGAGGAGCATCCATAGATGTTTTTAGAAATATAGGCTCTGCAAAAACATTACCCTGTTTTTTATAGAATGCTTTGAAAAATATTCTGTAGTCTTCCGGAATTACATCCGTGTCCCAATACCCAATTTCATGTAAAAGTTTAAATGACAATGAGTATGTTGAATTGGAAACCAGCCTATCCTTTTGGACTAAAAGTGCTGTTCTCCATAAACTGCCAAAAAATGAAATTATTCTAATAGGAGCCGGAACATTCCAAAAATTATTGTAATTAACATTGGCAGATTGCCAAAATTTTGCATACTTATTATTGTCTGTTAGAAAGCTATGCGCAAGATACGAATAGTATTGCGGATCAAAAATTGAGTCAGCGTCAACGGATGAGATTGTCGCAAATTCATAATCAACAATGTTAGTTTCCACAAGTTTTTTGTAAGCTTTTTTTCCGCCATAGGCTTCATTAGATGATTTCCCTTTTACCTCTCCTTTTATGTCAGGATGAAAAGTGGCAAAAATATCGCCGAACACATCTTTAAATTCTTCTATTAATTTTGCGGCTCTTTCTTTTGCCTGTTCCTCCCTTTCTTCCATAGCCAAAACTACATAAATTCTTTTTGTTGGAAAAGTTTGGTTTGCAAGGCTTCCAATTGTTTTTCTTAGCTTTTCCAGCGTTTCTTTATAATTTGGAATTACCACAATATGTGTCACTTTTTCAAAGTTTTCTAAAGGTTTGGTAACCTCCAGCCAATTTTCTTTTTCCGCTTTTTTAATTTTTCTGGTACTCATAAATGCTGTTATGGCAAGAGAAAAGCTTCTATAAAACCAATAAACATCAAAAAATAAAATAAAATAGGCAACGACCCATGGGATAAAATAACTTCCCCAAATAGGAAAAGTTATTAATGTCCAAGAAACAAGCCCGGGCATTATTTCAAGCGCTCTCCTGGTTTTAACGGGGTAAGTTGTAAAGATTTTGTCAAAAAAACTTGTCATATAGCGTTTAGTTTGAATAAATTCATTGCGTTTTCAGCTGTAATCTTGTTAACTTCGCTAAAAGAAGTGTTTTTAATTTTAGCGATTGAATTACCCACAATTATAACATAGGAGGGTTCATTCCGGCTACCGCGGTGAGGCGCTGGCGTTAAAAATGGAGCATCGGTTTCTGTAACAATCCTATCAATAGGTGTTGCTTTAACAAGCTCTTTTAAAGAAGTATTTTCGCCAGGGGCTATGCCTTTGTAGGTAATATTTCCGTCAAAACCTATATAAAACCCTATTTCTAAAGCGGATTTCAAAACTTCCATATTCCCGGCAAAACAATGAAACATCCCCGGAATTTCCATTAAAATATTTTTGTGGTGTTTAAGAATTTTCAAAATATCCTCTCCTGCCAGCCTATTGTGGATTTGAAGAGGAAGTTTAAGTTCATGAGCCATTTGAATTTGGGTTTCAAAGACTTTTTTCTGCAAAGACGGCGGAACGATACCGTTTGATTTGTAGGAAAAATAATCAAGCCCTATTTCTCCTACAGCAACGACTTTTTTATTTTGTGCGATTTTTTTAAGTTTGCTTTCCCAACCGCCTTCTAATTTATCCGCATGGTGGGGATGAATCCCAACGATTACATATAAATTATCGTATTTGTTAGAAAGCTCAACGGCTTTTTGGCTTGACTCAAGGGATGTGCCCACGTTTATTATTTTTTCTACACCGCTTTTAAAAGCTCTCTTTATAACTTCATCTAAATCTTTTTCAAAAGAATGGAAGTTTAAGTGGCAATGGACGTCAATCATACATCCTGATTATACCAAGATGGGGATGAATAATAGTTATTAAAATAAAGCTATTTTTCCCAGGGGAATTCTTCCCGGCCAAAGTGGCCGTAAGTAGAGGTTTTTAGATAAATAGGTCTTTGTAAATTTAATCCATTTATAATTCCCTCAACAGATGTATCTAAAATTTTGCCGACGAAATCGTTAATTACTTTTTTACTTACTTTTTCGCTGCCAAAAGTTTCCACTTCCTGCATTGTCGGTTTTTTGGCGCCAATAAAATAGGCAAGCCTAATTTCTGCTTTATCAGCTAATTTTTCTCTGACAATATTTTTGGCAATAAAGCGTGCCGCATACGCTCCGCTTCTGTCAACTTTTGTCGGATCTTTCCCGGAAAAAGCGCCTCCTCCGACCCTTGCATAACCTCCATATGTATCAACGACTATTTTTCTTCCTGTAAGGCCGCTGTCAACTGCAGGACCGGACATATGCCAAATGCCTGTACCGTTGACGATTAAGTCAATTTCCGAAATTTTAAATCCGAATTCGTCTAGAACTTTCTTAACAACCTTTTGGTAAATATCTTTTTTTACTTGAGAAAGAAATATTTTTTCTTTATGGGGAACTGCAATAACAACTTGACTTACTTTGTATGGTTTTCCGTTTCTGTAACTAACAGTCACTTGTGTTTTACCGTCGGGTCTTAAATAACTTAAAATTTTTTTCTCCCTTACTTCATCAATCCTCTCTGCTAAACGGTGGGCAATAGTTATTGGAAGAGGCATTAATGTTTTTGTTTCGTTGCAGGCAAAACCAAACATCATGCCCTGATCTCCGGCGCCATTAAGTTTTACACCTTTTGCAATTTCTCTTGATTGTTCATGGACATAAACTTCAACAGGAGATTTATCCGAAAAATTTAAATAAGAATCGGTGTATCCCAAATCTCTTATTCTAATTCTTGCAATTTTTTCAAAGTCAACTTTTGCATTCGCAGTTATCTCTCCAATGATAAAAACTTTGTTAAAAGTTGCAACTGTTTCAACAGCAACGCGGCCGTATTTATCCTGTTTTAAAACTTCGTCTAAAATTGCGTCGGAAATGGAATCGCAGATTTTATCCGGATGTCCGGCGCAGACAGATTCAGATGTAAAAGTATAGTTATTCATA
>ERZ1292623.4308-Hain-H51-01um-R1-4308-length-11715-cov-6_pt1 | contig 11715 bp, 11 predicted proteins | sample MGYA00564398_ERZ1292623 | MGnify/ENA primary metagenome ERZ1292623 (study PRJEB36523, sample SAMEA6512633) | groundwater metagenome | collected 2019-01-07 | study: AquaDiva: Metagenomics assemblies of 32 groundwater samples | reverse complement strand
AAGAGTATATCGTGTGGGATATGTGCTGTGGCGTCGGCAATCTCGAAGTGAAGCATAGCAATCCGCGTAATATCTATATGTCTACGCTTGACCAAGCGGATGTTGATGTGATGAAAGCTACAAAAACCTGTGTTGCGGCGACCCGCTTCCAGTATGACTACCTCAATGACGACATTACTGATGACGGCAAAATAGATTACTCTCTCACCAATAAAATCCCCGAGAGTTTACGTAAAGCAATCAAGAGTGGTAAGAAAATTTTGGTGCTCATAAATCCGCCGTATGCAGAAGCAACGAGCGGGCTCTCGTCGGATGAATATACACACAAAGACGATGTATCGAAGGGTACAAAAGTGGCCGAGCACCTATTCACAGGTGATGGTTTCGGAAGTCGAGAATTGTTTGTGCAATTCTTAGCGCGCATCGCGCGAGAGTTTCCAAATGCGACAATTGCTATGTTTAGCAAACTTAAATACGTTAATGCGCCAAATTTTGAGAAGTTTCGTCAAACATGGGATGCAGAATATTTGGGCGGCTTTATTGTGCCCAGCAAATCCTTCGAGGGGTTAAAGGGTGAATTCCCAATTGGTTTCTTGCTTTGGCAGACAAGCCACGGAGATGGTGTGCTGAATCCGATTACAGAAATTACTACAGACGTGCTCGATAAAGATGCTCGACCCATTGGTGAGAAAAAGTTTTATAACCTTCCTAATGAATCGTTCCTCAATGAGTGGATCGATAGACCCAAAAGTAACGGCATTCCCTGTATCGCGTTAAAAAACGCCATAACGCCATACACAGGGAAACTTCTCCGCTCATCAACTTGCGATAATGCAATTGGCTTTTTGGTTTGTGCGGGGAATGATGTACAGCACGCAGGGCAGAATACCTTTATTTTGTCTTCAATCTACGGAACCGTTGGCGGTTTATATATCACTCCTGAAAATTTTGAGAAGGCATCTATAGTTTTCACTGTCCGGAAGATAGTTAAGCACACTTGGCAAAATGATCGTGACCAGTTCTTGCAACCAACTGACGAGCTTACTGATGAGTTCAAAAATGATTGTCTTATCTGGATGCTCTTTAATGGGAGCAATCTCACGGCAGGTGCAAATGACTTGGAGTGGGGAGATAGGAGGTGGTCGTTGGTGAATCATTTCATACCTTTTACCGAGACTGAGGTTGGTGCTCCCGAGCGTTTCGAATCAGACTTTATGGTGAAGTATCTCGAGGGTAAAACATTGTCTCCTGAGTCGAAGAACGTTTTGGAAGAAGGGAAGAAACTATGGCAGTCATATTTCGCGCACACCGACACTCGAACCATTCGAGACGAGTTTAAACTCAATCGCCCCGATGTGGGATGGTACCAGATTAGAAATGCCCTCAAAGCACGAAACGCAAGTAGTGACTTCCCTCCCGTTAATTTTAAACCTTTTGAAGAGGCCTATAAAGTGTTGACTGAAAAGTTGCAGCCACAGGTCTACTCATTGGGCTTTTTGAAAGCCTAATGCATATACGACCATTGATTTTCCATATGCTATAATTACGATATGGCTAAGATGATACACAAAAAAAGAGGCGATACACTGGTCAAAACCATAGAAAAGAAATATGGCGTTGATTTAGGGTACCGGTCAGACGCGCAACTCCACACTATCCTTAAACAGGAGGGTCTCCCGTCGCTCTCTAAACTGCTTAAAATGACACAGAAAAGGGCGAGTTAAACGCAATGCGCGATCTTGATTTCATTAAAGATAAAGAGCTCCGTAAAACTCTGGAGGATTCAATCGAATATATCTACGCGCTCTTCGAACAATCCAAGGATAGTAAGCAGAAGAAGTCCTACCAAGAGGAAACCTACCGGGTCATTATTTTGTACGTTGTGTCAGCTATAGAGGCAATCCTGTTGTATTTCTACAAAGCGAGGGGGGAGAAAATTGAATATCCAGAATATAAATTTGTGTGTCCGCTTCCTCCGGAGTATGCGCATGGCGAAAAATTCCACTCCCCTGTCGTTGTTGCAGTGCAAGAACTGGTCGAAAAACAAGAGCACCAGCTCGGTATACACGAACTTGTTGCATTCTTCAGGCGAAAGAATCTTATTCTAGAGAAGACCGCCAAGAAAATTTTAGATATGAATGATGTAAGAAATACATTTCATTTTAATAAGCAACGCGCCCGAGCATGTGATCTGGGGCGAGTTGAAAAAGCGCTTCAGTTACTGATTCATACCATCAAGAATGCCCCAAAGGCACTTGAGAGGAAGTAATTTTATAATACTATCATCATATGCTAAATGAATTAAACACCAGCGGACCTAACATAGAAAACCATTTTAGGTGGTTGACGAAAATGGTCAATATGTGGTCTGAATTACTACCCCTACAGCCTAACTCCTAGTTCATATGTCCGGACACTCTAAGTGGTCACAGATAAAGAGGCAGAAGTCGGTGACTGATGCGGCGAGAAGCCGTGTCTTCTCGCGCTTCGCGCGCCTTATCTCACTTGAATCTAAAAAAGCAAACGGAGTTCTTACTGTGCCTTCTCTTTCCTCGGTTATTGCACGTGCAAAGGCGGCGAACATGCCAAAAGAAAATATTGAACGCGCTATTGCAAAGGGAACATCTAAAGATTCTGGCTCACTCGAGCAAGTGGTGTACGAGGCATATGGTCCTGGTGGTGTCGCTATTCTTGTCGATGCACTTACTGATAATAAAAACCGTACGACGCAAGAAATAAAACACCTTCTTGTACTCCAAGGGATTGAACTTGCAAGCCCGGGTGCTGCTAGTTGGGCTTTTACAAAAACAGGCGCTGCTTATACACCAAACGAACCTCTTGTGGAGATAGCGGGTCCTGCTGAAGAACAGCTGGGTTTGATCCTTGAAGCACTTGATGAACACGAGGACGTGCAACAAATATTCACCAACGCACGCGGTTATGAGGATACTGGCGATTGACCCGGGGTACGATCGTCTCGGCGTTGCTGTTATTGAAGGGAATCCGTCGCGACCAACCCTAGTGTGGAGTGAATGTGTTCTTCCTGACAAAGACACCCGCGAAAAACGTCTTGCGCGGGTCTGGAATGAAGTCACTATCGCTATAAAAAAATATGCACCAGATGCACTCGCTCTTGAGACACTTTTCTTTAGCATTAATAAGAAAACAGTCATCGGTGTTGCGGAAGCACGCGGGGCAATCCTTGCAGCCGCTGGTACCGCCTCTCTTCCGGTTATAGAGTGCTCGCCACAGCAGATAAAACTCGCTGTGACTGGCCATGGTGGAGCTGATAAGATGGCCGTTGCACACATGATTCCCCAGCTTCTTGTTCTCCCAAAAAAGAAGCGTTTAGACGACGAATTAGATGCAATAGCTATCGGTATTACGGCACTTGCACGCGGACCTCTACAGCGTTAATCCATAAATATTAAAGGGTGTTAGCATACGGGTATGTTTTTTCATCGCTCTTCATGGCGACACGTCTTTCTTGTGTTTGTGCTCACGCTCTCAGGACTCGGATTTTTAATCGCGGGTGGTGTTTTTGTGGTAGTGGTATTAACACCCGTCCCGGATATCAGCTCGTTTGCCTCCCGCCAAGTAGACCAATCGACAAAGATTTACGATCGGACTGGTCAAGTTCTTCTCTATGATTACAATCGAGATGCGAGGAGGGAAATCGTTCCTATTTCAAATATATCGCCCAATACTATTGGCGCCACTATCGCGATTGAAGATTCAAGTTTTTATGAACATGGAGGAATCCGTTTTACCTCTATTTTCCGAGCAATGATCGCTGATGCAATAGGAGGTTCTCTCTCACAAGGTGGCTCAACTATTACACAACAAGTGGTTAAAAACACACTCCTCACAAGTAGAAAAAGTGTTATACGAAAAATTCACGAATGGGTGCTCGCAATAAAAATGGAACAAATATATTCAAAGGAGCAGATTCTCGAAACATACCTCAATAACATTCCGTATGGTGGAACACTCTATGGTATAGAGGCTGCTTCAGAAGCATACTTTGGTATCCCCGCAAAGGACCTTACGCTCGCTGAAGCAGCTTATTTAGCATCGATGATCCAGGCTCCCACGTATTATTCCCCGTATGGCATTCACCGTGCAGAACTTGATACGCGAAAGAATTTTGTACTTGAAAGGATGAACATACTGGGTTTTATCGATGATGAAACGTATGCACGCGCCATTGATGAACAAGTCTCTTTCGCTATTTCCGGTCAGAATTCTATTATTGCTCCTCATTTCGTTTTTTTCATCCTTAATCAACTCGAAACAATGTACGGTCCAAACGCACTTGTTTCAGGATTAAAAGTTATTACATCGCTTGATGCGGATCTTGAGACAAAAGCTGAATCTATCGTGAATACCTATGCAATAAAGAACCAGAAAGACTTTAATGCTTCAAATGCCTCTCTTATCGCTGTTGACCCGACTACAGGCCAAATCCTTGCAATGGTTGGTTCTCGTGATTTTTTTGATACAACAATTGATGGTCAATACAATGCCACACTCGCATCAAGACAGCCGGGTTCCACTATGAAACCTTTTATTTATTCCCTTGCTCTTATGCGCGGCTACACTCGTAATACAGTTATGTTCGACACCCCTACTCAATTTTCAACTGAATGTAAACCGTCGGATAATTACAATAATACCTCACCCTGTTATGCCCCATCTAATTATGATGAAAAATTTCGCGGTCCTATGACATTTGAAACCGCACTCGCACAATCTATTAATATTCCAGCTATTAAAACTTTGTATCTTGTCGGAATACAAAATGCAATAAATCTAGCAAAATTATTTGGTCTCACAACACTTGGGGATCCAAATCAATACGGTCTCACCTTTGTACTCGGTGGTGGCGAAGTACGTCTTCTTGATCTGGTGGGTGCGTATAGTGCATTCGCAAATGGTGGTGTATTGAATACCCCAACCGGCATACTTGAGGTTACTGACGCGAAAGGAAATGTATTAGTTTCATTTACCCCTCAATCTTCTCGTGTACTCCCAGAAAATATTGCATATGACATGTCCGCAATGCTCTCCGATGCTCCTGCTCGCCTTCCAGAATATCCCCTTGATTCTCCTCTTTCATTTCGAGGATACGATGTTGCAGTAAAAACTGGTACAACAGATGATACCCGTGATGCATGGGTTATTGGCTACACTCCTTCTATTGCTATTGGCGTATGGGTGGGTAATAACGATAATACACCGATGGTAAAATCGATTGCTGGTTTTATCGCTGCACCGATGTGGCATGAAATTATGGTGTATGCACTCTCAAAATATCCTAAAACGTATTTTGGTGAACCTACTCCTATTCTCTCTTCGGTCCCTCCAATACTACAGGGAAATTGGTATATCCCTGATACTGAAGGAAAAATAATTCCTCATGATCTATTGTATTGGACTAATAAAAACAATCCTCAAGGACTACCTCCTATTAATCCTGCACAGGACCCTCAATTCGCATACTGGGAATATGGTGTATCTATGTGGTATAAAAGCCATCCTGAACTTTTTTCGGGCGAAATTATGCTTCCTGTTCCTCTTTCCACAAACTAATTATCTATAAATTTATTATTGATTCATTGGAGAAACAAGGTAAAGGAGAGAGGTGTCTCCAACACCTTTAATAATGAGAGGTCGACCTATTCCAGCTGCAAGAAGAGAAATACTTTCTGTATTCATGAGAGAAAGTGCAGCCGTAAGATATCGATAATTAAAAGAGAGGTCAAGTGCACTTCCTGATATTTGTGCTGATACTATTTCTGATGATTCTCCAATATCTGTATTTCGCGCAAAAAATGAAAATAATTTCTTTTTAGGGTCGAAACTAATACGAATCTTTTGAAATGAATCAGAAAATATAGTTGTTCGTTTTAATGCCGCTTCAAAATCTTTCCGCAAGATAATAGCTTCAACAATGGATTCTTTGGGAATAATTTGTCGATAATCAGGATACGTCGCGTTAGTAAGTCGTGAGACAAGCATACTCACATTACTCACAAATGCACATTGATGATCGTCAAAAGAAATAATAATATCTTCATTGGGTATTGCTTGAGCTATTTCGAGTGCATTTTTAGCAGGAATAAGAAATTTTCCTTGTGTCCCTTTATTTGAAAGGGGAACTTTTTTTTCTGCAAGTCTAAATGAATCCGTTGCAACCGCTGTAAGTACTCCTCCTTCAATAGATATATAGAGACTTGCAAGTTCAGGACGAACTATTGAAGATGACGCACAAGACGCCACAGTTGTAAAAAGAGTGCGAAGAAAAATACCGGGAATTATAATTCTATTTTTTGGACTTTCAGGAAATGATATTGAAGGAAAATCATCATAAGGAATAGTCTTTATTGAACTTTTCCCCATACCACTCACGAGAGTAATAATATCTCCAGTGTGTTCAAGAATAATATTTCCTTCATTAGTAAGGGAACTTGCTATTTGTTGTAATATATTTGCAGGAACAGCAACAACTCCTTCAGAGATTATTTTCCCTTCTAATTTTAAATCGATACCTATTTCAAGGTTTGTCGCACGCATTTTTATACCCTCATTACTTGCAATAATAAGAACTGAAGAAAGGACAGGAAGCATCCCACTCTTTTTTTCTGCAAAACGGGACGCTATAAACACTGCGTCTATAAATTTTCTTTTTTCAATTGAAATATTCATACAATCTTTATTAGGATTGTTGATAAAGGGGGAAGTGAATAAAAGGTATATAGATATTGAATATTTTCATATGAAGAAAATATATAAGATGTTAATAAAGTTCTAAAAGTAGTCATACAAGTAGGGTTCGTATGTTTTGTATTTCCTTTGCGAGCTCACTATCCACAACCACTTCACGCTTTATCTTCTCACAAGAGTGGATAACTGTCGTGTGATCACGTCCTCCAAGTTTTGTACCGATAGTAGGGTAAGAAATACTAAAATCCTCCCGGAGAAGATACATAATGACTTGCCGTGGCCGTACCACCTCCCTTCTTCGTGTTTTTTCGTAGATGCTTTCCTCATCAATACCATAGTATTCAGCAACTTTATCGACAATGTTTTTCACCGATATATTCTTTTGGGGTCGAGTAAATGAGCGTAATGATTGACGTACTTCTGCAATATCAGGAGCAAATCCCTTCACTTGGGCATTACAAATAATACTATTTACCATACCTTCAAGTTCACGAATAGAGCCCGACATAGAAGTTGCTACATATTCCACAACTTCATTTGAAAGAAGAACTCCATGATTTGCAGCTTTTTTCTTTACAATAGCCATACGGGATTCAGGGTCAGGTTCACCGATATCTATAGTCATACCACTTGCTAAACGCCCTTTTAAACGCTCGGTAATATCAGGAATGGCAAGTGGTGCACGATCGGAGGAAAATATAATTTGTTTGTTTGTATCATGAAGAGCATTAAATAAATGAAATAATTCCTCCTCACTCCGTTCTTTTTTTGAGAGAAATTGAATATCATCGATAATAAGAAGATCATAATGACGGTATTTTTCCTTAAAGCGATTTGCAGTACCTGCTTGTACCGAGTCGGTGTAATCAACGACGAATTTCTCCGAAGTGAGATAAAATACTTTCCGTCCCTGATATAGTTTTTTAAATTGATTTCCTATTGCTTGAATAAGATGAGTCTTACCTCTCCCAGTATCACCATAGACAAAAAGAGGATTATAGGTAATACCAGGACGTTCGAGCACCGCTTGTGCAGCTGCATAGGCAAGATTATTAAAAGAACCAATAACAAATGTATCAAATGTATAACGTGGGTTCAGATTATCACTTTTGTTTATATAGAATTCATTTAAAGGAAGTTCCATTATCCCTCGGGTATTTTTTATTTCCTTTGGTATCTTCCGATGTTCGTCTTTTACAATAAGATATTCAATATTGCGAAATTCATAGGATACGTCGCGGACGATTTTCAAAAGAAGAGGATGAAATTTCTTAAGGTACCAATCTTTAAAAAATTGACTCGGTACACCAATATGAATGACCCCATCTTCTACCTTTACAATAAAGCTATTATGGAACCATGTGTTGAAATTTGCGGCGGATATTGAGAGTTCGACTTGGGTAAGTACGTATTCCCATAATTCTCTCGGGTTCCCTTTGTCCATAGTGTTTTGGAGTATACGCTGATTGGGAATGAAAGGCACTAGTGGCGTTTTGGGGAGAAACTGTTAGTATCATGTGTATAACCTAATTGTATGGCAAAACAAACCTACCAGCCAAAAAAGAAGAAAAGAGCTACTACTCACGGCTTTCTTGCAAGGACAGAAACAAGTGCAGGGCGGAAAATCATACAGCGCCGTCGTCGTATCGGGCGAGCGCGCCTGGCACCCTAATATCTCGTTGTGTTTCCGCGCCGACAAAGACTCTCTCGGGCAATGTCTCCTTCAGCACTTAAAGGAGGACGACGTCTCTCATCCCCCACCCTCTCTCTCCTTATTCCAGAAAATGTGAGGGGATATGCGGTCGTGGTATCAAAAAAAGTCGCTCGTCTTTCCGTTACGCGACACCAAATCAAGCGCCGGGTACTCGCGGCACTCCGTACTCTCCCCTTCCTTCCTCCCTCACTCGTCATTTTCCCTCGGCCCTCGGCAGGCAGCGCAAGTTATCAGGATATCCGAACACAACTAATTGAGTTACTATCTAAGAAATAATATTACTTTTGTGATTTCATCTTTCTTTAATGCCACTTTCTATAATCCGATCTACAACGCGCTTGTCGCGCTTGTCGCATTGATACCGGGTTCCGATGTTGGTATAGCTGTTGTTTTAGTCACGATCGTCATCAGACTGATACTTCTTCCTTTTTCTCTTTCAGCAGCGCGCACCCAGCGCGCGATGAAAACTCTCGAACCAAAAATTAAAGACTTGAAAGAGAAACACAAAGGTGATAAAGAAAAAGAAGCACTCGAGACACTTGCACTCTATCGGGAAGCGAAAGTGAACCCATTTGCAAGCATTCTAACTGTTTTTATTCAGATCCCTGTTCTTCTCGCTCTCTACTTCGTTTTTTATTATGAGCCATTCCCAGCTATAAACGCAGCGCGATTATATGCATTCACTCCCATCCCCGACATAGCGTCACTCGAATTTCTTGGTATTATTTCGGTCGCAGGAAAGAGTATAGTGTTAGCATTTCTTGCAGGTATAACACAGTTTTATCAGGCACACCTGGCGCTTTCAGGCACTATGAAACCTTCAGACACGAAAAGTATGCAGAATGATTTTCAAAGGATTATGGGTTTACAATTAAAATATGTCTTTCCTTTTCTTATAGGAGTCATATCCTACACGACGTCCGGTGCTATCGCGCTCTACTTCATCACCACTAATCTCGCCGGCTCGCTACAGGAAATATACGTCCGCCGCGCGCTCGCCGCAGAAGAACTACAAGGAGTAACTCCAAAGTGAAAGGTCGTTCTTATTGACAAATACAAGCATGGTGTTGAGTTTATCGAGGGCAAATGCTTCAGCATCAAGTGAGGATTCTGTTTCTTTCGTAAAATCGAGCACGAGTTGTGCGTAGCGGCCAGAAACTTGTATCTTCCAAATTCGATCAGAGAAGTGGACCGCACCTTGATACCAGTCGTCGGGATACGTGGCTCCTGAAGGAAGGTCGACAGGGACGCCACAATAAATGACCGAATCGTCGTTTGACCACACACACTTTTCTGTCATGCTTGCGATTGGAAGAGGAAGCACTTCGTTTGTGGTTGTATCTACGAGCACCATCTGCAGTGTGTTGTTAAAAGAATAGCTCACCAATATCCATTTTCCTGAAGGACTTGCGAGAGCCGTAAGCCCTGTCCGTGGGCCAAATACACGAGAAAAAGTACCAGCAGTATCGACGAGAAAAGCATCACCTTGAAGAACAGATGATGGCTTGGTGTATACCAGATATTGATTTTTCCCCGCAAAAGAGACACGAATGGAAGAGAGAGGTGTTGTAAATATTTGAGAAGAATGGGTGCCATCGATATTCGCAAGTGAGACAACGGAACCATTCACTCCAGAAGCGAGAGTAAGAATGTTCGTCGAGGAAACAGCGACATCAGCAAGATTTTGAGACAAGAAGAAACCGCCAATGCCATTTATTGGGAGACCGTACGTATTGATAGTAGAGGAATCGGTTCCCGAGAGATAGCGTACAAAGGCAAGCGATGCGTTTGGAAGCCACGAAGCAGACTGAATACCGGGAATAGTTTTATTGGAGGTTCGAGTGGTTGTTTTTAAAGAGGAGTTGTATGAAAAGATATTGCCGCTTTGCCGGTCGATATAGTTCACTGTCGTTTCTGCCGAGGTGCTGGCATTTCCCGCTTTATTGATTACCATTTCACCGAGTGCGACCGGTCCCACGCTGATTTGTATGAGTCGTGGCGAGACTGCTACTGGTGTATTAGGGGAGGTAATAATTCCGCCCTTCGACGTATCTGTTTGTGGTGTGCCCTGTCCTGCCACTGGCAGACCCGTGCCCGGAGTAGTGGTAACCGCGGGCTTGGCGAAGAAAAAGAAATATACTGCGACTCCTATCCCGACGAGGAGTATCACCGCTGCTGCAATAATAAGTGTCCGTCGCATAAACTATTTTAACAGTTTTTTACTCTCGGAATGTTTCATAAAGTTATTCTTTGTTACGACAGACCGACCAAGTCTTTTTTCCAATTTCTTTCTCGCGCCGCCGGCGATAGCACCGCCAGCCTTCGCATCACTTCTCAGCTTCGGTACCCCACGCGAATTTTCTGTCCGATGTATTTCCGTTGTAGCTCTTTCACCAAGCATATTGAAAATTAATTCAAAATCGTCCATGTGATCGCGCAAATTCTCCCGCCTCAAACCTTTGAGTTTTTTGTATTCACTTGGTGTTACACCGAAAGTCGCTTTTGATATTTCTGCGGTTAGAATCTCATAATCCCTCTCTTCTTTTGCCCCTCTGTTTTTCCATTCATCGGTCAGTTCTTCGCGGATAACGATGCCACGCATTCTCTTTTCAATCCAGTCCTCACTATAGCCCTTTAGTTTATAGAGCATTCTTGTGCGCTTGGTAGCGAGCTCTGGATTTTCTATCTCCTGTACTCGTTCATACCCGACTTTTGCCAACCAGCGTTTAAACGGCTCCGCTTTTGGAGACGGAATCGATTGGACAATACGGAAAATGCCTTCAGTATCGGCGCAATCAGTTTCATACTTTTTCCCATCGGAAGCCACCAATTTCAGTCCGTGACAAAATGTCACGACCTCACTCCCCTCTTCAGTGAGTCTTTGTTTAAGCTTTCTCCAGTATGCCCCAGCGTCAATACTATCTGTCAATGCTTCACATACATCGACAATAGAAAACCACCACTCCCCTTGGTGTAATGTCTTTCTAACCCCCCTTCCTTTAAAGAGGGTGATTTTTGTATCTTCCGGTATATTATTTTCTTTTTTCATACATCTTCTCTACCCAACCCCAATCAGGAGTATCACCACTGCCGCGATGATTAAGTACCGTCGCATGTTAGTTACCATATACAAAAACCACTACCACCTGCCAAATCCCGACAAGTTTTCCCAGCTGTTAATGAAGCTGGTGCGGAAGCACAGTTATTTGCAGTCGCTCCAGCAAGGTAGGGTATACCAGTACCATTACCAGCTTGAATACACTGGTCAGTGGTCA
>ERZ1292623.4304-Hain-H51-01um-R1-4304-length-11720-cov-4_pt1 | contig 11720 bp, 12 predicted proteins | sample MGYA00564398_ERZ1292623 | MGnify/ENA primary metagenome ERZ1292623 (study PRJEB36523, sample SAMEA6512633) | groundwater metagenome | collected 2019-01-07 | study: AquaDiva: Metagenomics assemblies of 32 groundwater samples | reverse complement strand
GCCGGTGCCACGGTGTTCGTCGGCGTCGCGCTGGCCGTCGCGATAGGATCGGCCACCTGGGCCGCGACAGGGTTCGGGTTCAACAGGTAGTCGACCGAGGACGATGCCAGCAACGCGATCAGCGCCGCGAGCACCAGCAGCGGACGAATCGCCCACGCACGGCGAGTCGGTGTTGCTCTCCAGCCCATGGAGGGCGTGCGCGATCGTCGTCGTCTCATAGACATGGGGCCCCGAATACCTTCTGCAGGATCACCGTCCTGTCGGATGCGGTCACGATGCCGTTGGCGTTGATGTCCATGGCTGCGAGGTCGCCGATACTGGTGCCGAGAACGGCTTGGAGGACCAGAATCCCGTCGGAGGCGTTCACGATGCCGTTGCCGTTGACGTCCATAACCTCCTTGCAGTCGCCCAACGCATCACCGTCTGTGTTGGTGAAGTCCAGAGCCGGGTTCGTGCCCCACTTGCACTTCTCCCACACGTTGAACAATCCGTCCGCGTCGTCATCGCCGTTGGGGTTGGTCAGGCTAGCGCTGCACGCCGCGCGGTCGGCCGCGGCGCCGACGGTCGGGTTCGTACCGAGTGCACACTCGACGCCGTCGGGCACGGTGTCGCCGTCGGCGTCCCAGCTGGTGCCTCCCGGCGGCGGGCTGGTGATGCCGCCGTAGATGTTGTCGGTGGAGACTGCCGTGAGCACACCACCGCAACCCGCGCCGGCGAGTTCATCCGCGTCAAGTCGGCCGTCGTTGTCATTGTCCGGATCGCAGACGTCTCCGATGTGGTCGCCGTTCGCCACCGTCGCGTCGTCGCCCGGGGCGTCGGGGCCGTTGCTCCAGCCGCCCACGTCGCCCAGGAAGCCCTTCGGCGGCGACGGCCCGCTATCGCTGTTGAGCTGGTCCCCGTTTGCGGCCGTCGGGCAGTTGTCCACGCCGTCCCACACGCTGTCCCCGTCGTCGTCCGGGTCGATGGCGTCGACGATGCCGTCCTCGTCCAGGTCGACGCCGCTCGCCTCGACGAGGTCGATGGCGTCGATGTTGTCGTTTCCATCCGTGGCGTACGGGTTGCAGAGGCCGTACGCGCGCTTCGCGCAGAGTCCCATCCGCTCGGCGAACAGATACGGAACGAGGCCTCCCGATCCGCTCACCCACAGATCGGCCGCGGTACCAGCTCCCGCTGCGACCCCGCACGTCGTCGGCAGCGAGATGGAGCCTCGTTTGAGTGAGAAGACCGCCGTGTCGGTGGCGGGATTGAACTGCGTCCCGGCGCCGGGGCGATACACGGCGAGCGCGTCGATGTCCTCCGCGGCCGCAAGCCCGAGCTGTGCCGCCGTCGCGAACCGAAGCACGTTGCCGCCACTCGCTGGCTTCATGTAGATGTCCCCGCCTGACGCGTTCGCGAAGCCGAGCAGCGGGGCGTCGATGGACGCCAGCGTGAAGAACACGGGCTGGTCGAGGACGCCGTCACCGCTCGGGTCGACGAAGTCGTTACCGCTCATCTCCAGCGACGAAAGCTCATCGCGGGCGGCAGTCCCTGGCGGACCTGGCGGCGACTCGTCCAGCCCGAGACCGGGCACGTCGTTGCGCGGCAGCCCGCCGCCGAGCAGGCCGTCGCCGTCGATGATCTGCTGGTTCGGCGCCGCGGCGCAGTTCGCGCTCCATGGACTCGACGACACAAAGACGTCCGCGGCCGCCGCGGCGTCAGCGCCGGCAGCCTCCGCGTAGACGTCGTTGCGAGCGAGCGGGTAGCCCACCGAGGTGTCGTCCACGGAGAAGACGACGTACGTGCCGCTACCGCTGTTGTCATTCCCGAAGGAGATGTCGTCGCTCGTCACGCCTGATGGCAAGCCAAGCGCTGCGGGCGAGAGTACGGAAACAGGAGCGCCCAGCGGTGTGCTGGGAGGCGGTACCGACGCAGCGCCCAGGGCGGGCTCGAAGATGTCGGCGCTGCGGCCGTTGCCACTCAGGCCGAACGACGGGTCAGCTTCCGCGCGGAGACTGACGCTCGCGATGGTCCCGGCGACGACGGCCACGACAACCACGGCGCGGAGCGCGCCGGTCGGGATAGAGAAGAGGCGTGGCGGTCGCACGATGTCTGCGCTCCCCCGAGGCTACAGATGTGCAACAGACAAGGCCGACGGGTGGCGGGCGCCCTCGACAGCGGCTGTTCGCTTCTTCGATTACGAAAGTGGCGCGAGCATACGACGCCGTCGGTACGTTTGTCAAGCACTCTTATGTCCGTGTTTCTATTCACGCACAAGGTACAGCGGAAACGCGCGGAAGCTTCGTAACGCGCTCCGCGCCGCCGTGCCCGCCGCCCGCACTCGCACACACCATCACCCCATGTTGTCGGGTGACGCCGCGCGCTTCCAGATCGCTGAGCACCCGCGCTAGACTGCGGCTCCACCCACGTCGCTCAGGCAGGACGGACTGGGAGAAGCGCGTTGCGCCGCACCTCAGACCGTGCCGTCCGCGCCCTTCGAGAGCGTTATCGCACCGCGGCGCGCGCCGGCGACTGGGCGACCTGCTCGCTCGTGGTCGCTGAGCTCTACCGCAACAGGCTGGAGGGCCGCGAACTTGCGGAACTGATCTACGCCGACGGCTACGCCCGCGAGAAGCGCGACGACACCTACAACGCGCGCCGGTGCTACGAGCTCGCGGCATCGAAAGGCCATGCCAAAGCGCGCCGGCGTCTCATAGCCCTCGGTGGCGCCCTGCCACCCGTGCCGCCGATTCGCCACTAGCGCACCGGCACGTGCTTGACCTCGTTGTCGACGATCCGCTGGATGGTGGCGCGGAGTTCCTCGTCTGGCTCCGGGAGATCGAACGGCCCGGTGTACTCCTGCAGCTCCTCGTGCAGTTCGAGCAGCATCGCCTTCGCCTCGTCCAGGTTGCCCCGCACGCGTGCGTGCAGCACATCCTCGCCGGCGTACTCCTCCGTGATCGCCTCGATCTGCTCGTCGATCGCGCGCAGTTCCTGCCAGTTCTCGCGCACGCCGGCGCGGATCGTGACGGCGACCAGGCGGGCCAGCTCCGGGTTGAAGCCGCTGGGCGGCTCCACATCGAGCGGCGACTCCATGTCGAGCGGCAGCTCAAGCATGCAGGCGCCGCGGTTGAGCACCTCCCGGATGAACGCGTGGTCGGCTCGCGCCCGCGCGACCTCCCGCTCACGCTCGTCCGGGCGCACGTCGAAGCCCATGCCCAGCTCCGGCACCACGGGCACCGGCTGCCCCAGCCAGCCGTAGAAGGAGCCGCAGGCGATCTTCATCCGCTTGCCCTTCCCCTTGCCGGTCAGGGTGCCGTCCGCGACCAGCTTCCGAAGCTCGGCGACCTTCTCGTCGCGCACGCGGTACCAGGCCTCGTCCGTTGCGCATCGCTCCCCGTCCTCGCCGGTCTCGCAGTCCGCGTCGTCCCAGACGTGGTGCTCCTCGGCCAGCGTCGTCGCGCACTCCTCGATCGGGAGCAGCTCGCGGGCGTCCTCCGCCTCGCGCTTGCGGTACTCGCTCTCGGTGATCGCCTCGCGGGCGCTCGTGTTGAAGTGCGCCCGGATGGCCCACATCTCCAGCGCGCAACGCCGCGCCCACTGGAGCCAGGCGAGGCGGAGCATGTCCCCACGCGCGCGCTCGCGGATGATGACGATCAGGTGGGCGAGGTCGCCATTGGCGGCGTTCATCAGGCCGACGAAGCGATTGAGGGCCGGCGTCTGCGCGTCGGGCGCGGTGTTGAGGAGCTGGCGGTCCTGAGGCTTCTCCGCCTTGAAGTCGCGGAGCATCAGGATCGCGCGCTCCCGCGCGGTCAGCGCCGGCAGCAGGCGGTCGAGGCGCCTGTCCGTCGCACTCATCGTCGCTTGCCCGGCTTCACGAGCCGTGGTCCGAGCGCGGCCTCCACGGCCGCGAGCCGCTCCTCCAGCTCGCCCCCCTCCAGCAGCTTGGTCAGCGCCTGGGCCGCCGCGATCAGCAGACGGCCGCGGGCGACCGAGTTGGTCTCCATGCCGAGGCCATCAAACGTGACGATCTCCAGGACGCGCCGGATGCCGCCCACGGTGTTCAAGGGGCCGATCTCGTAGGCGCCCGCGAGCGTCGATTCGCGGCGCCGGCGCTGCCCTCCAAGGCTGCGCGCTTTGGCCGCCTCTTCGGCGTGTTCGGGCGAATGCCAGAAGCAGAACTCACCGTCAAGCATCGGTGGCGCGCCGCAGCGCTCGCCGGTCCTGGTAAGCCCTGTACAGGCACGTGGGGTTACCATCGCTTACCTCTGCTAGCCACGCCCGTTGGTAACCTCTCCATCACAATCTGGCCATCGTGTGCGTCGAACGAGCGCCGCCGGGGCCTCCCGGCAAAGCCGTACAATGACGGCACGATGCCGCTGTTCAAACGACGCGGACGGGACGAACAACCCAGCGACGGACCTCCACCAGCCGCCGCGCGCATCCTCAACCTCCAGGAGATCTTCGACCGGCTCGAAGAGGAGATCTTTCGCGCGGAACGCTACGGCCGCCCGCTTGTCGTCCTCTGCGTTCTTCCCCAGCGCACGGCCGGTGAGACGCTGAACCCGCGCGAGATCACGGCGGCAGCCGAGTTCGTGAGCAGCGAGCTCCGGTTCAGCGACCGCGTCGGTGTGTTGACAGACGGCACCGTGGTCGCGGTGCTCCCCGAAACGCAACCCGAGGTAGCGCGCGTCGTTGCGCATCGACTCGCCGCGGACCTCGCCATCCGGAGCGCCGGCGGTACGCGCCGCAACTGGCTCGCAGGGACGAGCGCGTTTCCTGACGACGGTGCTGATCCACCAGCGATGGTCCAGGCCGCGATCGACCGCGCGCAGCGCTGAGCGAGACAACGAGAGCAGGCCGCCGTAGCGACCCGCTCGTCTCCCACCGTTGACGGCAGCAGTTAGCTGGTGTGCGTCAGCGCGTGCGCGACCGCCTTCTTCTGCGTCGGGAAGCTCTCGCCGCACGCGCCGCAGCCGTACGAACCGTCGCCCTTCGACGCGGCCCGCATCGCCTTGCCCTTCTTCGCGCCCTTGGCCTTGGCGCTCTTCTTCGCCGCGGCCTTCGGAGGCTTCGTCGTCGCGGGCTCCTTCTTCGCCGGCTTCTCCGCCTTCGCCTTCGGCTCGCGCGTCGGCTTTTCCGTGCCCTCGACGCTCCAGAAAACCCACCCGTTGCAGGCCCCACCGGTCACGGCCTTCCCCGCGCTCGACGGACTGCGGTGCTCCGTCCCGTCGTCGAGCCGGTACCGCAAGCCCTCCGCGGTCTCCACGACCTCGCAGGTCCGGTCCGCCTTCTTGTACCGCGCCACCAGGCGCGTCCCCGCCGCTAGCTCCCTGTTCTCGATCGGCATCTCGTCGCTCCTTTGGAAAGCCCTCGCGCGAGGGCGTCTCGCTGGTGTCGCCATACATCGCTCTCGTCGCCATCGAAGTCAACGACTCACTGTCCATCGTCATTCCTCCCGCGCGCCGGTGTTACGCTTGCCGTAGGGGACGGCCGCCGCCACCCGATGGAGCCCTCTGTCGGCCTTGCGGCCTTCCCCTCCTCCAGTGCCGCGCCGGCCGCCATGCAGCGGGATTGATAACTCTTCGCCGATCGCGCCCGTACTCGTTGACTTCGATCGCCCGTGGAGTGATGTATGCGTCCGAAAGGAGGGCCACATGCCCACGACGGACGAGCAGCGAGAGATCCTGGAAGAGGTGCTGGAGAAGATGGACGAGTGCGCAGACCTACTGCGCGGGCTCGGCAACGCGCGCATCGAGGCGTACTGCCTCGCGGCGTTCGAGGGCCGCAACGGAGGCTGGCTTGGCGAGTTCGAACGCGACATCATCGAGCAGGAGCTGAAGGCGCTGGACGAGGAGGACGAGCGATGAGCGAGTTCGTGTTCGTCGGCACGTACGAGGTGCGCGAGGTGCGGAAGGGCTGGCAGCACCCGAAGGACGCCCGCGGGCGCTACGTCCCGCTGCTGCCCTTCGGCTACTCCTTCGACGGCGAGGAGCCCGCGCCAGCGACGCTGATGATGCCGGCGCCGCTGGGCGAGGTGGAGATCGCCGCCTACGAGGCGGTGAGCGAGGGCACGCCGGCCTCGCCTTCCTTCCCCGACACGCCGCAGGGCCGGCTGGACCTCTGCAACTGGTGCGCCGAGCACGTCGACGTGATGGGCCGGCGCAGGGTCGACGCAGAAGCATGGGCGGCGATCCTCTTCGGAGACGCGACCGTCGGCATCGACGGCACGGTACGAGGCTAACTCAACCACCGCTCCCCTCCCCGAGACGATCGCGCACCGCGATCGTCTCCTTCGTCTCCGCGAGGATCAGGCTGCGGACGATCTCGTACAGCCCCACCTCGCCTACGGCCCGTAGGGATGCACCCGACGCACCCGCCGTCTGCCTTGCGGACGTGGACGAGCGATCCGCGCGCGTCCCTGACGATCACGAACGGCCCAGGCATACGGCCTCCTTGCCGCTGAAGCTCTCGTAGCGAGCCAACACGACGCTGCCATAGTGCGGGTCCAGTTCCATGCCAAGACAGACGCGCCCGGTGCGCTCGGCGGCGATCAGCGTGCTCCCGGACCCCAGAAATAAATCGAGCACAACGTCGCCGGCCTTGGAGGAGTTGTTGATCGCGCGTTCGACCAGCGGCAGCGGCTTCATCGTCGGATGGGCATCGGACTCCGATGGTCTCGCGATCTCCCACACGTCGCCCTGGTCGCGATCGCCGCACCAGTGGTGCTTCGCTCCTTCCCGCCAGCCGAACCAGATCGGTTCGTACTGCCGCTGGTAGTCGGCGCGCCCCATGACGAAGCGGTCTTTCTTCCAGACGATCGTGTCGCTCCAGTGGCCGCCGGCCTCCGCCAGAGCGCGGCTGACGCTCGCCCACTCCTTCGTGCTCATGCAGCAGTAGATTGCTCCGTCCACGTTGGCCACGAGGTTGCGGGACCAGCCGCCGATGAACGCCGTCCACTCCTCCGGCGGCATCGCGTCGTTCTGGATGCGGCGCTTGCGCGATCCTCGCTGCTGGCCGCCGTGATCGCCCAGGGCGACGTTATAGGGAGGATCGGTGAAGCACATCGCGGGGCGCTTGCCGTCGAGCAGCCGCTGTACGGCCGCCGTCTCGGTGGCGTCGCCGATCACGAGCCGATGGTCGCCGAGCGCCCACAACTCGCCGCGTTGGGCGCGTGTGGCGGCGCGTGCGGCCTCCAGCGCGGCGTCGACGTCGAACCCCGCCTCCGGCCGCTCGCGCTTCTCACGCAAGTCCAGCGACTTCAGCAGCTTGTCCAGCTCGTCCTCGTCGAAGCCTGTGAGCGTGAGGTCGAGATCGTCCACGGTGCGGAGATCGCCCAGCAGACGCCCGAGCAATTCGTCGTCGAACGCTCCCGAGATGTTATTCAGCGCCACGTTGAGCAGCCGGCCGCGCTCGATGCTGATGTCGAGAAACACGACCGGAACCATCTTCAACCCGAGCCGGCGGGCAACGACCAGCCGCTGGTGGCCGCCAATGACCATGCCGTCCTTCCGGCGCGCAATGATCGGGTCGATCAGGCCGAACTCCAGGATCGACCGCGTCAGCGACTCGATCTCCGCGTCGCTGATCTTCCTCGGGTTGGCGCCGTCCGGATGGAGCCGCTCGATGTCCACGTGCTCGATCGCGATCGCGGTTGTCATCGTCATGCCTGCTCCTGTTCTCGCCGGCGTCGCCGGAGCGCTTCCAGCGCGTTGTCTTGGCTCGGTGGTGGGCTCGCATGCACCCGCGTCCTGCTCGAAGGGCTCATGCCGAACTCCGTCAGCATCGCGCGCATCTGCTCCATCGCCTTGTTCGCGATCGCGAGGTACGGCGACTGCATCGGGAACCCCGACGGCGCCTTGATCATCACGCCGTACTTCTTCAGCGACTCCTCGGCCTCGACCCAGCGGCCCCAGGCCTCGCAGTAGAGCGCCAAGGCGGCGCGGTCGATCCTGGTGAGCAGCCCGTAGCCGGCCAGGTCCAGGCTCACCCGCTTCCATTCACGTTTGGCTTCTGCGCCAAGGTGGGCGGGACAGCGCGGGATCTCTACCGGCAGTGCGGGTTCTTGCATGTTCGTTCGCCCTTTCCGCAGCGTGCCGCGCACCACCTTCAGCTTCGTTGGCAACGGCCTCGCTCCCCTAACCGCCATCGCTTACCCCCACCCCCGTCCAATCTGGCTGTGCGTGTGCGTCGCCCACAGGCGCGGTCAGGAAGCGTCGGTTGTAGAGATAGATTGCCCCTCCCCCCTGGCGGCGAACCGGACACCAATCGGTCATCGTGCGCGGTCATCAGTCGCTCTCGACATCTCGTCTCCCGGGGCACGAAAAAAGCCACCGCATCGCTGCGATGGCCTTCGCTACTCACACCCTATTCGCCTTGCCGCGTTCGCGGCGCCTTCAGTATACGCTTTCGCGATCCGGCTGCGGTCGCGCTACTTGGGTAGTGGTCAGTCAGTCTTGGGCAAAGTGATCGGTGGGACGCTCAAACCAAGCGTAACGCCGGTCGTTCTGATTGAGGTTCACCCGCGCCGCCCGATCCAGATACCTGCGTCCATGTCAGGCCGAATATGATTCGGTCTAGCTCCTCAGGGTAGATGCGCATATCGCGAGCGATGTCGGCTTTGGATACCCCCTCATCTCGTAGCATCTTGAAGACCTTTCCAAGCACCTGCGAGGTTTCTGCTTGAATAGGATATGGCTCCTTGACCCGCATCTGGTCACCGTTCATCTTGATGAACAGTGTTCGATAGTCCCAATCCGACAGCAAGCCGACAACGTTCATCCGATAGACGAGAGCCGCCACCGACACCTTCCACCGCTTCTTGGCGCGCACGATCTGATCCAACTGACCACCGCGCGGCGCTTCGGCTAAGACACTGGATCGTGGCATGAGGAAAGCCGAGGCAAATTGCTGCGCCTCATGTTCTAACTTGCGACCGTGCGCTCCTCCGCGCCAGTGCAATACGAGGTGCCCCAACTCGTGTGCTGCGTCCATCCTGCTGTGCTCACCAGACTTGATCGTGTTCAGGAACACGTAAGGCAGATTCCCGCGCCAGAACGAGATCGCGTCCATCTCACGGCTCTCCTCAGAGAGCGAAAACACGCGGACGCCGTGCGCCTCAAGTAGGTGGATCATGTTGGGGATTGAGCGTTCACCCAATCCCCATTCGGCTCGCACAGATCGCGCCGCCGTTTCTGGATCGACGTCCTCATGCCGAGGTATGTCCGGTGCTGGTAGTCCGAACCGCTCATCTATCCAATCAGAGAGGCCCATCGCGATCGTCGCTGAGCCAAGCGCCTGATCGCGCTTTGCCGCGGTCAGACGACTCTGTTTCCGAAAGCTGGTGCCACTCGTCGGCGGCTCCTCCAGCCCGGGTCCGCTGAAGAATTCGATCGGGAACTCTAGTGCAGCGGCAATTCGCTCCATGGTGAGGAGGCCAGGCTCCTTTTCGCCGCGCTCATAAGCGGTGATGATACGCGTCGACAGATGCGCCATCTCAGCGAGAGCCGACATTGTCTTGCCACGCCGCCTTCGCGCAACGGTCAATCGCTGCGGATTGAAGTTGGTCGTCATCCAGTCTTCCTGACGACATCAATGTCCGGCCCGCTGTCGTCTTCACGGTCATCGTCAAGATCGGCTTGTGGCTGTGTCGGGAACGCATCGGCATCCAGGATGATCCGCTCGCTCCAAACGGTCACATGCCCATCCTCGGTCATCCCCGCCGGGCGCGACAACTCCATCCTAGTCTGCTGCTCGTCGTTGTCGATGTAATACAGCAGGAACCACGTGTCGCGAATCGACTTCTCCTGAACCCGCGGGAAGTCTCCACTGACGTCGGCGAACTCTGGTCGGTTGTCTCGTATCGCATCCGCCGTCGCTTGCCCTTTCGCGCTTCGCGTGGATGGGTTCTTGTCGTGCAGCCCCGTGAATGCGTCGCCAGCAGCGATCGTAAGGGCGCACCACCCTTTCGGATGCTCGATGGTTGCGAAGTTGCGCGTGTTGCGTCGGTTCCAGCCCTGCGGGATTAGTTGCTCGCGCAGCGATCGAATGCCCTTGCCCCAGCCGAGCATCCCGGCGAGAGCGGGCGGATCATTCGTCGTGCAGTCAAAGATGTGGCGCACGGCGACCAGAACTGCAGCCCTTAAGATGGCCTCGGCAAGATCGAGTTGCCGGAGCTTCCCGATCACGTAAGCTTTGTCCCAGTAGATGCCGTGCTGATTGCCATCTGGCTGTTCGCTGAGCTCATCCATGAGTCGAATATCCTTCTCCAAATGCTGCCGGTTCCGGTTATTCTACCACAACTGCGGGCAAGAAACAGGAACCACAGCTCATCGGTGGGGCTCCCGTCAGGTTAAGCTGATTCACTACTGCCCCTGACGCGAACCGCTGTGAACGCGCCGCAGTCGCGATGCTCGTACGTCGAAACGTAGGCGACAACGCGCGTGCCGGCGGCGACGCGAATACGCCTGAGCTTGCGCCGCCACTCCTCCATCGGAGCGATCCGCGCGCACGTCTCACACCAGATCGCTGCCGTTCCGTCCGTCACGATTCACTCATAGTGTGGCGCCGATGCGGTTCGAGAGAGCCCTCGTTGGCAGCGTGCTTGGCAACCTGCCAACTACAGCGTGGGCCGCCGCCTAGCATGTAGGCGGCAACGCTGTATAGGCCAAGTTGCCAAGCTGCCAAGCTGAACCTAACGGCCCTGCTTGGCAATCGACCTTGGCAACCTGCCAAGCTCATCACGCCTCCTCCTCGTCGTCCGAAATCCGGTACCACTTGGCGCGGTCACCGGGTACCGAGAACTCCACCAATGCACGCGACTTCACCACCTCACGGACCCGATCCCGGATCGTGCGCTCGCCGGCGCCCGTGACGGCATGCAGGATCGGAATGAGATCCGGCATGCGGATCTTCTCGTTTTGGAACACCGCGTCGAGAATCTGTTGGTCGCTGAGCTTGCCACTCGTGCGCGACCGCTCGCTCGTCGTGAACTCCAGCGTCTCCCGCTGAAAGTCGATCGTCAGCAAGGGCAACACCTCCTCCGCGTCCCGGACTTTTGTCCACTCGCCGATCAGCGTGTCTTGATGCTGCGGATCGCCCTCAATGCTCAGGCAGAACGAGAGCCAGCCTGTCAGCGCCGTCGATCCGCGGACCCGATCGGTGCCAACGGCATCGCGCCTGGCGAGCGGCGAGCGCTTTCGGTCGTGGTGCGCCGCGATCAACGCGCAGTGATGCTCGTTGATCAATCCGTCGAGCAACGACGTCAGGAGGGCCATCTCCTGTGACGAGTTCTCATCCCAGGGGTGCGCGTTGCGGAGAGGATCAATGATCAGGACCTCCGGTCGCAGGTCGACGAGGAGCGCAGACAGCCGTGCGAGGTCGTCATCGTTCGCGAGATTCAACTGGATGAGTGCGAGGTGGAAGCGAGAGCGCGCCTCTGTGCTTGCACCGCACCAGACTTTCGCGAGGCGTTTGCGCAGGCCGCGGCGCGATCCTTCAATCGCCAGATGGACGACTCTCCTTGAGTGCGGGATCGGTAGCCCGAGAAACGATCCGCCTTCCGCGAGCGCTCGACCCAGCCGCAACAGCAGGTTCGTCTTCCCGATGCCTGTGGGGCCTGCGATGAATCCTTTGCCGTCGATCGGAAGCACGGCGCCCTCGCCGCCGTCGCCGATCACGACGTCGAGCGGATCATCCACGCTCGCGAGCCACGCATCAATGGATTCCGCCACCCAGCCGTTTGT
>ERZ1292623.4301-Hain-H51-01um-R1-4301-length-11724-cov-7_pt1 | contig 11724 bp, 24 predicted proteins | sample MGYA00564398_ERZ1292623 | MGnify/ENA primary metagenome ERZ1292623 (study PRJEB36523, sample SAMEA6512633) | groundwater metagenome | collected 2019-01-07 | study: AquaDiva: Metagenomics assemblies of 32 groundwater samples | reverse complement strand
CAAAACGAATAGCAACAGCTAGCAATGGCGAAGATTTTTGGCAAGTTTTCTGTACGAGCCGAGAGGAGGTAAGCCAACATGAAAGGACTGAAAGAGATCAAGGAATGGCAAGACGAGCAAGCCCGCAAGGAGCTAGAGAAGCAAGGCAAGAAGCTAAAAGATTATCCTTGGCCTGGCGATCCTGAGCCAAAAGACAAACGTCCCGCAGAACCTAGACATGGATGCTAGGTATGGAGCTTACTAAGGCGCCAAGGAGAGGTTTTGTTGAGTTTGGCGATATGCCAGCAATAGATGAGGCCCGCAAAAGGTTGTTTCCGCTTTGTTATACATGTGGCACCCTCGCAAAAGTTGGCGCTTGGAGGGCCATTGGAGACATAGAACAGTATGCCACTTGTCTTATGCTAGAGCATGATTTCTGGTTCCCTTGTAGGGGGGAGCCATTTTGGATAAGGCGTCGTGACACTCATTTATTTAAACAAAAGTGGGAATGGGGCAAAGGAGAAACTAAAAATGGCTAAGTGGTGCATTTGGTGTCTACGTTGGTCACATATTCGCAAGATAGAAGAACCGTGTGAGCATTGTGGCCGCTAAGATTGATGATTTTATCACAAACAACGTCGAAGGGGTTTGCGTCATGGAAGTTGAAAAGGGGGAGCGTTCAGTCACTCTAAATGAAAATATGCGAATATGGAAAGGCGTGAGCGGCGCAATGTATATTGACATTGGTAACGTTGGGTTTGGTGATCCGGCAATCAGTTTACAATTTCCCGAAGTTGACAGCGCATCAAAATTATGGGAGTATGTTTTGCTAGGGTTACTGGCAACTTAAGGAAAACGTGAAAGCAATTAAGTGTCTAGGGTGTGCGAAAGTAATCCGTTGGTGGCAACGGACCGCCTACTCCCGAACCATGCAAATACATGCAAGGGGATGGGATACGCCAATTTACCCGCTACAATGGCACGAAAACTGTTGGATAGGCGCACAATCAAATACGCTGGCCAAACTTATATCTACTCTTGAGGAAGGAAAGCCCATAGGAAAACCATGAAACAAAAGAACTTGTCCACAGGGTGGCATATTTGGCATGACGGCGATGAGAATCTAGACGACAAACTAAAGCCGCGTGTTTGGGCTCACCCCAGATACAGCCATGTAAAGTTCGGCGATAAGGAAATTGGCGTAAGAATAGGAGCCCTCAAAGGGGAAACATACATAGCATCAATTTACGAAAGGAACAAAAAACCCTACGCTAGAATATGGTGGCGAGACAGGAACCATGGTTGGACAGTTCTCGAAGACATTAATCTTGTCTCTATGGCTACTATGCACAAACTAGGCCAATGAAAGTCTGGGAAGGTTTAGAGTACCTAAACTCTATTGAGCAAATGATTAAGGCTCAAGTAATTAAGGAGTCACTTACAGATTTACAACTTTTGGCTAGGTGCTTGGGCAATACCGAAGCGGCCTTGAAATGCCTACGGGGGCAATAAAAAATGAGTATGCGACGCTGTTGGCGGACACCAGTTCTTTCGCCTGAACTCCAGGCCATAGCCGAAGCTATAACTGTGCCGTACATGTACAACATGAAGCATAAAAAAGAGTTTGGCTATGAGAAAACGATTCGTGTTGTATGCGAGAAAAGGCGTCATGCAATAATCCTGCGACAGCGTGGGCCAATTACACTGGTGAATCATCCGAACGCGGCATACGAGAAGAACTTAATGCGGTTAGGTAATGATAAGCCAAAATGTCTCGTCGTCTTTGATATGCTGAGGAAGCATTACGCAAACAAACATTGTGATGGTATGGGGCGAAGGTTTGATTTTATCTTTGAGCTTAACAGACGATGGCACGATAGACGCGGGGCGCACCGCGACTCGTTTGTTGACATACTAACAGACATAGATTATCCTGATCGAGTACGGCAACGAGTGGGAGTGTGGGTGGATGACTTCGACGAGCGTGTCAAGGCGGTGCTTAAATCGGCGAACACAGAACGGGGATATTATTCACGTAAAATGCCATACCTAGAAAAAATCTATGTGAGCATTCGCGGTAAATTTGATCCAGGAGGGAAAGCCAGTGAATGAAATATCACAGGCAGCAGTAGCGATTGCGGTACAAGCCAATGTACCAATTAATTTAATTGGCGAACCGGGCTGTGGAAAATCAGCATTTATCCGCGCACTAGGCAGGGCGTTAGATTTGCCTGTTGAGGTTTTCATCGGCAGTTGCCGCTCGCCGGAAGACATTGGTGGCTATCCATTGGCTGATATTGAAGCTAAAACAATTACAATGGTTCCTAGCGGCATATGGGTGCGGCGTCTGATAGACGCTGGCAAAGGGATTTTATTTATTGACGAGATTAGCACACTCAACGGAGCCATGCAAGCAGCTACGTTACGCCTCATTCAAGAGGGCGTGGCTGGCGACGTTGCGCTGCCGCGTGATGTAAGGCGTGTGGCCGCGATGAACCCCGCTGAGATTGCCGCTGGGGGCTTTGACCTTGCTGCGCCGCTGGCAAATCGAATGGTCCACATTTCATGGGGCGTAGACGTGGGTGTTGTGACTAACGGGTTCTTGGACGAATGGTCTGCACCAGAAATTCCCCATTTGCCTAGTGGGTGGCCCGAATTGCGTAAGGGCAATGCGATTATGATTGCCTCATTCTTCAAACGATTCCCTCAACTAGTACAACAGTGTCCCAAGGAGGAAAGCAAGCGATCTGAGCCTTGGCCAAGTGTGCGTTCGTGGTATGATTTTGCAATTCCATGCCTGGCGGCCTGCGAGTCTGTACAAGCTACTGACGAAGTCACAACAACATTACTAGGGGGAGCAATAGGAACTGGGGCAGCGTTGGAATTTCTTACTTGGCGCAGACAGTTAGACCTACCTGACCCGGAAGCATTGCTCAACGACCCGAAGGAATTCAAAGTCTACGAACGTATGGATAAGACATTTGCTGTCCTCAATAGCGTGGTTGCCGCTGCCACTCGTAGGCTCACAAAAGATCGTTGGACCGCAGCTTGGGATATTCTGTCAAGGTGTGCAAGGCAAGGCCATGTAGACATAGCCGCCGCCGCAGCACGCGCTTTGGTTCGAGCAAAGACTGGAGATATGCCTAATGTGAGCAAGCAAATTGAGCCATTCGTTCCTTTGTTAGAGGCCGCTGGTTTGTAATTGCTGACAATGACAAGGAGGATAGAAATGCACCAATTATTGATGATTGCAATCGGTTACATGGTGTCGGTTACGATTGCGCGTTTTGGCTTTTTGTCGCCATCGCTTCATTGGCTTGTGGGCCTGCTTACATTATTTATTGTAGTAAAATGGGAAATAAGGCAGCTTGCTTTAATAACCGAGGCTGCACTACAGCGATTTTTACAGCAACGTAAGGAGATGGCGCAAAGTGAAGACGCAGAAACAAAACGCACTTAATAAGCATTTACCGTCTCACGACCTCCCACTAGCCCGGCTGCATCAATGTGGCAAGCCGGACGTAGAATTAAAGCCTCTTGTAAGCCATCAGGGGAGCACCCATCCAATTTTTCCAATATACATAAAAGACAAATGTGGGGGTGAAACCATTATAGAAATTCATTTATCGGACTATGTCCGGCTTGCGATATTCCATGCATGTACAAATCACCTAGACACCAATAAGGTTAACGGCGTAGCTACACAGCAGACAAGTCAACTACACCCACACGCAGACGCAATTATGGCGAGGTTAGCAAAATGATTGAACCATTGCCGAAAGAACTTCAGGTTGCCAGGACCATACTAGTACACAAACACCCGTATGTTTCGTCTATTTTGTGGTCTGTGGGATTTAAGCCGGTGCCTGGGATAAGAACCTTTGGCGTAGACAAGTATTGGCGTTGCATTTATGACCCTGCCGTACTCCGAAAATGGACGCCAGATGAAATTGTGGGTGTGTTATTTCACGAGATCAATCACCTGCTTCGAGATCACCCAATGCGAAGCGAAGTAATTGTGGGCCTCAGGCCAAACACCAGGCCACAAGACATAGATGCCACAACCCGGCAAGAGCTGATGAAAATGAACCTAGCCGAAGATGCAGAAATTAACCCTGAGTTGCTACATTGTGGCTTTAAGTTACCAGAAAGGCCGATGCTACCATCGGCGCTCAGTGCAAAAGATGGCCTTCTTGCCGAAGATTATTATCGCATGTTTCCGCCCAATCAAATAGTTAAACAGACAGGTGTTGGTTATGGGCAATGTGGCGGTTGCGCCGGAAACCCAAACGAAGGGGAGGAACGCGGGCTGCAGGCAGGTGATGGAATTCCCCAATCTGAGCGGGAACTTATCAAGAAAATGGTTGCCAAAGATATTGAGCAGGCAGCAAAATCTCGTGGTGATATTCCTGCGGGTTTGCTAAGGTGGGCAGATGGTTTGCTTCACCCACAAGTTAAGTGGTCGAAGGAGTTAGCAAGCGTGGTGCGCCGTTCTATCATTGAGGTTATGGGCAAACAGGACTACACTTACAAACGTCCAAGCCGAAAGGCTGGTTGCCTGAGTCAACGAATAATAACACCAGGAACAAAGGCGTTTGTTCCGAACGTCGCAATGGTTATTGATACATCTGGCTCAATGGGCCAGGACGATCTGGCGAAGGCGGTTGCTGAGTGCAAGGGCATGTTGAAAGCGTTAGGTGGTAGTGGCTATGGAATAACTGAGATTGCCGTTGATTGCTCTGCTACCGTTAAGAAGCACGTCCGTAGTGTAAAACAAGTAAGCCTAACTGGTGGCGGTGGTACTGATATGCGGATAGGATTGCGTGTGGCTGAGGAATTAAAACCGATGCCTCACGTCGTGGTTGTTGTAACCGATGGTTACACGCCCTGGCCAACAGAACCAATGCCATTTAAGACAATCGTAGTGCTAACGCAGGCAAATGCGCGAGCAAGTGTACCGGAGTTTTTCAAGTGCATAGTCGTAAACTAGCCGGAGGTGCCAACAAATGAAAGTAACCCTCGCGCCTGATACAAATTTAACCCTTACGATTACCCTTTCAGGGGACGAAGTTCGTGAGGAACTGCACAAAATTATTGATGCCAGATACAAAGAAGGGCATGTAATTAAATCTATGCTCGCGGTAACAGCTCCTACTATAGTTGACAAAAAACTTAGCATATCTTTTAAGGTTCGTATTGAATTAGCTCCGGCGATAGACGAATTGGCGCAAATAACCGGAGGCCGAGTGGGAGAAGATGGGATTCCATTCTAATTGTCGGCTGTGCCATAAGCCAATTACATTACGTGGCAATCACGCCGAGCCATACAGCGAGCACATAGCCGAACAGCATCCAGAAGTGCGACGTTGGTTGCGCCAAGAGCGGTTAGCTAGTAAGGAGAAGATAAACTTTGCTTGGCGAGCGGCCCATGATATTCCGCCGGAGGGTAAGTTTTGATTTTACTAAAACACGAGTACTATATTTGCTCCTGCGAGTCATGCAGGTGTGGGAATTGTGGCAAAAAAATAAACATTGGCGATAGGGCCTTAATGTGTCTTTACAGGGAGGATGGAGTTGGCACTCCTTACGACGAAGCATGCAACAAAGAGCACGTTGTATTGTGTGCGCTGGGTGGTGGAATAATCGGAGCAGGGACTTAGGATGGGCCTTGGACCAAATGGTAAATCCTTGCGTAAGCGGTTAGAAATCGCGCACATAGAACAGCGCGTGTTGGAATCGCTGCGTGCTGAAATCGCCCTGCTTCAACAGGCTCGCTCATTGGCCCGCGCTTTGGCCCAAATGAAACGGCGAGAGGCTACACCGCGCCAGCCAAGGCCCCGCAAACACAAGAATCATTGCAACTGCCTGGAGAATTCTCTATGTTGCCGGTGCAAGGGAGCCAAGTGTGTCAGGCCAAAGCTTGTTAAAAGAGAGAAAAGCGTTAAGCCTTGACAGGGGTTTTTATCTACTGGACGCTGATGGCAAACACACATGCTATTGGCAAGGGCTTAGTCATATACGTGGGCAACATGTGTGTAATAATTGTCACGCGCCCATCAATGTAGAAGATTTTTATCTACGTTGTTGCATAGAGCAATGGTGGGAAAATGCTAAGCGCTATTGTGAGAAATGCGCCGATGAGCATCTTGTGTTGTGTTCGCTGGGCGGCCCTTGACAAATCATGTCCAAGTTGTTACATTTCATTTATGAAATGTCGAGCGAGTGGTGCGGGATAAGGACTTTCCGTGAAAACAAAACTGCCATTCAAGGACGTTTATTATTGCACCTGTATGTTGGCTCCCATGTCTGAAATGGGGGTGACATGTAAATCCTGTAAGGTGTCGTGGCAGGGTGACGGCTATTTAGATTGGTTCGTGTTTGATTATGCGCCATGCAAAGGGGTTCATCTATGTAGTAAATGCGTAGTTGAGTACGTAACACTGTGGAAACTAGCGCAATAGAATTGCCGATAGAAATTTCCCCTTGGCACGAGGGTGTGAGGTGTTGGTGCAATACGTGGGGCGAATCTAGAAAAGTTTTTGTTGGGCAGGCAGGCCATTTATGAAGACTCCACATTTCACAAATAAAGCTGGAATATGTACGTGTGACCCTACTTGGGAACCGCCCACAATATGCGTCAGTTGTAATCGCGGAATGACAACACACACAGAACGCAATAATTGGCGAGTTTATGGTTATAAAGATAGAGAGGCATCCATACAAGTTCATTTGTGTGGTGATTGCGCTGACGACTACATAATAATGAACATGTTGGGCAAATGAAAAATATACGTAAATGCTCAAGGGGCGGATACAAATATGGAACGTAATCTGCTAGGGTATGACTCATCAAGGCTAGAGACATTTCAAACCTGCCCACGCCTGTACTACTATCTCTATGAGCTAGGTTTGAAAGGGCCGAAAGGCACAAGCGCCAGGTTTAGCGAGTGGATGGTTCACTTGCCGCTTACAGAGTGGTATGCCCACGCAGGTAATCACACGCCGGAATGGGAAACTCTGTGGAGGTGCTTTGCAATAACGCCTGAAGAGCAAGCGATCAAAGCCAATGCCAAATACTCGATTACTACTGCTAAGCTGGTGTTTGATTTCTATACTACCCGCTTTGCTGGCGACTTTGAGCGATTTGACGTGTTGGATACTGAGCAATACATTGTAGATCACATATTGCAGTTTGGATCAAAGCCAGATGTTCGGCTAAGAGAGCGGACTACCGGGCTAGCATGGACCCTTGAATTGAAGTTCTCAGCGTGGGACTTCGTGACCACCGGAGCGTGTATGAATCCACAATTCCTGGGCCAGGTTAACAACACCGGCGGACATGGAATAATCGTGGCTCAAATTATGCCGACAGACACAAAGTGGGAAACTTTACAGGTCTATCGACACGAGATAGTTCCACGTCCGGCGGACATGGCAGAGTGGCGAGCAGACACCATCGCCAGGATTGCCCAAGTCAAGGCTAGTGAGGCTTCCGGGGTGTGGCCTAAACACGTCCCAATGGCATGTACGCGCTTTAATCAAGAGTGTTTCTTCTTGCGGCTATGCGAGGCCGGTGCGCCAAAAGGTATGATCGACCGCATGGAAACTCACAATCCGTTAGCCTACTTGGAGAAGCGAAGTGTTAAGTGACTGCTGGAATTGCTCCTGTGCGCGATCTGGTAGGATGGCGTATGCGATTTGTGAGTCCTGTAAACGGCAGGGCGAAGTGGGGGATGGAATGGGGTGGATTGTATTTTCGCGTGGGAGCGCGATCAGCCCAGTTCACCTCTGTAAAAATTGTGCTGACCAATACGTCGTTTTTTGGAAGCTGGGGCGGTCTTGACAAACGCCCAACGGAGTCTTATAATGAAGATGTGCCCGCGACCACGCAGGATGAGCGCGTGAAATTCCTCTGCTTTGTCGGTAACTTAGCGCGGGCAATCTTTGAGTTAGGAATGTTGTGTTGGATAAACCATCAAACGATGCGCCAGTGGCGGAAGCGCACCCGGAGATAAAGTCGGAGTGGCTCTGGCGTTGCCAGTTTTGCGGCGCAAGGTTTGGCCAAGATAAAGCCAGCGAAGATGCCGCTCACGAACATGAATGGGATCACGCGAGCGATGATTCGTATACCATGATGAGACTAAAAGATGGCGATTGTATGCAAATATTCGAGGAGGTAAACGCATACGAAGATTTGCTGAAGAGGTTGGCAGGCGATGAATAAAGAGTGGAATGAAATTCGCCTTCGTATTCGTAAGTCAAAAGGCTCTGACTATATAATGTGCAATCCAGGCTCTAATATCCAACTTCCTCACCAATTTACAAGTGGTGTAGTATATTGGTGTGAGAAATGCCGTACGCATGTATGTTGTTGGCATTGGAAACCTCACGATTATAACCATATTTTGGAAAGGATTGGAGGTGAAAAATGAGCGAATCATGGCATAGTTACCCATCTATTTATTCGCTAGGTCACAAGGCGATTACCGACCTTTTTCTTGATCCAGTCGTTGTGCAAGAAAAAATCGATGGTTCGCAATTTAGCTTTGGCCGCTTCGGTGAGGAGTTGCGTTTCAAATCTAAAGGTGCCATAATTCAGATAGAGCAGCCACCTAAGATGTTTAAGCGAGCAGTTGATTATGTCGTTTCCATACAGGCCAGCTTGGTAGATGGCTGGACTTACCGAGGAGAAATTTTGGACAAGCCAAAACACAACACCCTTAATTATGCGAGGGTTCCTGCGCATAACATCATTCTATTTGACATCAACGACGGCTACGAATCTTACCTTCAACAAGATGAAATAGAAAAAGCCGCCACCTTACTTGGACTTGAAACAGTTCCATTACTTAGGCAAGGAGAGATTAAATCCTGGGAAGAGTTGAAAGTTTTCATGGAGCGTGATTCGATTCTAGGCGGAACCAAAGTTGAAGGCATCGTGGTCAAGAACTACAACAGGTTTGGCGTTGACAAAAACGTGCTTATGGGCAAATACGTGAGTGAGATATTCAAAGAGGCCCACGGCAAGGAGTGGAAAGCAAATAATCCAGGTCGCGCAGACATCATCGAGCAGCTAATCCTAACACTCAAGACCGAGGCCAGGTGGCACAAAGCAATCCAACACCTGCGCGAAGCTGGCCAGATTACGGATTCGCCGAAAGATATTGGCCCACTGATTAAGGAAATTCGCAACGACATAGCAAAAGAGGAAACCGATTTTATCAAAGACAAGTTGTTTGAATGGGCAAGCGAGGCGCTTGGCCGTGGATTTATTCGCGGCTTTCCCGAATGGTACAAAGAACGGCTCGCAACCAGGCAGAAATTCGGACGTGAAAATTAGATATGAAAACTTGCACAAGTTGCCATGTCGTCAAATCAAAGTCCGACTTCTACAACGACAAACGAAATCGGGACGGACTTCAAAATCAATGCAAGAAATGTGTAAACAAAGCGGCGGCTGGCTGGAAACAAAACAATCCAGTTAGGGCACATGAAAATATGATTCGCTGGAAGCGCAACAACCCTATCAAGGCATGTGCATACTGGCGGCGACACGTCCTCAAGGGGCATGGATTAACACTAAAAGACTATGCAGCCAGGCTTATAGCTTGCGGTGGTATGTGCGAAATTTGCCATATGCCTGAACGTTCGAATAAGCATTTAGCTGTGGATCACGACCACACAACTGGCAAGATTCGCGGCTTACTCTGTTCAGCTTGCAATACAGGGATTGGTCAATTTAAGCACAATGCCTTAAAGTTGGAATCTGCAATCAAATATCTTAGGAGGTGAGAAAGATGGCTCATAGGGGTGACGAAATTCGCGTTGAGCGAAAGTGGAAATACGTCAGCTTCGGCGCTCCCAAAGGGGGCGGCAAAACTACGCTGGCAATGACCGCGCCAGGCACTAAGCTGGTTTTGCAATACGATCTTGGCAGCACTAGCATACCGCCGGGCGTCGATCCAAAAAGCGTGTATGTGCAGACTTATCCCGACAGCGATCACAGTGGGCTAAAGAAAGACTCTGACAAGTGGACACGCGGCAAGAAAGTTTATGGCGAGGTAATCACGGACATTGATAACGTGATTACAGCTTTCGAGAAGAAGGCTAGCGAGGTTGTAATGCACGATGGAACCAAAGTTCCATTGCCGGAAGTCCTCATCCTCGACGGCTTGGTGAGGTTAGACAACATCATTGTTGATGGCTTCTGCGCGATCAACAACATTAGCGATCCTGGCGACGCGTTAGACTCGAAGGGCAAGGTGGGTGGCGGTGTGCAGAAGTTTTGGGGTAGGCGCTTGAGCAACATCAACAAGCTGTTCGGGCTGGCTGTGAGTTTGCCTATTCATGTTGCTGCACTTACATGGGAAAGCATCTACGAATTGAAGGATGCACAGGGAAACGTAGTCTCACGTAAACGCACTCCTGATATAGGTGGTAGGCTTGACGTGTGGGGGCCGGGTATGTTCGATGGTTGCATCTACCAGTATTCGGAGGCCGGTAGGTTTTATGTGCGTACCCAATCCACTGGCGAGATAGAGAGGCTGGGAATTCGGGATTGCTACAACGCTCTGCCGGTGTATGATGTAACTATCGATTCTGCCAAACCAGGCGAGCCATTGCCTTTTGAAAAGGTTTTTGGTAAACTAATTTCAGGGGGAGGAAAATAGCCATGCAAAAACGAAGTGTGTATCTGAGGGCAGCAAGTGACATCGCTAATCACGAGCAGCTCTATTCCTGTAGCGCCGTTGACGGGTCAGCCACGCAGGAAACGGGCCAATTTCTTACAGACCTCTATGCCCAAACAATGTCACCACGCAAGTGTGGATTTATACGCCCAGACGACATTGCCAGGGCCGTCAATGCATACAACGAGAGCCAGGAAGCAAGAGACTTTCGGGTGTTGTTACTGTGCATGATGGCCGCAGTTTGTAATGATCTTTAAGGAGTAGGCGGAAGCTGCTTGCTGCCGAGGTTCTGCCCGGCAGGTAGCGTGTACAAACAGGCGGACATAACTTTGCGGGAAAGCCCCGCATGGAGGTCTGGCGTATGAGCGAATTAGCACAAGCCTTACTTAGCGATTTGCCTACCGAAGAGGTAGTCAACGCTGACGTGGGCACGCATGAGGACACGATGTTTGAGGGAGTAGAATTGGGAACTACCAAGACTGGTGGTTTCCAAGCCATTGCCCGTTTCACCGTTGCCCGCAATGGTAGTGCGCCCTACAACCACCGTGAGTATATCAACCTGCCAAAGCAGGACTCGCACCCAGTGGGCAAGTCAATAGCGTTGGGGTGGTATCACGCGCTGGGAATAGTGCCACAAGGCAACAAGAACATTCCCCTGGTCAGTGATCGTGAGGGCGCAGAGAAGATAATTGCTGCGTTGAACTCGCAGGCCGGAACCAAGGTTGGTATCTCGCTTGTGGAAGACGCTAATGGTTTCTTGCGAGCGAGGCCGTTGCGTCGGGTAGTTGCCTAGTTTGCCCTGTGTTAGGGAAATGTAGGTAGGTGGTGGGGGGCCTCAACGGAACCGCCTTACGCTGGGGCCTCCTACTTGCCATCAGGAGGAAACATGGGAACACTCGATATTGATAAACTAGAAGCCATGCAAGTCGTTATTAAACGTAATGCAGAATTGCAAAAAAAGTGGCTGCAACACGCAAGCAACTATAGAATTCCTCCTAAATTGCCAATGCCATCGCAGCCATTGGCGCGAACCTGTGTTAGTATCCCAACAACGAAT
>ERZ1292623.3333-Hain-H51-01um-R1-3333-length-13745-cov-6_pt1 | contig 11725 bp, 18 predicted proteins | sample MGYA00564398_ERZ1292623 | MGnify/ENA primary metagenome ERZ1292623 (study PRJEB36523, sample SAMEA6512633) | groundwater metagenome | collected 2019-01-07 | study: AquaDiva: Metagenomics assemblies of 32 groundwater samples | reverse complement strand
GAAAGACTTCCCGGCGCGGCACCTCATCCGTGTCCCCACAAACAATAATATCATCAGGTCCCATATCAATATTTTCCAAACCCGCCATTCTACTAGCATGTTCCATTTCCCAAGCCCCCTGATATTTATTTACTTTTAATTTAAGATATATAATTTGGCACGCCCAATCCTTTAATTGGTCTTTATAATCTTCCAAACAAAACGGTTTTGTCTTTCCTGAGAACGTGTAATCTGATTCTACAATAATGAATTTGGTAACAAACTCGCCCACCTCATTTAATTGACATAATAGAAGGTCTATCTCGCTTAAGAATAATAATTCATAATAAATGTTCATTATTTACTATTCTTATAATTATAATAGAGATCAATAATACGTCTGGCTACATTTTTTACATCAAATTTCTCTATAATTTTCGGCTTTAATTCATCAATTGCCATAACATATTTTCCTGTATTATTTTCTATATCTCCTATTTTATTGATAAATGAATCAACGTCATAATCACAAGCAAACAACATCAATTCAAATTCTTTTACCCATTCATTATCATGGCAAACTAATGGAAAACAATCTGTAATTATTGCTTCTAACATTGACATGCTGCCCTCGTGTTCACACGGACAGAACAAATATTTAGAATAATTGTAAATTAAATTTAAATGTTCATCTGTTACTAATCCCGCATAATATCCGAAACCAGGGTCTTCGGGACCGACAGTTACAAATCTTTCTTGAGGGATATTAATTTTTTTGAATATTTGAGGAATAATCTTAAATCTTTTTTCTTTGTTGAACAATCGCCCGACGTACAGAAAATCAAGAGTGCGAGGAAGATTCATCTGAGTCACTGATTTCATAGGGAAATAAATCACCTCACAATCAATCCCAGTTCTTCCTTTTATATCTTTTTTAGTGCTTTTAGATACGGTAGTAGGAATATCAGCCTGTAATAATTGCCGTCTTACATTTCTTCCGTCTCCCCAATTTGTATTATTAATATCGGCGTTTAAGAGATTAAAAATTTTGATTGCTTTTGGATACTTTTTACCACATTCTATTGCGTCTTCAAAGAAACCGGTTAAATCAAATATCAAATCGGGACTTTCATTGACAATGATACAACCCAAACTGACAAAAGCATTTTTTAGATTTTCAATTGGCGATAATGAACTATTAGACCCAAATATTTTAATTCTAACGTTCTCCATATTATCTATTATATAACTTAATTATACGTTTTGCCACGTTTTGGGCGCTAAATTTTTCTATAATTCCCGGTTTTAACTTATTTATAAGATCAAGATAGTAATCATAATTACTTTCTATTTCTCTTGTTTTATTAATTACTGAAATCGGATCTGGATCACATGAAAGAGGTTCTAACGAGAATTCCTTACTCCAATTATTATCCACACTAAGAATCGGGATACAATCTCCAAAAATGGCTTCAAACACACATAGACTACCCTCATGTTCACAAGGGCATAATAAGAATCTAGATTGATTGTATAAGGCGTTCAATTCCTTATCGTTTTTTAATCCAACATATCTACCAATTAAAGGATGAACGTTTGGATCTTCTGGTCCCGCTATAATTAGTCGTTCTCCAGGATAACCGAGCAGATTCATTGTTTGAACAACGTTTTCAAATCTCTTTTCTGCACTGAATAATCTACCGACGTACAGAAACTCTATATTTCTAAGAATACGTTTTTTAACTATCTTTTTTATCGGGAAATAGATAACTTCACAATCCACCCCCGTTCTTTCTTTTATATCTCTTTTTGTACTTTCGGATACGGTGGTTACAATATCCGCCTCAAGAAGTTGCGATCTTACATCCCTACCATCTCCCCAATTTGGATTATTTATATCGACATTGAGAAGATTGAAAATTTTAATGGCTTTGGGGTATTTTTTAGAATATTCAATAGTGTCTGTAAACCAACCAGTCAGATCGAATATAAGGTCCGGGTCTTCATCAACAATCTGGCATCCCAACCCCTCAAAAGATTTCTCTAAAGCTTTAAGGGGCGATATCCTATCTTTATAACCAAAGGTTTTTATTCTAATTGACATTTTATTGTCGAGTTAAATTTTTCCCAATCTATAAAAGGACCCATAAGATTAATTCCCCTATCCTGACATACATGAGTGGCATAACTGGGCATACAACTATATAATCTTATTCCATTTTTATAACAGTCTCTAAAGAAAGGGCGATCATTCACATTAAAACTAACTAACTTATCATAAAGTTTATCGAACATTGATTTCTTGAAGAAACAGGTTCCAGTCGTACTTTCCACCGATCTAAAGTAACAATTACGTCCCAAATATATTTCCTCTTTACCCCAACATATATCATGGTTCGGAAACATTGTCCGCTCTGGATGTTCATAGGGCGTAAACATACTGAATCCATAATTAAAACCCTCTTTAACAATATCTAAACACTCCGGCAATATCAGATAATCATCTTCAACAGTTGCGACAATTTCATTTTTAGATTCTTTTAATAATTCATAGGTTTTGAATAACCCACCTTTATTTCCTATTTTCCCATAATTAACAATATTAGGATTAAACGATTTAATATAATCAAAGAATTTTCCCGTCATTTCCCCGTCCCATAGAACAATAATTTCTACTTTTCCACCAAAACAATCCCAAAAGCTTTTCCAACATTTGAATTTAGAAAACCAGGAGGGGCGGAGAATACTAAGATTCCCGTCTGTTTCGCCCACGTAAGCTCTATAAACAATTGTCATTTTCCCCACCACTCAATCATCTTTCGGATTTCTTCCCTTATATTTTCTTTAAACTTGAATCCGGTTTTTAACAATTTTGAATTATTGAGTGTGTAGCCTGAATTTGTATTGGTCGTATCAACATTAATTTCCAACTCTGGCACAATTTCTTTACATATCGCCGCCAATTCTCCCACCCTTTTATGCTCATTAACAAGATGAAACGTTTCTTTATTATAACTTTCTTCCGCTAGATAAACTATTGCCCGCGCGACATCACCTATACCAATTAAGGGTTTGAAACGGTGGGGACTACTAATACTAATCTTTTTATCTAGCGCCGCTTTCATGGATAATATGTTAGCTACTATATTTTTTCTCAAAGCCATATTATGACCATAAACCGAAGCTAACCTGCAAATTAAATAATTTATCCCCGCGTTTTTAATGTCGATTTCCGACTGAACTTTGCTTTTTCCATAACTTAGGACCGGATTAACCGGAGTATTTTCGTCAATACTAAATATATTTTCATAACCTTCAAAGACAACGTGAGTTGATAACAGGCAGAGTTTACTCCCCTTATTCATATGTTCTAGCACATATCTATTTCCTTCAGTGCCAATTCTATATATTTTTTCATCTATTTCAGGGGTGGATTCTTCTTTTGTCCGTGGGACTGAAGTTACTGAAACCGTATTATATATAATATCCGCATCTTTTAATAAATCTTTTGTGTTGAATATATCTCGCCTATAAATTTCAAAGAGATTCTCCGCCGCCCATTTGTTTTTATTATGGTCTGGTTCAGAATCAACAATATAAACATCATCATATGAAGAAGCGTAGCGCGTAGCTATTTGGAAACCTATGTAGCCATATCCAAGGATTAGGACTTTCATACAATTCTTATTTCCGGCAATGGATTAACCCACGTCCCTTTAAACTCAGGATTATTTTTCACAATATAATCAAAGAAGTTATAGGCTCCGCAGAACAACACACCAAACTTTTGCGCCCAAAATTCTTCCTTACTTAATATTTTTATGGATGTCTCCGGAATAAATTTATTCCACTTCAATTCAGAATCATCCGTCGCAAACTCAAAGTAATCAGCAATTTCCATATATTTAAGAAGCAAAACAGTTTTTGCCGCTACAGAGTATATCCCCATTTTTTTATTTTCTCGTCTATACTTTTCTAAGATTTGTTTTAGTCCTTCTTTAATCTTATCTAATTTCGCGCGGAACTCATCATAAGTTTCTTTTTTATATAATCCGAATTCTTCCTCTTTCTTTATCGCGTCATCAACCGAATCATCAATTTCAAAGTTTTTATTATCTTTCCATTTTATAAACGCGCGGAAACTGCCACATTGAACTTTATTATATGTAACTTTAAACAAGTTGAAACCATTGGCATTAAAGAACTTATGTAGAGGTTTTATACTAAGATATTTGTAGTGTTCATGATAGATTTGGAAGGCATCAGAATTTTTTATAGTATCTAACCAGTATGCCGCTTCAATTACTAATATACCATCTTTATCTAGTAAACATTTAATTCCGTCAATGATTGGGTCTAAGTCACAATGAGCAAAAACGTTATTAGAACATATTAATTTGGCTTTATTTTTAAAGTATTTAGATACAGAACGATCAAAGAAAGAATTAATTGTAAACACCCCGTTTTCGCGCGACTTAAAAGCAATATTCTGGGCGGGTTCAACATTTGCGGTGCACATTCCCAAGTTTTGAAATTCTTTTTCTAATATCCCAATATTGCCGCCAATTCCTAACATTAATTCATCTTGTTTAGGTTTTAATAAATCAAAGACAGTGTGGGCATATTCCTTAAAGTGTTCTTTTAATCCGTTAGGTGTTTGATAAGTATAGGTAGAGAAGAGAATTTTAGGATCAACTAACTCAGACAATTGAAAACAATCACAATCGTTACATTTTATAACCTTAAGAGGCGCGATGGGTTCTTCTTCATCGATTTTTATTTTGAGGCGGTTTGCAAGGGGTGAAACGCCTAAATCCAGATAAGTTTCTAAACGTTCTGAATTACATAAGCCACAATTTTTGATAGTTTTATAGATCACTCTTCCCAGCTATTATATATTTCTTCTAGATCATAATCTAATCTTACCGTATCTTCTTCATAATTCTCTTTATTTCTACTACCAAAACTCAAACAAAACATCCAGGAATCAACAAGAAATTTCATTAAATGTTCCTTATTTTTATCCGTAAAGAAGTATTCGCCCGGCTCAATAATAAGTTTTATAGGGCGGACATTTGAATCAACATCTCTTTCGAAGTATTCAATTTCTCCATATTCTAGATAACATATGTGCCCAAAACGCCGATGCCAATGCGCGGCTCTTTTTACTCCCGCCTTACTGACAATTTCTAATACATCTACATTTTGAGCGATTTTAATAATCTCGCCGCGACCATCAATTATAGATTCGAATTTATCCTTTGGGACTATCATTTTGTATCCTCTTTAGTCTGTATTTTCCTTATTAATTTAAACACTTCATCTACATCCCTAAACGCGGCATACCTTAATCCCATATTATAATATGGGGATTTTGTAGGGTCTTCGCTTTCTAATAAAAGATAACGACGGTTTATCACCCCCTGAATAAAGTCAAGCCAGTTAATTAATTGCATTAATATAACGTTTAATCAATTCATTATCCATTTTTATATATCCTTTTAAGATTTGTTCAATATAATTATATGTTGCCATATTAATTCTAATTTATTCCCATATCCAAGAATTCTTAACCGAACCGAATTTAATTCGTAAACTATTAATTTTAATTTTTGATAATATATTTTTACTTTAATCATTTAATAAATATTTTTTAGGGACATCTATTATAAACTTAAATGGTTTTCCTTTTCTGGTTTTATCAAATTTGAGAATAAACTTTCCAACGCTTTCGGGAACATCATAGACTCGACTATCATGGGTTTCAAACATGTCGTAGAGAACATAATTGAAATCATTAATTTTCCGATTTAACGCTAGCGCAACAGGACACTTATCTGCCATCCATCGCTCGCCATTTTTTATATCTTCTTCTGTAACTTCAATTTTAACTTTCATATACTTTTTTAATTTAATCGTTTAACAAACTTTTCGGGCACATTAACAACAAATGAAAACGGGGTCATATTTTTTGTATTTTTATCTTTTGCGCCATCAAACTTTGTGATTCTATCACCCGTCTTTTTAGGCATATCATATGATTTATAAAAACCCATATAATCTTTCAAATAAAACTCCTCACTAAATACCCACACCATGTTTTTTATTTTACGTTTCATAGCTAAAGCAACCGGACATTTACTACTATGATCAAGTTTCCCGTTTTTAATATCATCTTTTGTAACTTCAATTTTGACTTTCATTTTTTTATTTTAATTTTCTTTAACTACGCCCTCTATTACTTTTTTGAACGACTCTACCATTCTTGGTGCACTCCATCGCAGAGACGCTCCCCAACAATCTTTTTGATTAATTTCCCATGAATGCGCTTTTACCGCATCAACAAACTCGTCTTCGCTATGAATAATGAATCCATTTTCTCCGTGTTTCACAACTTCCGGCATAATCCCCATTTCTGTAGAAACTATAATACAATTATAAGACCACGCTTGTTTAATTGATAATTGAGGACCGTTAATGGGATACGCAATTATACTTGTATAACACCGCGCCATTTTCATTAACCTGATTTTTTCATCCTCGTCAATTTGACCTATATAAGTAGCATAATTATAATCAATTTCATTTAAGAAAGTTTGTTTATAATTAATGTCAATAGGTCCGGCAAACACTCCTTTTATTTTATGTTTAACACACCAATTCGCCACCCAATGAGAATTAATGGCTGAATAATGATTCGAGCACTGAAACACATCTATGCTTTTTTTATATTCTTCAAAGGGCGGGATATCTATACCTAAGACAAACTCATGGACTTTTGTATTTGGACTTTGTATTCTGGGTGATTGCCATTTTGGATTGTGGAGAAGTAAATTTTTTATATTTGGGTTTATGTTTTCATTGGCTCCGACCGACCAACATAATTGAGGTTTCTCAGTATTGAGAACTAATAAAGGGTTCGCATAAACAAACAAATCGCAATTTCCTAACAAGTAATAAAGATTGGTGCCGTTTTTAATAGATTCAATATCATTTCGTTTTAAACAAATACATTTTTCATTAATATCGCCTTCAAAACAACTTTCTTCCGCAGCTAAGTAACAATTATCAATATTTTCCGCCAAACACCTTAAAGTTCTTCCACTCCCGCCATAACGAGACGGTTTACGAGCACAAGTTTCTGACGAGTTAAGTTCTAAGAGAAGAATTTTCATTCATCCTTCGAAATATGTTTAATCGAAGAAACCAGGTTTTTATCTGAAATTTTTTTCATTATCCATTTTTCAATAATTAGAGACAATTTATTAGCCAATTCAAGTTCTTTATAACAATCAAACAAAAGAACTTTAGATTCTTGATATTTTCCGCAGGTCCCAATTAAACCGAGATGATTACACAAGAGGGACAAACATCTTTAGAATTTTTCTTTGTTTTCATTCTTTATCCTTCATTCTTTCGAATCTCTTCAACGCCCTCACCAATTTTATTATTAGATTCAACCCCACCCGGCTTACCTGCCATTCTTCAATAATTTCAAGGAATTCTTTTAATAATTTCAATTCCCTTTGGCATTCTTTTAACAAACCCTCTAGTTCTTGACAACGGGGACAATCCATTTATTACTCCTTTATTACTCGCATCATTTTGGAATCTATAGCGATCCATTCTTCGGACTCTCCAAACAATCCCGTATTACTATCAGTTTTAATAGGGTCCATTATTTTTACAAACCCTTTGGTTCCCAGTTTAGTTATAATACCGCGATAATAGGTTTGCCATTCTGATTTTTCAACGTTGTTATTTTTGAGGACGCGAACTTTATCAGCGGTTTGAAAGGTATTTAATTCCATAGCCATTATCAAATTTTACTAATTTTTTAATTAATCAACAATTTATTTTAATAACTAATTTTTAGAATTCCACATTTTTATGTGTAATATCTTTTGAATAGAGTTTTTTAGGATAAGATTAAAGTGGATTTAATTTAAATAATTTTCCACTTCTCTGTGTGCCGCTCGGAACGGCGCTTCTCTCTGAGAAACTACTATTCACCATAGAGAAAGTGGAATTATGATTGTTAGTATATTTGAAGATAAGAATGTCGCTAAATGTATTTTAAGATGCGAAAACTGCGGGAATGATCGCGTTAGATCGTATTCTGAAGTAAAACGCTTTAATCAAAGAATAAAATATTGTAAAAGCTGTTCTGTCATTATATGTGGAAAACAAAATAAAATATCAGAAGATTTTTATAAATCGGTAGTGGAAAATGTTGGTTATAAGCTTATAATTCCCCCTCCCCATTCTAATGGAAAAATGACTTTATTGTGTCCGAACGGACATACTTGGAATACAGCCTACACAAATTTTATTTCTGGAAATAGATGTTATTTTTGTAGCAAATACCATAAGAAAACAGAAAATGATTATATAGAATTAGCTACAACACGAGGAATTACATATAAAGGTCCGATGCCAACTCGTTCTGAACATAAAACAAATTGGATTTGTCGATGCGGAGTTAATATTTATAGAGCATTTAGAGAGGTTAGGATGGGGCACGGACTATGTACAGAATGTACTAAAAATATTTGTTTTGGAGTAAACAGTCATTTTTTTAATCCCAACCTAACAAATAAAGAACGAGAAGATCGACGGCAAGATACAATGTATTGTAATTGGCTAAAACTAATCTATCAAAAATTTAATTTTAAATGTCAAAAATGTTTTAATAAAAGAAACCCAAACGCTCATCATATTTTTAATTGGATGGATTATCCAGAATTAAGACGTGATAAAGATAATGGAATTGTTTTATGTGATACTTGTCATTCCGCATTTCATTCTTTTTTTGGGAAAAAAAATAATTGTTTAACACAATTAGAATCTTTTTTAGAAAGACCAATTGACGAACCTCAGAGATCTAATCTTATCAACAAAGTTAACCAACAATTGATATTGGATAAGGAAATGGAAATATAAACCTAGTTCCTTTTTCAATTATTTCTTTTTCTCTTTCTAAGACTTCAATTTTGAATGCCGGGATTAAACAGAGATAATAGTCCGGTTTCATTTGCCTACTTTCCTCTTCACTAATAATTTCGATATTTGTCCCCAATGTCTTACAACCTACTTTTTCCGGAGAGCGTTCGGCAGCATATTTAATTAATTTATTATCTATTTTGGCGTGTTGTAACAAAACATTCCCCTTAGTACTTGCAGAGTACAAATGAATAGTTTTACCATCCCTTTCTACAATTTTGGTAATTAAGTTATATAAATCGCGCCCGTGTTCATTCACTTTATCTCTGAATTCTAGATACGGAGCGTCTGTATCTAGCATCATATCAAACTCTTGCAACCGTATTTTTTGTAGTTCCTTTAATTCTCCTGGCGTATCAAAACAATTATTACCAACATGACAAGCATAACAAAGAATAGACCCTCCATTGGTTCCAGTAATCCGACATTGAAAAATCTTGAAACCGTTACGTTCTAATAATTTTTCAATCGTACATAAAGAGAAGGTTAACAAATGTTCATGGCAGAAATGTGAATAATCAATTTTTCTTAGAATAGTTGGTAGATAAGCAACTTCAAACACCCATAATCCAGACCCATTTAATTCATAAGAAACTTGAGAAACAAACTCGTTTATTTTTTCGATATCATATAAACAGGCTAGACTTAGAATTACATCAAAATATTTCTGATCATATTCGGTTTTTATAAACCGATTATTACCTTTTACGTTCGGATATAGTCCATTAATAATTTCTATATTTTCTGGATCAACATTCCGAATAATATCGCATCCATCTACTCCAACTCGCCTAATATTTTGGGAGAATTGTTTTAATGTAAAGAGGTCATTCGCACCAATATCTTGGACGGATTTCAAGTCTGGTTTTAATTTTAAAATTGAATCAACAATATACTTTAACCAGCCTTTCATTGTTTCATTTGTGCTTGAACGATACCCGTAATCAGAATATAATATAGATGGACTAACAGTATGTTTTAATTGTAGTAATCCACAACCATTATTTACTTCTGGGTCACACCTAACTAACTCAACCGGAATTTGTCTTATCGGGGGATAAACATCTTTGGATGGATTAATGAAACTTCCGTGTAAAGCATGGTTCCCTAAACTAAACGTGGGTTTTAATACCGAATTATTACAAATTCTACAAGTATTACGATATCCCAAATACATTAAACCTTCCCCCCTTCTTTCATTTTAATTTCATCCGGTTCAGATAGAAAGAATTTATTCATTATGAGGCGTTTCACTATTGTTCGTTTTTTATTTATATTATTTAATTGATGGGCACTGAGAATTTTCCATTCTTCATCTTTTTCCGCCACTTCTATACTATTATAAATGTACTGATTCGCTTCATACAAATCATTATATTCTTTGGATTTGATTATCTTTTGGAACTCTATTGTCCCCATATCTTTGATTATCCAATTTTCCAATTGTTTTTTCCGCGCGGCGATCTGTGTTTTTAATTTTGTCTCTTTACAATTATTATATTTAACTTCTAGAATAGAATACCGGTCTAAAACTTCAGCTAGATCAACTTGGATGCCATACCAACGTTTCATTGTTTTTGAATATATTCCTTATACATTTCTGGAAACCCCGATATCACCCCTCTTTTTATTTTATCCCAGAAGTAATTCCACAACTCATCTTTAATATTTTCCTTTTCTTCTTTTTCTATGTCTTTTTGTATTTCTTTTAGTAATATACCTATATCTTGCGGGGAATTAGTTAATAATCCTTCATCTCTTAAATGATAAATTGATTTTAGCCAGCGCGCCTCAGTTTTATAGGTTTCTATAAGATGTTGAACAACATCGCTTTGGGTGGGATTAGTTTTCTTCCATTCTTTTTTATGTAATTCTTTGAATTCCTCTCTAACAATTTTCGCCATCAATACTTTTTTATCTGGTCCATATTGTTTATAAAACTTTAATACCAAGCCTTCTTCTTTAACCCCGCCAAGATAAGCTTCCCTATCTAAGAAGCTTTCTAATTGTTGAATGCTTTCTAATTTCCCCTCGAACACCAAGGGAACAACTTCCAAACCAACCCACGCGCCTTCTTCTACCATTTCATTATGAGAAAGGAAATCTTGATTCGATCTGTCTATGTTAAACAATATAAAGTTATTAAGAGGGATACGGCTGTAGGTCAAAGTATTATGGTGGGGAGAATTCAAAACTTCCCCGTAATAAAACCAACCCTCCTTTAAATCTAATTTTTTACAATTCTCAATAAAGTTTTTGAATAACTTATCGGGGTTTTCAATATTAATTTGCTGACCTTTGGAGCGCGCGTGGAATTGACCGTTTAATTTACATATTGCCCCGAAAGACCCATCTATTTTCGAAGACACGGAAACGTCTTCATTCAATATAATATCCTTCATCACCTTATGATTTAAACTATAGATTTCTGGAAAGGACGGTATCATTTTAGTTAAAGTTGCAATTTTTGTGTTCTACGTTTCCGTCATCATATAATATATAAAGGTGGGGATTTTTAATCATTTGTTCTTTTGAAATCCCCGCGCCACAATTATAACAAGTTAATTCCCACACAATTTTATCATAATTTTCAATATACATTTTATAATTAAAAGAGCGACGCCTATCACCTTTACCGGCGTTTTTATTCATTATACCAAACACATTCTAATGTTTTATGTTTTTGCCCGCGCATTTCTTTTAATGGTTTAAAGGGTAACCAATTAGCTTTAGAGTTTTCGCA
>ERZ1292623.4300-Hain-H51-01um-R1-4300-length-11728-cov-5_pt1 | contig 11728 bp, 16 predicted proteins | sample MGYA00564398_ERZ1292623 | MGnify/ENA primary metagenome ERZ1292623 (study PRJEB36523, sample SAMEA6512633) | groundwater metagenome | collected 2019-01-07 | study: AquaDiva: Metagenomics assemblies of 32 groundwater samples | reverse complement strand
TCAATCTGCGGATTAAAATCCGCAAAGGGTTTCTTTCAACTGGCTCGCCCTAAATGCTTTTTTAGTTCAGATGTGTTATCTTGGTTGTTTTTGATACCCCTATTTCTTAATAGAGTAGATTTAATGGATGTTAGACGAAATTGAGAAATTGGGGCTAACGAAAAGTTTATATACTACTATAAAGTTACAATTATAAAATGGATAGTTTGCATCCTTATGTACCTAAAAATTTTGTAAATAGTATTGATGTTTTATTAGACTAAGCTAAATCAGATTTAGGTTTTGAATTTTTTGATGAAGATTCATCACCTCAAATTTATCAAGGATTAAGTATGTTATATTTCTTTTCACTTGGTAAAAAAATCGATGAGGCAGGAAAATCAAAAACCATGATTGGTGATAGTTCAACTCTATTAAAACAATTGGACAAAGAAAATCTGATTTCTCCAAAACCAACAAATTATGTTGAATTAAAAGAAACATTTGATAGATTATTCTATAAAACATCTGAATATTTGAGAAACGTCGAATAGCCAAAATTTCTCAACTCACTCCGCTACGCTTCGTGCCACATTGCACTCTCACCTCGCCAACCTCTGATAATAACATCCTACGCCCCATAGTATCTCGGACGGGGTGTCCACATAGAAAAGTATTTAAAGAATGTGCCCGTATTATTTTTATGGCTTATACAGAAATTAAAGAAAAGAATGGAAGAAAATATTATTATAGAGTTAAAACTATAAGAGATAAAGACAAATTCAAAAAGAAAAGAATTTATCTTGGTAAGAATCTGTCTATTAAAGAATTACGAGAAAAAGAAAATGAAGCAGATAAGCAATTAATTACTAATAAAGCAAGCAATGAACTAGATAAATTAAAATTAAAGATAGCTGAAATATTGAAAAAAAATAATATCAAAAAAGCAGGCATCTTTGGAAGTTATGCGAGAGGAGACTTCAAAAAGAACAGCGATATTGATATATTAATCATGCCTAAAAAAAACATGAGTTTGCTAGATATTTCTGGTTTAAAAATTGAATTAGAAGATAATTTAAATAAAAAAGTAGACCTAGTTAGTTACAAATATATTCATCCTCTCTTAAAAGAAAAAATTCTAAAAAGTGAGGTGAAAATAATATGAGAAGGGATGCAAATTTGTTTATAGAAGATATCCTAAAAAGTATTGATTCAATAGAAGAATTTTCTAAAGGATTAAATAAAACTGAGTTGAATTATAATCGATTAAAACAAAGTGCAATTGTAAGAGAAATTGAAATTATAGGGGAAGCTGTCAAAAATATCCCGGACTATCTTAAAAACAAACACAAAGAAATTGAATGGAGAAAAATAGCTGGAATGCGGGATATAATAATTCATGGGTATTTTAGAGTTGATTTGGACGCTGTTTGGAATGTTATTAAAAAAGATATTCCAATATTAAAAAAACAAATGTTGAATATAAAAAGAGTCTAATGATTCTGGTCCAGATGCTCTCTGATTCGGACAGGGCGTTTTCTCTAAAAAATACTTTACACAATATAAATCCTTAAATATGCCTTCTATCTCTAAAAAACATGAAGATAAAGATTAGAAAGGAGAATAAAGACGGAATTGTCAGATTAGAAACAGCCGGAACAATAAAGGAGATTCTTATAAATGAAGACTTTTTTCATCCAAAAACAGAAATAGTATCTATTTGTTTTAGAGGCCAGAATTCATCAGGTATAATAGAAGCTAATGTATCAGAACTAGATCATATCTACAGCATATTAAAAAAAAGAACTCACCTTATTAAAGGTATTAAAAAATTCAGAGTTGAAAAGGAATAATTCTTTAAAATGGATAAATATGTATTAAAATTTGGTGGAACATCTCTGAAAAATGCAGAATCAATTAAGAGAGTGAATAAGATAATCACTAATTTTTACGAGATAAACAAACCAAGACAGTTAATTATTGTTGATTCAGCACCAGGAAAAATAGGAGACAAAAAATTAGAGGACAAAATTACTAATCTCCTTGAAAAAATCTTTCTTGAAAAAAATATTAGAGAAAATGTGAATGAGATATTTGACAGATTTGATGATTTATGTGTGAAATTTAATATTCCACAACCAAACAACCTATATACTGAACTTAAGACAGCAATAGACTTAAATGAAAATGATGAAAAAAGCTATTCTAGACTAGTCTCTCTTGGAGAAAGAATTATTGTTAATATTCACGGAGAATCTCTTTACAAAGAAATGAAAAAAAGAAGAATTCCTGTAAAGTCTTTTGATTTTGCAGATTTTGGGATGATTACAGATAAACATAAAGATGCATATGCTACTATAGATTCATTACTTGAGATAGAAAAAAAATTAGATAAAGAAGATGGAATCCTGATTATACCAGGATTTGTTGGTTACAATGAAAAGGAAGAGGTTACAACTCTTGGAAGAGATGGAAGCAATTACACTGCAGCAAAAATAGCAGAGGCAATAGATGCAAAAGAAGTATTCATATTCAGTGATGAACCAGGAGTTAGAAGAGCAAACCCTAACTTAATACCTGATGCAGAAATTATAAAAGAACTTTCATATGAAGAAGCAATTGAATTTGCAGAACTAGGAGCAAAGATAATAAATGCAAAATGCATATATCCTGTAAAAAGAGACAACATCCCTATTAACATAGTTGATGAAAAATATAATGGGACAAAAATTTCAAGCTCTGTAAGCCTTGAAAACATGGGTGCAAAAATTATTACCTCATCAGGAAACCACTCTATAATAAACATTACGTATGAGAATGATAAGCCAGGAGTTTTATCAGACATTTCTAAATATTTTAGGGATTCAAAAATAAACATAGAATCTATTGCAGATGAAAGACACTCAGTAAGTCTTGCTTTTTCAGAGAGAGATAATGAAAATTTGGAATATTTAATAAAAAGAATAAGCCAAAATTATAAATTTAAACTTGAAAACCAGTTTTCTAGAATCTCTGTAATTGGAGAGGGTATGAGAAATCAGGTAGGAGTTGTAAATAAAATATCTTCTGCTTACAAAAATAAAGGGATATCTTTTGAGATGATAAGTCAGGGAATAAATCAGCTCAACATAACTACATTCATAAAAGAAGATTATGAGAGAATTGCAGTAAAAGAGCTGTATAATTCTTTTTTTAAATAGAAGTTAAATTTTCTTAACCATATATCCTTCATCATCTAATTTATATTTTAGTTTTCTGTAGTACTCTCTAACACCTACTCCTGAAATTATCTTAAGACTGTTGATGCTCTTATCTCTAACTATCTCCTCTGCGCAATCAATAAGCCACTTTCCAATGCCTTTATGTTGTGAAGAGTTATCACTTTTTTTTCCAAGATTTAATGCCTGTCCGTAGACATGGAGTTCTCTTATTATAGCAGATTTTTTGTTTATTCTAAGTCTTAGTAAGCCAGATAAAATATCTTCTTTATTAACAATCTCTAAAAAATACTCCTCGCCTTGAGAGGCAGAGTATTTTGTAATTTTAAGATTTAATTTAGTGTCTATTAATTTTTTGTCTCTTAATGCAAAACCAATCTCTCTGAACCTTATCTCTTTAAGATTAATTTTCTTGTTTCTTAGAGCTTCTTCAATATCTTTTCTTAAATCTATCTTTATTGTTCCTGCAACTAAATAATCTGGAGGAATCTCTCTCATAATCCTCATAACTCTGCAATATCTCGGAACTGCTTTTAACATGCTAATGAGAATTTTTTCTGTTTCCTCTCTCGTATATGGAGAGAATTTCTTCTTCCAGTATATTTTTTCAAGTTCAGAACCAGGAATAACCTGGCACGGATATAATTTTAACTGGTCTGGCTTAAATTTTTCATCAGAAAATAGTTTCTTAAACAATTTAATGTCTTTTTTTAAGTTACTTCCAGGCAAGCCAGGCATAATATGATAACCTACCTTAAATCCTGCATCCTTAAGGCATCTTGTAGCATCTACAACATCTTTTATAGTATGTCCTCTTTTAATTTTCTTATATATCTTATCATCTATAATCTGAACTCCTAACTCAACTCTTGTGCAACCAAAATCCATAAGCCTACCTATATAATTAGAACATACATCCGGGCGAGTCTCAATGCAAAGTGCAATACATCTATACTTTGACTTTTCATTAATTTTTTTTGCCTGTTCAAGAGTATTAGATATCTCGCTATTAAGAGCATCATAACATCCTTTTATAAAATTATACTGGAATTCAGTAGGATACTCTAAAAAAGTTCCCCCATAATTATTAACTCAATTTTATCTGTCGGATGATTCATTGCTTTAAATGCGCTTATTCTGGCATTAACTTGTTTAAAAGAGTCATAACCAACCTCTCTTGCTCTCATAACTACAGGAGATTTAGGAGTATAACTCTGAGGAACATTAAGATTAGGGCAATATATACATGAACCATGATTGCACGGTCTAGGGGGTAGCATAACTGCAACAGGAGTTACTCCAGAGATAGTCTTTGTAGGCTTTTTTACTATGCCTGATTGTTTTAACATAATAAAATCTTAATAAAGAGGGTTTTTAGAGTTAACTAATCTATCTTCTTTTTCCAGTGTAATTAGTTATAGGAATGCTACTTAATTTCTTTCCACCATATTTTATATGGGGATTATCTAAATAAATTATGCTTGATTCATAACGTCCTTCATCTGCTATTCTTCTAGCAGCCTCATTAAAACCAGGATAATCTTCATTAACTTTTTTCTTTAGAAGTAGTTCTTTAGCTTTTTTAAAGAATTCATCAGGCTCTTCATCATCTTTCATGATTAATATCTATAAATTAGATATTTAAAAATTTATGCCTTCTCAATTTTCAATAGAATCACTTCTTCAGATGTTTACTCAATCACAAAAATACTTATAAAAGCTTGCTGAATTTTAAGATTATGAAAATAGGGATAATTGGTGGAAGCGGTTTAGACAATCCTGAATTTCTTGAAAATTATAAAGAGTTAGATGTTGAAACTCCTTTTGGAAAGCCATCCTCCAAACTAACAATTGGGAAGATAAAAAATATTGATGTTGTTTTTATATCAAGGCACGGAAAAAAACACGAATTTCCTCCAACACAGGTAAATAACAGGGCAAATATTTTTGCACTAAAAGACCAGGGATGCAAGTATATAATCTCAACAACTGCTGTCGGAAGTTTAAGAGAGGATATAAAGAGAGGAGATTTTGTAATACTAGACCAGTTTATAGATTTCACAAGACACAGACAGGTAACTTTTTATGATAAATTTGAATTCGGCCCGATACATACTCCTATGGCAAAACCTTTTTCAGATATTCTAAGAAAAAAATTATCAGAAGCATGCAGAGAATTAAAATATGAACATCATGATAAGGGAACAGTTATAACAATAGAGGGCTCTAGATTTTCAACAATAGCTGAAAGCAAAATGTTCAGGTTATGGGGTGCTGATGTTATAAATATGTCAATTGCTCCTGAAACAATACTTGCAAATGAGGCAGAAATCCCGTACTCAGCAATAGCAATGTCAACAGATTATGACTGCTGGAAACAAGATGAAGAGCCTGTATCATGGGACGCAATTCTCGATATATTCAGTCAAAATTCAGAAAAAGTTAAAAAAATAATTTTGTGGGTTATTGACTCTTTCTCGCATGAATATGAAATCAAAAAGATAAAAGAAAAAATAAGAACAATTCCTGACTTTCCAAAACCAGGAGTTATGTTCAGAGATGTAACCACACTATTCAAGGATAAAGATGGAATGAAAAAAATTATGGAAATATTTTATAACAAATATAAAAATGTTGAGATTGATGTTGTTGCAGGAATTGAGGCGAGAGGATTTATTATTGGTGGAGGTCTTGCAGAAAAGCTCGGAGTTGGTTTTATACCTATAAGAAAAAAAGGAAAACTTCCGCACGAGACAGTTAATCATGAGTATAATTTAGAATATGGGACAGATATAGTTGAGATTCATAAAGATGCAGTAAGTCCTGGACAAAAGGTTCTTCTTGTAGACGATCTTATTGCAACAGGGGGGACTGCATCAGCATCCTGTCATCTAATAGAAAAACTCGGTGGAAATATAGTTGGATGTGCATTTATAATAGATTTGCCTGATTTAAAGGGAAAAGAAAAACTCTCAAGATACGATGTTTTTTCAATAGTTGAGTTTGAAGGAGAATAAATTCAAAATTCTTACAACAAAACCCTCTCAAGGTCAACTTTCTCTCCTTTATTAAGCTCTCCAATAGCTCTTATTATAAGCTCTCTTACTGTCTTCTTTTTAGTTGTTCCTCTATAAACTATAAGGATATTTTTATTATTTCTCAAAAATTCTTTATAACCTTTAGTATATGAAGAAAACTCTTCAAAGATATGAAAACCTTCTGATTTTAGTATAACAAAATTAGCAGTTCCTTTAAACTCTTCTCTTATTTTTTCAGTATAAGGAACTTTATTTTCCTTATAGATTCTATCTTCAATATATATTTTTCTTGTCATAAGTTTTTCATTATAGGTCTATATTTAAAGATTTTTATAGTATTTGTAACTAGAAATTCTATGAAAATAGAAAACCAGCAAGAAGTTTGGGATAATATAGCAGAAGAGTGGCATGAATTCAAGAAAAATCCAGGAAGAGGTGTTGAGGAATTCCTGGATGATAAAAAAGGAAAAATTCTTGATTTAGGTTCTGGTTCAGGAAGAAATCTTGTAAAAAATGATAATCTATCTTGGCATCTTGTTGACTTCTCTGAGAAAATGCTGAAACTTGCTGAAAAAAAAGCAGAAAAAGAAAAAATTAAGATAAAAACATTTCAGGCAGATTTAACAAAACTCCCATTTGAAGATAATTTTTTTGATTTAGGAATAAGTATTGCTTCTATACACTGCCTAAACCCAAAAAATCATAAAAAAGCCATAAGTGAGTTATTCAGAGTCTTAAAAAAAGGCTCAGAAGTTTTTGTTGCTGTCTGGAACAAAAACTCCATAAGATTCAAAAATTCTCCAAGAGAAAAATATGTTAAGTGGAGAGATAAGGGAGCGAGATATTACTATCTATTTGAGGAAAAAGAAATCCACAACCTCTTCAAAAAAGCTGGTTTTAAGATAAAAAAGAAGATTGAAAGTGAGGTTAATATTTCATTTGTTGCTAAAAAATAATTTTTTACTTTCCCACAAACCTCATCACTCAAAAAACCATAGGTTTTTTAGGTATTTAAAAAATCTTTTAAAATTTTTTAAACATGTCTAAAAAAGACCTCTTCTCAAATAAAGTTATCTTCTTTTCAGAATCATCTATATTGACTTTTAGCAAACCAAGTCCGGATATAAAGACTGTACATATCCACAAATCCTTTCCATTATTATTTTGTAAAACCATTATTATCTTCTGCATCTTATTCTTGATATTCTGTCTCCCCATCTCTCCAAAAATCATCATCTCAATCTCTTTAAAATCAAGCTCTGATTCTGCAGATATTCTCTCAAGAATTGGAGCATTTTCCTGGTTTGTAAGAGGAACTAATTTAATTTCATCCTCTAAATTAAAACTAAATAGCTGATTTGTCTTTTTAGAGAAAAAATCTATCTGGTATTTATCATCAGGATTTGTAGGATTTTCAAGGTCAATTACAAAAAAACAAGAGCAGATATAAGCATCTGGATTTTCTTTCATGAACTTCTTAAACTCACCTGATGCTCTGAGTCTTTCAAGATAAAACTGGATATCCATAATAAACTACCAAATACTTCATTTATAATATTTTTGGATTTATTTATATATTTCCAAACACAATAATCTATAAAAAGGGAAATAAGTGAATCATAAATATGGTAGAAACATACTTCTCAAAAGAAGAATTAAGTAAGGATACTCTTGAAGAGATAATTAGGAAGATAAATGTAAAAATGTGGCCTGTTAAGGATAAAGAAGCTATAAAAAAGGTTGGTGAAATTTATCTGTATGAAATACAAAGAGAAGCTAATATCAGAGAGAATGAATTGATATTTCTTAAAAAAAGAGGATTAGAGAAGTATACTCAATAAAAAATCATAATCTCTCATCAATTTCTTTCTTAAAATTCTCAACAAACTCGCTTAACTTAACATTTTCGATCTTACTGCTTCCTTTTTTTCTTATAGCAAGTTTTTTCTCTTTTTCTTCTCTGTCCCCTAATACAATTATATATGGGACTCTCATAATCTCTGCCTCTTTTACTTTTGAGGGAATAGTTGTCTGTGTAAAATCTGAATCAATCCTAATATTAGGTATTTTTTCTGAAATCTCTTTTAATATTTTTTCTGAATAATTAATATTTCTGTCTGTAAAGCTTAGAATACGAACCTGAACAGGAGCGAGCCATGTTGGAAGTCTTCCGTGATAGTGCTCTACTAAAATCCCTATAAATCTCTCAAGGCTTCCGTAAATAGTTCTGTGAATCATCACAGGTCTTTTTCTTTTATTATCTTTATCAGTATATTCAAGTTCAAATCTCTCAGGCATCGCAAAATCAAGCTGTATTGTCCCGCACTGCCACTCTCTTCCAAGAGAGTCTTTAAGATGAAAGTCAATCTTAGGTCCGTAAAAAGCCCCGTCTCCTTTGTTTAATTTGTATTTTATTTTCTTTTTCTCAAGAACTTTCTGTAATATTTTCTCAGACTTGTTCCAGATTTCCTCACTGCCGATTCTTTTTTCAGGGCGTGTTGAAAGTTCTATTCTGTATGTAAAATCAAAAACTTTTGAATAAAATATTTCAACAAGATTGATTATTGCTGTAATCTCCTCTTCTAACTGCTCCTCTGTACAATAGATATGTGCATCATCCTGTGTAAATTGAATAACTCTAAATAATCCTCCTAAAACTCCTGAAAGCTCCTGCCTGTGAACAACTCCAAGCTCTGCAACTCTTAAAGGAAGTTCCTTGTAACTCTTTGGCTTGTTTTTATATATTAAAATTCCCCCAGGACAGTTCATTGGCTTAACTGCAAAATCTCTTTTTTCATAATTTGTTAAGAAAATATTCTCTCTATATTTCTCCCAGTGTCCTGAAATTTGCCAGAGTTTTTTATCTAAAATTTGCGGTGTTGAAACTTCTTGATATTTATTTTTTTTATGTATTTCTCTCCAGAAGTTAATAAGTCCATTTCTTATGATTAATCCGTTATTATGCCAGAATACCATTCCTGGAGCAACCTCTGAAAAACTATACAAATCCATCTGCTGTCCGAGTATTCTATGGTCATTATCCTTAAGCTTTGAGGAGTCAAGTTTTGTCTTTGAAATTTCATTTAACAATCTTTTTTCATCATATTTTTCCTCTGCTTTTTCTGCTGTTTTTTCTCCTTCAACATTTATCTCTCTGCTTAACTCAGATAAAGGATGTCCCTTGACTTTAACTTCAAACTCTTTGTAATACCCAAAAGGTGCTTTTGTTACATTAAATGATTTTTTCAACTCTTTTTCTGCCATATCTAAGACTCTAATTGCTATCTCTGGAGATGCTAAATTGCTTGAGAGATGAGCATAAGGATAGAGAACAATATTTTTTGCTCTTACTTGCTTTGCAATATCCTTGACATTTTCAACAAGTTTTTCAACAACTTTACCTATATCCTTGTCTATTTTTTCAACAGCAGTAAGAATAACTAAAGCTTCCTCAACTCTACTAGGTTTTTTCTCTTTTTCAGAAAGTTCTCCAATACTCTTAAGAGCTTTTTTCAGAGGTTTAAACTCAATAAAATCACTATGCAGACTTAGTATCTTCATAGATAATTTAAAGAAGGTGTGTTTATAAAATTAATCAAAAAGGTTCTTCATCTTTAAACTGATAGGGTTTCTTAAATAACTCGCTTTCACTTAAGACAGAACCACCTTCATAACTTGAAGAACCACAGTAATTATAAAATAAAGAAGGAGCTAATCCTTCATCAAATATTTTCTTAATAATCCTCTCTCCAACATCTTTGTTTTTTTCATATATTTTTAGAATAGGGAATTTTTTTAATTTATGTTGATTTATGGAAATTCTTGGTGATTTCTTCCTTTCAATTATAAAATTAGTTGCATCTTCACCTAATTCTCTTAATAATTCATTTAATGTTTCTTCAGGATAGACCAAAAAATTATTCAAACCAGAAGAATTTAGTCTTGTTAATGTAAGATATGTCTTCTCATTATCATGTCTTGAGGTAAATTTATTTTTAAGAGAGTATATTGAAAAAACAACACTAAATGGAAGAGATAGTAAGAATTTTGTTGTTCCAGAAAGTTCTTCTATCAAATCATCTAAAGAATTTTTATTCTGGCTTAAACCATATTTTGTTTGTAGTTCTCTAACACCATGCCTAAAAATCTCAAACCTTATTTCAGGAGATTTTTCAAAATAAGTGCTAGTCTGGAGTTTAAAATATTTAACAATCTGTTCATCAGATAATTTAAGTGACTCTCCTGGAGATACTCCTTTAATCTCCCTTATACATAATCTAGCCAGGTGAATTAAATCTGGTTGAGAATTAACAGAAAATCCATTAGAAGAATCACTTATATTGCAGTCTTGTTTTATTCTTCCTCCATAAAATCCAGAACATAATATCTCAAAAAATCTTCCTAGTCTTGTTCTTAGTCCAAAATCAGGATTACCCTCTCCATAAAGGGTTAGCTGAATAGGGTATTCTAATTTTCTCTTCTTAGGTTTTAATGTTTTTGATTTTTTATAATCTAAAAGCCCTTCAAAAATACCTCCTCTAATAAATCCAAACCTCTCTCTCAATTCCTCTTTAACAATCTCACCCATAATTCACTATCAAACCACTGGTTTTTTAAGATTTGTATCTTGAAAAAGGAGTTTTAGGAAATACTATCCAACACCGAATATATTTGAAGTTATAGAAAGGTTTAAATATGTTCAATTTTAAAAGAACAAAGGAATCAAATTTTCTTGAAAATTTCCAAAAATAAAACAAAATTTAGAAAATGAAAAACTACAAAAACAGGAAATTTTTGGGCTTTTCATTTAAAGAAAAATGAAAAAATACAGAAACAGAATAAAAAGAACCAGAAGAAATAGATTATTAAGAACAGTTGGAACTCTGCTTATTGCAGGATACTCTCTTCTTGAATTAATGCCAGGTCAGACTATGTCTATAAAAGAGTCATCTGCACTAGAGAGAAAAGTAGAAACAAGACAGATTCAAAATAACCAACTAAACTCTTACACTCCAAAAATAAAATTTGATTTTAATGAAGATGAAAAACAAGAATTAAAACTTGTAATAAATCAAAAATTTATTGATAATATAATATACATTGAATCAAAAAACAATCCTCGTGCAGTAAGTAAAAAAGGGGCAAAAGGTGTAATGCAATTAAAAAAAATTGCTTGGGATGATGTTGAAAATGTCTTTGATTATAATAAATGGGTTTTTGATCCTATAATAAACAAGATGGTTGGAAAAAAATACCTCTGGAAACTAGAAGAGTACTGTAAGAAATATCATCCAAAATGGGATAATCTTAATCTAAATGAAAAAAGAGACTGTATTGCTGCAGGTTATAATCTCGGACCTACAAGATTAAAAAAGATATCATGGAACATTCAAAAAGCACCAGAAGAAACCCAGTTATATGTTAAGGAATTAAGGAGATTAAATCCAATAATTGATTAAAATTATTAATAAACTTACTTGTTTTTTTGCGAAG
>ERZ1292623.4298-Hain-H51-01um-R1-4298-length-11730-cov-5_pt1 | contig 11730 bp, 9 predicted proteins | sample MGYA00564398_ERZ1292623 | MGnify/ENA primary metagenome ERZ1292623 (study PRJEB36523, sample SAMEA6512633) | groundwater metagenome | collected 2019-01-07 | study: AquaDiva: Metagenomics assemblies of 32 groundwater samples | reverse complement strand
ACAGGAGGAGCCCGGGCCGAGGTCAGTCCGCAGGTTCGAAGCTACCTCATTCGTGAAGGTACCGCTGCCCTGCCAGTATCCTTTGGTGTCCGCCCCAATAAGAATGTCAACCTCGTCGTTGTCGGCCACGATCAAGATGCCACTGGTTTGGATATGGACGTAGATCGGCCGGATGATGTAACCCGCTGGGACCCCGATGGCGAACATCGGCTGCGCCAAGAGCGTGACCGTGCCCGCGCCAACGGGAGTCGTCAAGGAGCCAATGGTCATAGATCGGCCCATACCCTTTGCCATTGCTTCGTCTATGGAGAGCAATCCTGGCTCAGGAGCAACAACTTCAGGCTCACGCGCTAGTAACTCGTTCTGCCTCTCAGTGAGTTCAAGAAGTAATCGCAGCAAGTCCTCTGTGGTCGCCGCTATGGGGGTGCCGTCGTCATTCACGACAGCCCGCGTAGATAGACGATCCCATAAGCTGGCTCGATAGGCGTTGCGGTTCAGGTCGCCCTCGGAGCGGGAACGCGGTTCAAGATTGGGGGGTGTAGAGGCCCCCGCGCCGCTCAGAGTGCGCGCCTCTCCGTCCGTTAGTTTGCCATTATTCGCCATCATTCCCCTCCTTTTGGTAAAGGGAGGGGTTAAGCCCTCTCTGGCCTAACCCCTCCCTAACCTTTCGCTAGGACGAGGACTACTCCAGTTCGATCATCCCGTCCACGATCTTGTAGCGGCCTTCGATCCACTGCACTTGTGCAAACGCGGTGACCGCCGTGGTGCCACCCCACTGGCCGAACAATGTCGCCGGACCTACGATGTAGGGCGGGTACTTCGGCTCATAGAGCAGCTTCACGATCCGCCAGTGCGCGTTGGCCGCGGTGCCAGAGAGGTCGGCCACATGGAACACATGGTCGAGTTCGATGTCCGCCACCGGAGCCGCGGCGACGTTCTGGGAGTTCACGGTGGTCAGGTCAGCGGTGAAGACCGACCCAGCACGGCAGGCCGAGCCGGGACCGAGGTCGGTCCGCAGATTAGCTACGACCTCATTGGTAAAGGTGCCGCTACCCTGCCAGTAGCCCTTGCTGTCAACCGTAACGGCGAGGTCAACCTCGTCGTTGTCGGCAACCACCAGGATGCCGCTCGAAGCGATGCTGACGAAGATGGGCCGGATTGCATAGCCTGCTGGAACGCCGATGGCGAACATCGGCTGCGCCAACAGCAGAATGGTGGTGCCACCCACCGGAGTCGTCAGCGAACCAACGGTGATGCTCTTTCCCATGCCGCGGGCGATTGCTTCTTCGATGCTGTACATTTGTCTTTCTCCTTCTTCTTTCTTTATTAGACGGTCATCGACCTCAGCCATCCAAAGCCGATGTAATCGATGTTGATGGTCTTGCTTGCCGTGTTCCGGGTTCGGAACATGGCGTAGGGCCGAACCAGAACGCCTGTGTCCGGCCCATTGCTCACGCTGCGGATGATGCCCCCTGCGAACCCATCCCCATCCCAGACCGCGCAGAATCCGATGTTCGGTCGGAGTCCGATCAGCATGGTCTGGGGAACAGCCGCACTGGGCGTGTACGTCCCGATGTCGGTCTTCGCCACCGCCCCCGTCGTCCCGTCTCCGACCAAAGACGCCGTTGTAAGCGTCTGGTCGGTATCCATGTGGACGCAAAGGATGTCGGTAACGCCGTTGCCAACAGTCGGCGTATCCACGTCCGTGACGCCCGGCAGTGCTTCATCGGTCTTGGGATCGGAGAACCCGATCTCAAAACTGAAGCCCGTAATAGTGTTCACCGTCCAGCGGATCAGCATAAATGGGAAGTCGCCTGGATCGAGGAACGTCTGTGTCCGGTAGATTGCCGTAACGTCATTGTCAGTTGTGCCCGTCGCGCCCTGCATTACCCCGCCTCTAACAGCAGAGAAGGCGAACGCGGTGGGGCCGCCACCCGCAGTGACGGCAGTAGTCCAGTCAGCAGCAACCAGCGCGCCGCCAAACTCAGATTCAATGTAGCCATAATTGAATGGTAGGTTCTTAATCAGCAGTGCTTTTTTCTTCGGGTCGGAACCTCCAAACAGGCTACCGGCATGCGCCAGCGAAAAAGGCTTCTGGAGAAACATAGGACTGGGTTCTGGCATTGTAAATCTCCTTCTTCGTTTTGCTCTCTAGGAGCAGTGAACTCCTCTGGACGAAGGTTGATTGGCTTCTAGGCTGTCAGGACTCCTCGGCAATCCTGACAGATCAATATGTCTGTTATCCCCGTGCGTTTGTCGTCCTCATAGGCTATGTGCTCATGACGACAATCTGAACCTTCAGCATCCCCCAGAAGCAAGCGCACCTTATGAATCATCCGGCGCTGCTCCGCATTGATTGGCCCAACCTCAAACACCACAAGCAGTGCTCGGAGCGCTTCAGTCAGCTGATAGACATTCAGGAAGGGCTTGCGCATCTTTGACTTTCTACTTCTTAGCTTCTTCTTGCGCGGGCGGCACACTCACCCCCTGAAGCCCCTTCAACAACGCTGCTGCTAATGCTTCACCAGTGCGCACCTCACCCTGCTCTTTTTTATGCGCCACAGCTTCATGCTGATCCCGTACCTGCTTAGTGGCTTTTGCTTCACCACAGAATCGACAAGAAAAGTCCTCAAACTGTTTGCCATCAAGCTGAGGAAAAACGACAGGCTTTGCGCCTACCCAACAGGTGGCTCGATGGATGGGGTGATATTGATGCAGCGGCCTACCACAAGTGGGCACAATGGGAGGATTCAGATGAAACCCACTCTGAACGATCTGCTCCAGAGAGAACTCATGGGCGCCGCCTCTTATGAACAATGGTTCAAAGGGATGGTCCGCCATGTAGTCATTGTCCATCATGAACCGTCCATATTGGAGTAGCGGTTCCCAGCCCTCGCGCCTATATTTCAATTCCTCGATTTCAGTGGCAGGCGAGCCAGTAAGCCAACCATTAGGTTGTCGATAGTATCCCCAGGATGGTCTTACTGTCTCTGGTATGCCTGTAGTGCCAATCTGCTGCGCCAGATTCATCGTCATGGTCGTTCCTTTGCTAGCTCCTCTGGGGTGAGATGTTCTACCAGAATCGTGTTGTGCACGAAGACGCCCGTTAATTCGTACTCCCAATACTCGTTCTCTTCTAACGGCAAAACCATCCTTACTCCCGTAGGCATCTGACTACGAAAACGCTCTCCTTGAAGCAACCGTGGCAACATCTGTTGAGCTGTAAGTCGAATGGGCTTCTCCAACCTCATCGGCTCGATATATGGGAACGGGCCTTTTATGTTGAAGCCGTACTTGCTTGCGTAGTGCCAGCCCCGCATTTTAAGGTCATCGATGAAACGCTCAGCTGCAATGTTCTTTGCCTTCTCCAATATACGTTCACTGGGATGAGCGCCGATCTTAAATCGGCAGTGCAAGCGGTAAGCCTTCTTACCTAAGTCAGGACGTAAGAGGAGATTGGCGTAAGACATCTATTTCAGGGTTTGAAGTCGGACACCGTGGAGCCGGGCAGTCGTTGTCGCCGCCGCTGCTTCGTCAGCTTCTTGGAGTTCAAACGCTCCATACACAGTATCAGAAGTGATTACCCATGCTACAGCTAGCGGACTATACCATTGATGCATAGTGGGCGGTCTCTTGATCACTTTGAAGAAGTGATCTCCCCACCAGAGATGCCCCGAAGAGTTCGGCGCCGTGCCAACAGTAAGCTGGGATTGATAAATCGTCGCGTTGTAGATCTTTCCCAACTGAGCTTCATGCAACGCCTTCCCGCCAGTATCGCCGTTAAAAAGTGCCTGAGTGAACTTCTCGATCTTCAGTAATCCAGCCCAGCATGCAGGCGAAACGACACCTTTTGCAATGCCCTTAGCCGCGCTGTCCTTCCCGTATTGCCATGCACGGATAAGATTATCGTCAGTCAGTTCCGCGCTCAGAACACCGACAGTTTGCAAAGTGTTATCGTCAAACAAGCCTGCAGCAGCTACGTCCATAGCTCTAGCCAGGGCATAACTCGCATCATGAGTAAAACCACCACGAATGTCGTAGCGACTCATGATCTCAGCGAAGTCTTCAATAGTCTGAGCCACGATCTGATGAGTAGAAACAGTAAAGTTTTGCTGGGTCTCAGTGATCGCTTCGGGCGTGGCGTCAGTGCCCGCACTCTTAGTGTTAGCTGTCAAATTATGTCTCGCAGGCACGTGGAGAATATCCCCACTCCCACGCATCTTACTGGACCAGTCGCTAAACAAGTCCATGATAACGATGTCAAACTCAACTCCATGATTGAGTTCCGGGTTCCACCATTCGTCAATGAACCTGGCAGCAGTAGTAGCTGTAACGTTAGGCATATCTCAATTACTCCTCACTACATTTAGGAATGCTGCGCCATCCAAGCAGCCGTCATCTCATCAATTTCCCTTTGAGACGGTAACTTGCTGCCTGCTTTAAGCGCCTGCGTGTATGATTCATAACCGCCAGGCGGCGCTGCTCCTCGTTCCTGTACGATCACTGGCTTGGACTCAGAAGCTTTGCTACGCCGGTCGGCTTCTGCTTCGATGCCGGCCTTCCATTCCCGCGCAACCCGGATGTAACCAAACGGATCACCACGTCCAGGTATCGCATCTTTGGGCATTAAGCGGACTAGCGTCTCCCGATCAGTGAAGCCTTCTGCCCGACCCTTCTCTTCGACCGAAGCCAGCACCTGTTCCCAGGCTCCTTGTTGTCGCGCCTCTAGTGCTACCTGCGTGAGTGCTTTCGCGTCAGTTTCGGCCTTGTCAGCCCGCTCCTTTGTGCGTTTGAGCTCACTCTCAGTCTCGCCTTTGTTGATAATCTGCTCTAAGTTCTGCTGGTCTTCTTCGCTCAGACTACCTTTAGCGATACCTCTAACAATGTGCTCCAGGCGCTGGTTAGAGGTGATGACATCTTCCACACGAGTGCGTAATTGCTCCAAGGGTGTCAGACGGCGATCGAACTGCTGCTGCATCGGTCCCAGGCGACTGTCGAGCACCTGGGACAGCACATCTTCGATAGTCGATTCAGGGATTTCCTCTCGTTGGGTACGCTCAGAAGTCGGCGCGCTTTCGCCCGTTGCAACCTCTTGATTCGCATCACGATCCGGAATCTCCGCCATAAATCACCTCGCTCGATATAAGAAAAAGCCGCCTCATGCCTCCCACCGGGAGACACAAGGCGGCTCGCTGTAGCGGACGCCGCTCTATATTCTATGTTGAGACTATATGAGTTTCGGTACCTGTGTCAAGAGGCTCGGTACCAGATGCAGGCCGCTCATAAACATGGCGCCGGGGATTGATAACATCAGTAATCTTCATCCCTTGAACGTGACCTTGGTTATAGATCAACTCTACGTGGCCAGTGCCCTCTTGGTCAAGAAAGGCCTGCCACTTGCGAATCATATCAGCAGAAAGCCCGGCAAGGAACGTCATCAGCGCACTGCTTCTAAGACAGGTGACGGCGTAGAAGTTGCTTTAGGGAACAGGCTCGGCAGTCGCTGGCTCGGCCGTGGAGTTCTGGTCGGTGTCGGTGTAGGTGGCGGCGGCAATGGTGTTAGCCGTGGCCCAGTAGTAAGTACACCAGCACGTAGCAACTCCTTAGCCTTGTCGTTCAATTCACCAATAACTCTTGCCAGGAATCGCAGTTGGTCCTTTGGCTTCCCCTTGATGAAGGAGTCTTTCGCTATCAGTTCACTCACTGCTTCTTTAGTCGCCTTACCGAGCACCTCTTGATACCGTAGATACTGCTCTGTCGAGAGCTGAAATGGTTTTTTATCAATCTTGATGATCTTCGGCACGATGCGAGGCAGGTGCTCTGTACTTCCTGTCGTCTCGTAGAGCGAGAGAAGAAAAGCAGCTTCTGGGCTAGGAAGGTACTGAGTAGCGAAGCCCGGGTTGAACAGCACATTCCAGGGGTTATTACTGCCCTCCTGGAAACGTTCCATCGGCTCACCCCAGACATCACGGCGGGCAGGTAAGCGCGCAGCCATAACTGGTAACTTTGCTAACACCATATTCACGCCACGCATGAAGGCGTTATGATCGTAAGTTTCCCGCACGGTGTTGTCAAAGAGCTGATTGAACTGACTGAGACTAGTGGGTATGAATGCCGAGGGAGCACTGATGAGCAACTCCGTTATGCCTTCAGCAGGCCGACCCCGCTCAAAACCTCTAAAGAGCGTCTGAACTCCTCTAGCTAAGTTGCTGACAGACAGCATATCCAGTCCTAAAGCCATCGCGTCGTCACCCACAAAAGCGATGTTAGCAAGCTGGTCCAGCACGCTTTCTGGCCCGATGCGCTCTTTCTTTGCCAAGCCTGTCTTCGCCCCGGCTCCAAAGCTAGCCGATAGGGGCATGGCCCAATCAAACGTAAAAAGTTGATCGCCTATTCTTCGCTGAGCTGCTTCGGGATTAACAAGACCCCCTAGCGAGAGCAACCAGCGCTTCGCCCCAGTAAGATTAACCTGAAAACGCTTCACTCCCGCTGTCTGCTGAAGCGCTTGCACCTTCGGGCTGGGGCTAATATCTTCCACCGTGACAAGCCCAGCCTCAGCCATCTTGGAGCCAACAAAGGTAAAGCCGATTGTCCCTGCTATAGCACGTCCAAGGCCATCCGCAAGCGCCTTCTGGTTCTTAGGATCACCTTTGACAACTACATCCCAGAGATTGTGCGATTGCTTGATAAAGGCGATGGGTGAGTAATCCGTGGCCTTTGAAAGCAACCCGCCAGGTATCTGCGGATAGTTGAGAACGAAATTGCCCAAACCGAACTCCCGTGAGTAAATTGCAGGGAGTTTTGCCCCTAACATCCTTTCGCCACCAAGAGCCGGTGGGCCCACCCGCGCGCCAGTCCCGATAATGTTGGCTGTTCGCTTTACGTTCACTGCAATAGCGCTAAACACGTTCGGATGTTCATAGACTGCGTAGAGTCCGTCACCCAGCGCTTGCTCGATTGCCTTCGTGGGTGGATTGGCAAAGAGAGTAAGCGCTGCTTGTCTCGCACTGTCACCCTTCAGCCCACGCCGCATGATCTCGGCATTGATCCACTGATAGAGACCTTCTTGCATTCGTGCCGAAAAATGTCCAGCATCGTCTGGAGCAAACCCCAGGCGCAGGGCTGTCTCAACCAAGTGGCCAGGACCATCCTCAAAAACACCTGCTCCATAGCGGCTCACCCCTGGCCGCGTGGATGGCCGACCGTGGAGAGCAGCATCCCACTCTTTAGCGAAGCCCTGTGCATAAGTCCCTATCTGACGCGGGATGTTTGGCAAGACCCTGCTACGTTGTCCAGTCCTCTGCGCTAACAAGACATCCACCGGCGTAGCCACCACATCGGCCAAGTTGTCCATAAGAAAGGAGAGCTTGTTCCCTAGACTATTGCGGCTGACCAGCGTCTTGAAATTAAGCAACTGCGTAATACGCAGGATCGCCGCTGCCTTCGCGCTTTTTGTGGGAGGTACCACGCTTTGAAGGAGCTGAGCAAGCTGCATCTCAGCCATCGTCCGCTCATAGCCCGGCAGTATGCCCTGGATACTCTGGGCCAGTGTCACGATCTCATCCCGTTTCTTTTGACTCAGCTTTAGTCCTGTCCGACCCTCAGCCGCTGCCTTAGCGATCTGCGTCTCCGCATACCGCAAGGCCCCCGCAGGTGTAAGCCGTCCCCACATCGCCGCTGCCTGCACTGTCTGTCCAGCTTCGGTAAAGCGTTCGGCGAGCTTGACGATGATCCCCTCGGCCTTCGTGATGTCACCAAGAGCGATAGATTCCTCCGCCAACTGATGCCCTATCTCCGCAGTAACACGGTCCAGTGGCTCGTCAGAGTTCATTACCCGAAGGAAGGCTATCTGGCTATCCTTTTCGATAAGAGATCGAGCTTCATTTACCGTTTGCTGGTTGCTGATCCGATCATAGAGCAAGGGCTCACTAGTGAGACTTGCTTGAATCTCCTCTGGCATCTTTGGATCAAGGCGGCGGCTTTCAGCGAAGCCCCGCTCCTTGCCCCCAGGTGGCGATGCTATGTCAAGTAATGGCGTCGGCGGAGCAGGCGGCGTGGGCGGCGTGGGTCGCGGGGGAAGAGGAACATCTGAAGGCAAAGGTTCTTGAAGGCGAGCAGTCGACCGCGGAGGTTCAGGCAGCGAGGTCACGGCTAGGCCAGTAGGCTCTGACAGCGCCTGAGCGAAATGGGGGGTTTCCACCTCTTGCATAAGACGAGAAAAAGACTCGAAATCCTTTCCGAGCTGCAATGCCTGTATACGCTCTAGGGCAGCAAGATAGGACTCATCACCAGCGCCCCTCTGCTGCTTCACATATCGTAGTTTCTCGAGAATATCCTCAATCCTACCTCTGTTCAGCCTAAGCACGTTGGCTTCTGCCTCATCAAGTCTATCGATCAACGCCTTGTCACTGACTCCAGTATGGATAACTTGTCCCTCGGAGGCTGGAGTAGGAGCGCCATCTGGCAGCGCTGCTGGCTGCTTAGTCTTCCGAGCTCTTCGGCCCGCCACTGCTATTGCAGGCGCTGGACGCAATGTCTCCTCCGCCCGACCTACTGCTTGCCCAGCTTCATCGACGAGCCGGCCCAGCGTCTTGACTGCAGCGCCCGCTGGTTCGATAATTTGACCCCCCAGCGCGGGAATACCTAAACGAAAAAGACCGGGCACGGCCTGTTTTGCTACAGTAGCAATAGGCGCTATAGGCGGCGCTGCAGCAACAGCCGCTGCTAGCAGCCCCTTAACACCAGGCAGGTATTCCATCGGGGGCGGCGCAAGCACTCCCCCCAAAATCGGTATTTCCCCGAACTGCTCTCGGCGAAGGCCCGCTAACTCCCCTGGCTCCAAACCCAGCCCAATGCGCTCCCCTATGGACCCCAACGCTTGACCAAAGCGCTCAGGCGCAAAGGCCCGCCCCAGACGTTCCGGGAGAGGAGGTCCAGGCTGCTCTTGGGGATAAGGGATAGGCTCGGCAAGAGGAGGGATAAACGCTGCTTGTTCAACCAGGTCCCCCAATGTGGGCTCTTCCTCTTCTTCTGAAGGAAAGAGCGGCGGCAGACCCAATAGGGGTCGATCAAGACGAATTGGCATGACGGCAACTTTCCCGTTAATAAACCCCCGCCGCTTGTGCTGGCCGTCGCAGCACACGGCGCTGCAAGGCAGGCGGTGTGACTTCAGTCAGGCGCCTGCTGTGCTCAAAGTAGTCCTCTGGGTTCACCCCCGCCGCCTCTACTGTCGCACTCAGCTCTGATCGCTCACTAGGCAAGAGACCTTGTAATCGCTGCCCACTGATCGCCGCTAAAGGCAACTGCACCCTTGGAGGTTTAATACCCCCAAGGCCATACCTCACTCCAGGAGCCGTGTAGGGACTGCTCATTATCTCACCCTGGCTCAGAGGTCGCATTGTAGTGTCAAGACCACCTGTGGCCGATCCTGGCGCGCCTGGTGGCAGTGTAGCAGGAGGCTGCATTCCCCTCAGTCCAAATGTCCGGCTAATCGCGCTCGCAGGGCTGCGCTCACGAGCAAACTGAAATTGCGCCTGCTCTAATCCCAAGCGGCCACGGCCAAGCTCCTCTGACAGAGCCTGCGATCTTTCTTGTAGGCCAAATTGCCCCCGGCCAAGCTCCTCTGACAAAGTTTGCGCTCGTTGCCCCAAACCCAACTGCCCTCGGCCCATCTCTTCACCGAAGCCCTGCGCACGCTCTCGCAATAGTTGAGCCTTGTCGAACTGACGCTGAGCCTCAGCCTGATCCCCCATGCGCAAGGCAATAGTCGCAGCGGTCTCGGCTACTTGCGCCATGCTTGCTAGGTTAGCCCGATCCGACGCAGACAAGGCCAGCTCACGCTCCATCGTAGGGGCGCCACCATAGTAGCCAGTAGCCTGAGCCCGCTGAAGATTAGCCTGCAAGTCCTGACGCTGGCTACCGGCGTAGCCTAGCTCTCGTTCAAAACTCAGCCGCTCTCGGCTGAGCTGTAAATTGTTCAGGTCATTCTCCAGCCCCCGCGCGTACTGTAGCTGGGCCAGAGCTACCTGAGCGTTTTGTGTCTGCGCCGCCTGACTCGCCTGCTCACGAGCTAGACCAATCTCTTGCTCGATCTGGGCAATGCGTGCGTTAGTCTGACGCAACTCGGCCTCTGCTCGCTCGCCTTCCAGAGGTGGCCGTGGAGCATATTGGCGTGGCTCTCGCGGTTCTTGCTGAGCACGTAGATTGCCGAAGCGTTTTTCCCACTCAATAGCGGCTGCAAACTCTTCCCTCGAAGTCCCACCAGCATAAGGATTGCCTGGGCTAAAACTTCCTGGTGGAGGGGGCGGAGGAGGCCCTATGGGAATCCCTCTATCCGCATCGCCCGTCTCCTCTTGACCAACATCTTGTGGAGGGCCAGGCGGCCACTGCCCCGGAGCCCCCGCTTGAGCAAGCAAGCGCGCAGGCTCCGCACCTAAGCCGCGACTGGGGCGATAACGCATATCCTGAAAAGCTCGGGGATCGAAGGGTACCTGCCCAGGGGGTAGATTTCCCCCGCCTCTTAGACCACGACCACCTGGCAAGTTACCAGGCAAGTCAATATCCCACTCAACTCCATGATTGAGTTCCGGGTTCCACCATTCGTCATCGAAGGGTACCTGCCCAGGGGGTAGATTTCCCCCGCCTCTTAGACCACGACCACCTGGCAAGTTACCAGGCAAGTCAATATCCCCAGGCGGTTGATAACCAGCAGGCGGCGGCTGTTCGATATAACGCATATTCTGAGCAGCGTTGTCCCGAAATGGCGCCTGCCCAAAGCCACGACCACCGCCCCGCGCTCCCGTTACCCCCTGCAAGTAAAGACCCAGTGGGTCACGACTATCACCAAATGAGGGGGTACGCGTTCCTAAGCGCGGAATATCAAAGCCCCTGCCATATTGTGGCCCTGTCCCATACACATCCCCTTCTCCAACAGGGAGCGTCGTGCCTCCAGGAGGAAGAATCTCATCAGGAGACAAGACTCCTTGTCCTGATCGTGAGCGCTGCGGTGAGGGTAATCGTGCGGATATGTCAGGAACATACTTGCTAACGGGCGCTTGTCCTGAACCTCTTATTTCGTCTTGAATATGGCCGGGCAACTGAGCGATACGCTCCCGCGGCAACTGGCTCAGGATGTCCGATGGGAAGGATACTAGCCGCTCGCCACTAAAGCCGCTGAGGAAGTTGGACAAATTCTCAGTGGCTGAGCCAATAGCAATCAAGTCTTCATTAGGGAACTGCGTCAGCGCTTCCCGTGGCAGCATTGCCAACTGCTGCGGGGAAAGCCGCTTCTTGATCTCAGGAATGCTAAGATTGCGCCAGCCACCTCTAATGATGGCATCTTCCGATTCGGAGGAGGACTTAGAAACTGAGCCAGGACGCGCCACGTCTGTAAGCGCGCGCCTTACCGACAACCCACGCTCTGCTTGTTGGCTCGATATACCAAACGATCCAGAGGGGAATACTCCCATTCCGCCCATCTGCTGGGGGCTAATGAACTCCCTATCGTCAGGCGGGTTCATGGATGGCGCCCACACGCCTTGAGGATTCTGCCCCCAGGACACCGCGTTCTCCGCAGTGATCGGCACCCAGTCTTCCTTGCGGAGGCCCGCTTGCGCTGGATTGCCCCCCATCGTCGCGCCAGTCTTTTGGTTATACCAGAGGCGGCCCCGACTCAGAAGCCGCTGAGTCTCCCGCAATTGGCGCGCTTGGCGTCTGGAGGCCTCCGCCGCC